>Ga0209535_1001576_pt1 | contig 15460 bp, 24 predicted proteins | sample LinPmetageLP28_FD_184041 | JGI IMG/M metagenome (GOLD analysis project Ga0209535, IMG submission 184041) | Marine viral communities from the Pacific Ocean - LP-28 (SPAdes) (version 2) | ecosystem: Environmental > Aquatic > Marine > Oceanic | place: Pacific Ocean | collected 2009-08-22 | reverse complement strand
AACGCATCCAATAAGCTTTTTGCCTAATATTGGATATGTCACTAAGCAAAAACAAATTTGTGAGGAGTGTAACAATGGAATTGAAGCCAGAAGACAGGAATCTAAGAGACAGTTTAAAGAGGGAAATACAAAGACTAGAGCCAATAGCTCTATCAATTAATGCAGAGCCAAAGATTAAACAGCAATATAGAGATGCTATAAATGCTATGGAAACTCTTGTTGGTAAGTTGCAAGCAGAGGGCGTAGATATATGAGATATAAAATAGACAAAAACGTAGAGATCACAAAAAAGTACACGCCAACGAGTAAGGATAATTTAGAAAGAATTAAAGAGCTTCACTTGTTAGGTGAGCAGATGAATGTTGGTGATAGTATAGGGCATTTAAATAATTTTGAGGCAACACGGTTATTTAATTTTATTAATAAATTTCATGGTCCTCACTCTCACGTTAATAGAGGTTATGCCATTCAAAGGATTCAACCTGATGGAAATCAAAGAGTTTGGCGTGTAGACCCAGAGATGGCTGAAGCTATAAAACTTGCGGCGTTCATATGAGTACGCACACATTAAAGGCTAACAGGCGTCACCCAGATGCAGACAGAGATTGCATACAGGTGGGCCACATAACTTTTGAGTTTAGTAGAAAGAATAAGACTTTTGCATTGAAAGCTTGTGAAGCTGAAAGCGCAAAAGACCGTAGACCTTTATTTACAGGGTTTATTGAGAAAGGCATGGATGTAGAGCTAAGACGGCTTGCATCTGTTTTTAGACAAATAGTGGAGGAAAATAATGATAAAAAATAACTGCACTATATGTGATTGCTTACTGCATGAAGGAGAGGGTATTTCTTATGGGCTTATAGGTATACTTCCTGTGCAATTTTGCCCTACTTGTTACTCTGGATTAGTTCATATGATTAAAGGTGATAAAGATAATGACTGAAGAAGAAATTGGTAAGGCCATGAAGGAAATGGCAAAGCAAGAAAAAGATAAACAGCGTAAAATGTTGCATGGCACATCTAAAAGCATAACAGCGGAAAACAAGTTTAGGCTTTTAAATAATAATGGGAAAAGAAATCGTGAGGAAACCATTAACAAAACCGATACGAGCAGGAAAAATATAAAGCTAAAAGCTTCCTCTAGAATTAGAATACCATAATAAGCAGGGCAGGCAATGGAATATTTTACATTATTAACACTTATGTATTACATGAATGGGCATCCTCAAGAGGCAAAGATTTGGTTTGCCAGTGAGGATGATTGTTGGAGCGTGTTAATGCAAAACGATACGCTTTACGATCAGATTAATGCAGAGGCAGGCTTTTGTGATGTATCAGGGATACCATCAAAGATAGTTAAGCCTAAGATTAGGCCGCAGTGAGCCACTCATAAATCTTTTTAGTTTGCTCTATACGATCTTTCAAACCATGCGTACCACCATTAACACGCTTGGTTACGGCCTTGATTGTATCATCGTCAACGCCCTTGTCACATATAGCAAACAGTTTGTTAGACCTAAAAAACCACAGAGCAGACTCAAAGGCATATTCAGTTTCAACAAATGATGGATGATCTATAACTTCTGGTATACGCATATCACTAGCAAATGATCTGTAGTTAGATCGTCCTGTAAGTTGGATAAAACCTTTTCCAGAAAATTTAAAACCATCGCCTGACGCTTCATCACCATTGCCCATGCGATCACTATAAACATTGTTAGCTAGTGCTTCTGGGTTTTTAGTATATGGCATTGCAGCCTCTACAGATTTAAATCTACTAGGCCAAACCGCCATTAGTCTTTCTGGCGTACTGTAATACAAACCTTCTTTGGTGCGCTTAAACCCACCGCTTTCGTGATGCGCTTGCCCTAATAGATGCGCCCCATGTTTATCTGATAACTCATAATGCTTTGCTATAGCTCTAGCTGTGTTTGGTCCAAACGATCCATCGTCTTTCACGCCACATCGAGCTTGTAATATTTTTAATGCGTCACTCATTTTTTACTATCCGTCTTATTAAGCTTATCGAACGATCTCATTCCACCCATACCAAGCATACCTAGCAACAATGGCATCATCACTGACATATCTGCTTGAGGTATACTAAAACCAAAGCCCATAGCTATTGGCGCGACCATGTAATTTATGCCTAACGATATACCACCGATCCAGCCGATAAGTGGACGCCAAGACGATTGAAACCAGTTGCCCTGAGCATCCATTTTTAATATTTCTAATTGAGCCATTACTTGCTCTTGGGCGTGTTTCTCACCCATCGTTGCAATCTCATGTGCCAACTGTGCAGCCTGATCTTTATCTTTTATAACTTTACCAAGCAGGCCACTTACTGGCCCTATAAGTTTATCTATCATTGATCCTTACCCATATTTGTGAAGCCATAATAAGCTGCAACTATAGCAGCAATACTGACATAGTATATATTACTCATGCTTGCTAACATTACTGAGGCTTGAGGTAACTCCATCCATTCCGTAAAAATAACACCAAATGGAAACAAAAGCATACCTGTTAAGCTAAACCACGCCATTCTGCGTTGTGCATCGCGCTTGGCATCAGCGTCTAAAACCTGTCTACGCAATTGATCGAGCATTATTTCGCGCTCATCTGGATCAATTTTGCCGTTATCGTTTAGATCGTATTTTGCTTTGGGCATCTGCATACTCCTGTATTATTCTTCGATCATATCCCAATATAATTAACTTACCACGTTTATCATACGCTGCAAACTTCTTACCACGCTCTATTATTGTTGGGCGTTCACTTCTAGGCAAGTTACCTTCATTGAGTTGTGTGTTACCATTATCTTTGCCTTTTCTGCTTGTTCTAGGCATTGCTCTTTATCCGAATAAGTTCCTATTTGGTAATGCTTTAAATGATCCGTATTTACAAAGTGCAAGAATATTAAAACATAAATCATGGCAAATAATCCCAAATGTCTAACCAACCCATATGATGCAAATAAGCAGTAGAGCCAATAAGAGCCGCCGTGAGAAGTAAAAGAATAGATACCGCAGTAAGTGCCAAATCAGCACGATCTTGCGCCTCACGCCTTGCCCTAGCCTCTGCTTCGCGCTTTTCAGCCAAAACCTCTCTGCGAATTTTTAAAAGCTCTAAGTATTTTGATCTTCCGTAGGATTGGGTAATCCACTCTTTAAGTTGTTCTTCAGCGTCTGCTGCCTGTCTAAGTTTCGCCCAGCGATCCAACGCCGTAGAATTTGCGCTTTTGCTCGATATACCTCTTTTTTGTAACGTTTTCTTAGCTTGGTCAGTTGCGTCAAAGAATTGTCCAATTTGTTTACTAAGCCCTGCTATAGATTTACCAGCGGCAAGCCCTGTCTTTATGCCTGCAAGAATTGTTATAGGGTCCATCGTTACATCCCATCGTTACGAGTGAACTCTACTGTCTTTTCTAAGATTGCTATGCGAGACTGTAGCTTAATGATTTCCATCATATGAGAAGCCATGCCACCCATATCCTCGTTGATCATGTCAATGTCTTCCCAGATTTCATTGTCGGCATCTTCCATGTCTTCATAAAACTCTGATAATATATCAATAATCTCTTGCAGATTGTCAGTATTACGTTGCACATCTCTAATTAGATTAGTTTTATCAGTAGCGTTATTCTCAACAGTTAGAATGTTTACCGTTTCTTCAAGATTAGATATTGTGCTTGCTTGCTGTGCAGTCCACCAAATAAAGCCGCCGATCTGAGCTATAACAACCCCAACTACAGCAATACTTACTTTTGGTAGCTTGTCCGACATAATTATCCCATAATGCTCATACGAATAATCAGCAATAAACTAGCGCCAGTAATACCAATCATAATAGCTTCCATACGCTTCATGCGATTGTACAAATCTTTAAACTGTATTTTCATTTCAGTTTGTATCTCAATCATCTGCTTTTCCAATGCGTCTATGCGTGAGTGCGCTGATTGTACTGTGCGCTTATTCATTAGTATGTACCTTCCCAAACTCTAAGGTTTTGAAATTCATTGCTCAATAACTTGCGCTTTATAACTTCTTTAACTGCGCCAGTATCAGACCAACTAACGCCAGCCTCTTTTAGCCACACGCCAAGCAATGCCAAATCTACATTGCCAACGTGCTTATGGTCAGAGCCAAAATTGTTGGCAGAATGTTGCCTTGCATACTCAACATCCTTTAGCATTTCATTAGCGTCATGTGTATTTTTGATGATTAGATTATCACCTTCAAACTTATATGACTCTCTAATTTTAGTGCTATTAGACATTATTGCCATGCCTCATTAATATCTGCTGTCTGCGGATCATCAGCTTTTAGTGTGCCATCATCATTTCTGGCTCGTGTCTTTTTCGCTGCTTTCTTTGCAGGCTTTGGATCTGCCTTTAGCACTTCAAAAGCATTTGGCGACATAACCATAATCTTTTTTACTTCTGCTTCAGGTAAATCAATTTCATCTCCACCCCTCATAATGCCTTTGGATGTTGAGATGCTTCTGTCTATTACTAATACTTTCATTTTTTTCCTCCTGTAAAAGTAGGGGCATTTCTGCCCCCACCTATTATATTATGAAGTTGTGTTATCAGCAATAATGCCGTTTGCAGCTTCGTTTTTAGCACAAAGTGTAAGCTCAGTAACAATTTGTCTCTGAGTGTTATCACCAGTTTTTGCAAGCTCTACGTTTTTAGTTGGACGCAGTGTCGCAACTTCCCACATATTGTCCTGCATGATGAAAACGTCACGACTTCTGTTCTCGCGGCTAGGCATAAACTCTATAGTTCCCCACGGAGTTGTATATACTGCCAAGCTTTTGATCACACGCTCGTCACTTGCCTGTACACTTGAACGCTGGTTGTTGTTACCAGTAAAGCCTAATGCCACATTCATTTGAAAAGCAGATAGATACACCGTGTCAGGCTCTCCACCATTTTCCCAAATTGATTGCATAACACCGTCAAATTTTGCTTGTGTAAACGCAGTCGGAGCGCCAGAATCTGTTCGTGCGTCCGTACCATCGCCAGTTGGGTTAGCACCAGATGAAGCGGAAACAAAATCCACGTTAGTTTTCATCCAAGATGGTGCTCCTGCAAGCTCTCTAGCAGTAGTCGCGTTGCCAGCTACTTTTGCATTATTGTCAAATAAAGCTTTCTCTATATCGAGTTTTTGCTCTTTGGCAATTTTTACAATTTGGTAGGCCATCTCACGTTGACGCCCAGCCTTGTTAAGACCTTCATCAGTGTCAGATACGATTACAGCATTTTTGAAAATTTGAGTCCTGTTGTTAAGACGGCTCGTTGCAACAGCCGCTTGAGCCGCAGTTGCGTCACCTTCAATATGTGCGTTTGCGCCACTATTTCTCAAAGTATCGGTCTGCCATTCTACCAATGTATTGTTGGCAGTTGTCTTTCCACACTTAGAAAAATAAGGTGTACTTTCAGGAGTAATATTTGAAATAATATCACTCAAGTCTTCTCTGATCCCTACTTGATCGTAGCTATCAAAGGTATTTGCTGGTTGTGCCATTATGTATTCCTTTCAACGGCTTATAGCATTTTGTTAATGCTAAGTTTTCATAATTAAGTCGATTGCATCTTCCATTCGACCTGTCTTTTGCAATTTTTGAAATTGCTTACGCTTTAGTGAACCTTCTGGATCAGCAACCCTCTTAGCTCCAGCTTTTACAACAGGTTTGGCATTCTTGCCTTTGGCTTCTGCCTTTTTGCGATTTGCAACTATACGTCTAAACTTCATGGCATCATTAGCCATTTGTATATAACGTGCATCGGCTGTGGCTGCGATTTCTTCATCGCTAAACCCATATTCTTTAGCGCTACCCATTAATGACTGCCAGTGAGTTTGACTCTTTGCTGGATCAGCCAATTCAGGAATTTTGCCTCTGATTATTTCAGCCTGTTCTGCAACAAAATATTTGTGCTGTTGATCAGCTTGCTGCCTTTGTTGATGTTGTAGTTGTTGAATTTGCATCTGCTGCTGCTGGTAACTCTGCATATCAGCATCGTATTTTGCCCTTTGCTCCATATAAGAGATGGGGTCACTCTCTGCCAAAGTATGATCTGGCAATTGAGGTTGTGACATAAAACCTTGCTGTTGTGCTTGAGCGTTCATCTGAGTTAACATTTGGCTCATTTGAGAAATCTCAGCTTCTTTCTGCTCAATTTGTTTTCGAGCTTCGGCAACCTCTTGAAATCTCTTGTTTATTGCGCTTTGACCTGAATAACTTTGCTTTAACTGATCTATTGTTACCGTTTCTTCCTTGCCGTCTGCTTTAACGGTGTAATACTCTGGCTCGACAGTTTCTTCTTCAATGTCAGTTGCTTCAATATCAGCATCTAATAATTCCTCATCAGATACCTCTAGTTCATCAAGTTCTTCAGTTTCCTCAACTGCTTCCATTTCAGCTTCTGGAGCTACAGATGTTTCTTCCTCAACTTGATTAGTTTCGCCTGTTTCTTCTTGCGTTGGCGCTATGATTTGCTCAATTGCGCTTTGTATGCTGTCAGTCGTTTCCACGGTACTGCTCCTATTGCTTACGATCTAAAAGTGTCTCTGCCATTATACAGGCGTCAAGCTGCACTTCGATCTTAGTTAATGCACGCAGTATTGCGTGCGCCTCTTCGCGCTGCTCAACGTCTTCAGCAACACTAGCCGTAAAAAGCCTAATTTGCTCATTACGAACATCCTCAATAAACTGCTTAAATGCAGTATCATTTTTTAACCGTTTGGCATCATCTGCCTGTATTCTTATATCTACTGTCATAACCCTGCTGCTCTGGCAGTCATGTCATTTATCTGACGCTCTTTTTCCTGCTCTGCTTTAATTCTAGCTATGTCTACTGATGAACCATATTGACCTAAAGTCTTAGCTGCATCAACATATAGATTTTGTGCCATCTGATCTCTTTTTAGATCATCCTGCATATTCATGTCTTCGCGCTTTCTAGCATCATCCATTTGCGCTCTTTGCATATCAACTTGCGCCCTAGTTTGCGCTTTCATTGCCTCAGCCTGAACCATAGCTGTTGCTGGGTCTTGGCTTTGACCTTGCTGGGCCATCATCGCCTGCTGCTGTTGCTGCATTTGCATTAGTTGCATTTCAATCTCTGGTGTAATCGGTGCAAAGTAACGATCTGCATTTCTAATTCCGCTAGAGGCTAACATATCTGTAAGAGTATTTCTAATGTTTGTTAGTGATACTAAGCCGTTCATAGGGCCATATGTCTGATAAACCATAGTTTGTTGCTGCAATGCCATAGCGAGAGCGTTTGTCTTCTCTTCTTCTCTACCAGTGCCAAGCCCCACATTAATAGTAACGTCCATATCTATGTCAAAAGCTTTTGGGTCAACTGGCTGGAAGCGCCCATTCATACGCATCATAGCGCCATCTTCCATGTTCTTTTGCAGCAATCTCAACATCAAGCCAAATAAATCTCTAGCACCATCAGCCAAATTTCTAACCATCACCTCTACTTGCCCTGCTGCGGCCTGCACAGTGGCCTGTACAGCGGCCTTAGTTGTTGATTGCATAGCATCAGGGTCTAGCCCCATAGACGCCCTACTAACGCCTGTCTTACCCTCTACAAGCTGGTCTAGGTATGTAAGTGCGCTTAATGTTTGTCCTGCGGTAAACGGCACAGCTAAATCTTGCACTGCTCCTGCCTGCCTCATACGCACAATCGCGCCAATCTCATTGTTTAGCACATCGTCTATATTAACTGCACCATCGACTATGCCAACTCTAGGGTTATTCGTCATAGCTACGTTATCTAGTATTCCTCTTAAAATAGAGGTTGCTGCGTCCTGATCATCTAAAACCAAATCAGCAATGCTTCTGCCATAGAATGTGTGCGGTTCTGGATCTACTTCAAATTTTGCAAAAGGTAACTCGTCTGCTAACTCATAATCTAGCAGCTTGTACTTAGTTCCACCGCATAGAAATCTATGCAACACAGCAACCCCTGTTCCATCAACGTCCATCCTCATATAAGCTTCTGTTACAGTAACAGACCGCATGGATGGATCAGAGCTTGTTTCATCAAAATCACTCGAATAACCTTGGCGCTCGTGTCGCTCTGCTTCAGTCATTTCTGTGCCTGCATCAAAGCTATCTAATTTAAGAACTTCGTCTGGCTCAAAGCCCATAGCAATAAGATCACTGGCCCTCATATCAGACCTATGAACAACAACATGAGCATCTTCTAAAGTTCTGCAATTTCTATCTACAAAGAACTCTTCTGGTGGTACACTTTCTATCTTTAGGCAACCAGCGTATGCTTTTCTTGAAACTTTAGCAGAATGAACAGGCGTTTTTATCTCAGCGCCTTGCTCATCCATACTCATCTCCTGCTCGACAGTATGCTCAAGAACCGTTACATCATCATCTTGCACTAAAAAGGTATACTCATCATTAGATAAGTTTGTGTAAGTGTAAATTTCTGCTTCTGGCATTTCTTCCCAGTAAGCTTTTACTATACCTTGTTTCTTAATTAGCGCATCGTGAAACGCATCGTTTAGCACTCTATAGCCGTTGCTGCGCTGAAACTCATAATGAACATAATCAGTTGCCTGCTCTGCCATGTTCACATCTTCTGGGCCATGCGGCATAAATTCTACTGGTCTTGCAGTGCTTAAAAACACACGCATCAATGATGGTTTAATCGCACGCACAGTATCCCGAACCTTAGTAGCAACTACTTTGCTGCGCCCATCCTCAAAGCCTATATCAACTTCACCATCGTAGTAGCGTTGAGCAGTTATTCTATCCTCAGATATTTCGCTCTCTACAAAGTCTACTGCATCATCAATAGCGGCCTGAACAATGCTTTCTATCTCTAGTTCTGTTTTAGCTTTAAGTTCCATCTATTGCTCCTCTAAGCCTGCCGCAGTTCCAACTAAGTAAGGCGCTAAACTTCTTTCTATTTTTGCAAAGTTTTTAGGTTGCGTTGCATTTAAAAGTAAGGTTCTCATTAATTCTTCATCCTCAACAGCCCTAATTAATAACTGCTCTGCTTTGTTAGTTGTCAACTTTGCTAAAAAGTCTCTTACTCTTCCAGAAACAATTTGAGCGCCTTGCAAACCACCACCAGCCGTATTGCCGCCAAGTGAAGCTCCGTATCTAGCACCTGCAATTCTTCCGATAATTTCAACAAGTTTATTTGTAGGAAATGGATCAATTCCAGCGTCAGATCCAACTCTGGTTATATCAAGTTTTTGAAGCTCTCTTGATAATATTTTTAATCTATTTAACTCTGCACTAGAATAAACCTGTCTAGCAATATTCATAAAGTCTTTATTTCTTAAAACCTCTGCCACCTTAGTTCCTCTTACTTCTGAGGTAGCAGTATCTATACCCCTAACAACATCTAATCTTGAAATAGACTTATCTAATATTCTTTGAGATAAAGCTGATTTTATGCCTGCAAGTGCTTGACCAGTAGCATCTTTTTTAGCTGTCTTTAATAAAGAGGCCATAGCAAATCTAGGGTTAGCTGAAGATAATATTTGGTCAATAGCTGTATTTGGGTTTACTGACGCAAATTTTAATAAAGTATTTCCTTTTTCTGTAGTTGCAGCAGTTTGTGCAGAAGTTGCTTTTTCTGTAACATTCGCAACTTTTTGCTGAGACTTTATAGCATTATCAATATCAGCCCTAACAGAACCAAAAGAATCATCAGACAAAACTCTACTATATTTATCTAAAAACCGTTGAGCATTTGTTTGATTATATTGGTTATTAGGAAAAGCTTCATCATCAAACCTAGACCTTAAAAAGGTTGCTATTGCACCTATTCCCTCGTCAGTTCTGCCCTCTAGAGCATCTGATAAATCTCTAGCAGCAAGTTCTCTTTCCGTTCTACTACCTCTATCAAGAGATTTTTCTAAAGTTAACTCATCTCTTATTTTAGGATCACCTGACGATTTTTTAGCCATTATTTGACCAACAGTTCCACGAGAGAACTTGTCGTGATATATTTTAGTAAAATCTCTAGCATCAGCTATTTGCTTACCTAGCAATGTTGAAGCATCTACATCATCTAAATCTTTTAAAATAATTGGAGCTATCTCATTAGCTAATCTTGACATATTGCTATTTGGATTTTCACCAGACGAAGCATCTCTAGCTGTAGCTCTGAGCTTTGAATATAAATCAAGTAAGTCTCTTACTTTTATATCCTCACCTTTTTTAGCGTATTTTGTGCGAAACTGATTTATTGCTTGAGGAACATCTTTTTCAGAAAAAGCCCCTAAAGTTTGTTTTTGAGATAAAACGGCTGCGCTTGATTGTGGTGCAGGAATTACTTGGTCTTTGTCTATTTCATCCCAAAGTTCATTTCGCCTAGACCTTGCCGCATTTCTAGCAGCAGAAAGCTCGTTAGCTAAAATAACGCTAGATTGAACATCATCAACGCCCTCACTAGATATTTTTGCAACAGCATTATCTTGAGCCGACTTAATAAAGCCATTCATTGCATTAGTGAAAGACTTAATTCTTTCTGTTACAAAAGACTGCGTTTCAGAAACATTACCTTCAGGCGTAAGCTCTGCTCTAGCGGCATCATCTGCTTGTAATCTTCTTTCTTCTATTCTACTCTTTAGCGCTCCATCTCTATCCATAGCGCCACGCTCTAATCTTGCTAAAAACTCATTACCACTTTTTGCCGCAGGAGTTAAATTTAATAAACTAGGTGTAAGCTCAGTATCAGCAATTCTTTCAGCTTCAGCCCTGCCACCTACACCAGTTTGCGCCCTTTCAGAGGCTAATGGCATTGCTCCAGTTTCAGTAAATGGAGCTACTGTTGATTTTATTTTATCAGTACCACCTTTGAGTAATCTACCAGCTATACTATTTGCAGCAGTAGAACCAACTGCTCTAGCAGCAGCAGGAGCGAGTGCTGCGCCTAAACCACCAGTTACACCAGCTATACCCTGAACAGTATCACCATAACCTCTACGCCTAGCCTCTTCTTGGGCTGCTCCTGCTCCTGCGCCTGCTAGTAATTCTGCCCCAACGCCACCTGTGCTGGCTATAGATGGAAACATAGATTGAGCTACCCTACCAGTTAAACCGCTAACACCTTGCAATGCCTGAACACCTTTTGCTATAGGAACAACCGCAGCAGCAGCCCTTCCTAATCCTGCCCCTGCACTTTCTATTAATCCTTCGGCTTCCCTATCAGCGACACTTATGTTTGACGATTGCATTAAGTTTTTTAAACCTTGCTCTGCTGATCCTGTATATTTATCAAATGGATTTATAAAATCTACTAAGCCGCCTACGCCTTCTGAAATTTCTTTGTTAATCTGACCCATTACAGACTTAAAAGAACCAACGTCCTTTGACTTCTCATTCATCATGGAATTTGCTAATCTTGCAAGTCTTAGAGTTTTATCATTGTCACCCTGAGACTTTGCAATTCTCAAAGCTTTCATAACATCATTAAATTCTACAGAAGCCATTAATCTATATCTCCTGCATTTCTAAGAACTTCCTGAATAAAAGCCGCATCCTCATCTGGAATTTCAAATACGTTAGATTCCTGAGTTTTACCCTCTAAAGCTTTTGCAAGAGATTTATAACTACCAAGTAAATTTTCAACTTGAGGTTGAGCATTACTAGCTTGCCTTCTAGCTTCAGCAGTTGATTGTTTACTGTTTATTATAATTTGAGTGCTTCGCATAGTTTTTTCAAGTTCACGAATAACATCTCTAGCTTTATTAAGAGCGCCATCTGCTCCCATAAGTATTTCATTAGGGCTTATTGTTAACTTTTCTTTTACTTGTTGTCTTACGAAATTTGTAGGTTTTCCTGCAAATTGCGTATCAGCTAAAGCTAATGTCGATAGTTCTAAAACTTTCATTGCAGATTGAACTTTAGAAGATTCAGGCGAAAAATAATTTCCTGCACCCACAGCATCTGTTATAAGATTTGTAATATTATTAAACACTCCTCTTATACCCAATGCTGATTTTATATTTAAGTTATCAAATTCACCAAGCATTTCCTCATCTTCATTAAATTTTATTGAAGCGTCATTTACTTGAGAGGAAGTTTGATTTGGAAGATTATATTGTTGCTGCGTCACAGTATCAAAAACAGTAGTCAATCCTGTTTGAGAATTTTGTTGCGTTATTAATCTTCCCGAAGCAAGACCTTTTGCTAAATCATCGGGGACATTAGCCCCAAGCAAAGCTGCATATTTTTTATCATATGTTGTTAATTTTGGCGCTTTTGCCGCATCTCTATCCATAGCAAGCTTGTTTGTAAATTCAGCTAACGCAAACGCATCTTGTTTCTTTTTTGCAGATTGTTCCATATCAAACATAATTTTAAAGGCGTCAGGCGCAGCAAACATTCCAGTACCAACCATACCAGCAAGTCTATCACCCATAGGCGTACCTAAACCTTTTAGATATTCTACAGTTTTATTTTTACCGCGTTGAACAGTTCTTTGCTGCTGTATTGTCTGCAACGCTTGATTAAGACCCTTATCAGGCTCAAGCCTTAATGTGTTAAATGCTCTTGCTGCTGCGCCTGCAAAATCTCTAAAATCATAATCTTTAATCATGCTTTACCCCATAAATGATGGCATACCAGTTGCAAATGAAGCGCCTGCGGTTAAATAATCCATAATACCTAATTGTCTATCTGTAGTTTGAGTTTGCGGCACTGGTGCAGCACCTAACGCAGCAAGAGGTAACTGAAGCTTATTCATTGAAGCATTTGCATAATTACCATACTGACCTTTAGCAGCGTTAATTAATTGCTGCATCAATCCTTGCTGCATGGCTCCATCTCTAGCCTGTCTATCAGCTATAGTATTTCCATAACCAAATGACGTTTGACCCATATTTGATAAGTTAGTGCCTATGCCTGATGCTGTTGAGCCAAGATTACCCATAGTCGAACCTAAACCACCCATTGTAGAACCAAAGCCGCCCATTTGCGAACCTAGATTTCCTAGTTGACCACCAGCGCCCACCATTTGTGAACCTAAACCGCCCATTGCGCTACCCATACCAGATATTTGACCGCCCATTCCAGCAGCTTGCCCTGCAATGCCAGCAGATTGCCCTGCTGCACCTAATTGTGCCGCCCTGTCAGCTTGCGAAGCACCTAATGCTGTATTAAAACCTTGCGCCCTTAACCTAGCAGCTTGATCTAACATTTGTTGCTGCGTTCCCTTTGCAAGCTCTGCTTCTGCTATACCATGCCTACTACCGCCAAATGCCCCTGCTGCTTGAGCTTGAGCGCCTAAAGTATTTTGCATTTGCAAGCCTTGGTTGCCAATATCTCTCATAGATGCTTGAACAACCTGATCTTCATATGGGTTCTGATATGTTGACATACCGTCAGCCGCTGTTTGCGTCATACCCTGATTAATTCTGTCTGCCGCAGGGTTTAATGCACCCAAAGCCCCACCAACAACATTAGCTCCTGTACCGATCATATTAGAACCAGAGCCTATCATATTAGCCCCACTACCTAAATAATTTGTAGCGTTATTAACCATATTTGCGCCCTGATTAACAAAGTTACTAGCATTACCAACCATATTAGCACCAGAGCCAACCATATTTGCGCCACCTCTAGCCATCCCCATAGCGTCTGTTTGTGCTGCGGCTGCTTGCTGAAATGGGTTTTGTTGAGGTGTAGGCTGTACAGGCGGTAGAAAACCTGTTGTTCTATTCATTGCTTGTGGGCCAAAGTTATCGCCACCACCAAAGGCTATTTGACCGCCAATTGGTTGAACCATGTTCGGATTTGCTGAAGCACCCATATTACTTACCCCTCGTCATAGTATCTCTTGATATAGGCTGCACCCCTAACGGTGAATTATTTGAATAATCTACAGGAGTAAAACTTTCTGCACTACCAATTGGAGCAGCGTTACTGCCTGCTTCACCAGTTTGAGGGTTCATAAAAAATGTATCCATATACTGACTTTGCGCTGGCCTAAATTGAGCTAAATTTTCTACAGATTGCTCAAACATAGGAGCAGAAGAATATCCTTTAACCCCACCAGCAAACTCTGTTGCTTCTGGCATAAATTGCCCTGCCCCTGTGTTCATACCAAAAGCTGATGCTGCATCCTGTGTATTTTGAAAGGCTGCTTCCTGCATTGGAGTAAATGCTGCAACGTCTGGCCCATAATACGGTGTATAGCCTATATTAGATATTTTATCAGCAAGACCTAAATTAGATTTAGCTGCGTCCTCAATATATGCTGGTATTTCTGTACTTGTAGTTTTGCTGCCACCCTTACCGCCACTCATCTTATATCTCCTTTTGAAATGAAGCGTGCAATGGTTTCCATCCATGCGCCTTCAAAGGTTTCTTCCATCCAAAACGACCTGTAATCGTCAAAGCCTCACATCCGTATCTCTTTGCCCAATCTGTAACATCATTGTGCATATCTAACAACTGATCTAGCTCACCACCGCCTAAAAACACATTTAGTACCTTTTTTTTAGGATATATCACAATTTCTGTAACAATGCACCCCCTTGGGCTAGGCCATAACTGCATACTTCCATCAAGTATACCTTTTGCCACATCATCAAAATCATGTGTACCACCACTATATTCCAAAGCCGCCTCTATCCAAGGGCGGCATCTTTCTAATTCATTTACTTGTGTATCTTTAGGCATTTAATATGTAGACAATGCTACCCTCTTCCAAATTGCTGAACTTCCGTTATGTGAACCAGTGCAAATATAAATATAGCTACTATCCCAAGCTACCATTCCCTCAACATCACCAGCCGATCCAACGCTAGAACTAGGAGTTGCTTGCTTCATGGCAACTTGTCTAAATGCCCCATCTGATGAAACTACTGGATAATTATTTGCATCATCCCAAAGAAATATACCATTATCTGCTGGAATATCGCCTGCGCTTTTAAAAAACAACTTACCTAAGTTTCTCTGCAAAAACAGATTAAGTTCTCTACCCCATTGCCTTATGTCTGTTCCGATGACTGGTGGAGTAACTGGCATTTAGCGTCTACCCCCTGCTTTAGTTTCTAGCCTCATAGTTCCAACACGCCAACGTGCCAACTGATCTCCTTCAACCCTCATTCTCATTTGCCTACCGCTAAACCTAACTGATGTTGGGTTGCTTGGGTTAAATGGCCCATGTGTTGTTTCTACATCATTTGGGTGAAATCTTGTTTTAAATTTTAAATCAACATCGCCTTGCGTTAACTCATCAGTAATGACTGAAGTTACCTTTGCTATCTGATCCCCTGCACCAATAGATATTGGGCCAGTCTCGCAGAATACAGAACCGCCATCGTAGTTTAAACCGCTTTCATGGGAGTACACAGTGACTGGATCAACAGTATTTGCTGTGCCACCCATGCCAGAATGGTTAGTGCAATAATAATACAATGTTGGAGTGGAACTAGACACAACAATTTTAGTTGTATTA
>Ga0209535_1001575_pt1 | contig 15470 bp, 22 predicted proteins | sample LinPmetageLP28_FD_184041 | JGI IMG/M metagenome (GOLD analysis project Ga0209535, IMG submission 184041) | Marine viral communities from the Pacific Ocean - LP-28 (SPAdes) (version 2) | ecosystem: Environmental > Aquatic > Marine > Oceanic | place: Pacific Ocean | collected 2009-08-22 | reverse complement strand
GTAAACGCTGTCCATCCCGGCGGCGATATTGTCCAGCGTTAAAGGTGAGGCCATCAAACAGGCCTGACAAAAGAAGTCCGGTATAAGGCCGCAAGCTTCCATTAATTGCGCTGGCGTTGCCCCGCCAAAATCAACGTCACCCGCTGGATTAAACACGCGATCCAAAACCACGTCGGACGGTCTTAATTTCATTTCGATTACATTACTCATATTTTTATCTCCGTAGCACCGGCGGCTTAATTGCTGCCGATGTATGGGATTATATGGGATAACTTTATCAAAAGTAAACCCCATAAAAAAACCCCGCACGTTGGCGGGGTCTTAAAGGGTGCAGCGGTTGGGTTTATGCTGCGACTTTGTTTAACAAAATCCCGGCTTTTTTCTCCACTTCGATGCGGGCATCTTGGTGGGGTATGTCGCGGGCTATCGCGGTGATAGCTTGGGCGGCATCCCAAACGGTTTCTACCGGGCGGCCTTCTTCTTTCAGGTGGCGAGCGTTGGCAGCCTTTGCCATGCGTCCCGATAATCCTGCGCGTTTGCTTAAAAACTCCAAACGGCTTTCATCATCGTGCGCAATCTTGGCAGCCTTCGCAGCTTGAACACCTTCGACAAATGTCGCGGTTGATCCATGCGCGAAGCTTTCCAAAGCTGGACGGGCTTCCATTGCGAAACGATCCGGCGCAAATTTAGTGTGGCGGATTTTGATTTCCTGAAAGTTTTCAACGCCCCATAGATTGCGATTCATGCAAACCCCGCGCAAATACATTGCCGCTATGCCTGCCGTCTTGCTGCCGGTTTCACTGTTCCACGCATAAAACCCGCGAAACATTAGATCGGGCTCACCGTTCGGGAGCTTGCCAACTTCGATGGGGTTGCGGTCATCCACCAAAAAGACAAACACGTCGCGGTCACTAGCGAACAATGTAGTCGTGTCCATCGATACCGGAATGTCAGGATCGTAAACGGCTAAACCGTCGCGGCTGCCCGTCATCATACCGGGAACTTTCCAACGTCCGCCGGATGCGTCTACCAATTGCTTAATTGGTTCAAGTATTTCCCAGTCATAGATGCGGCCATAATCCGGCCCAGTGGCTGCACGTAGATCGCCACCATCGTTTTGACTGCCGAACACCTTCACCAATTCGCGGCCCCTGTTGTAACGCAAACCCCATTGAATGCAATCCGCTGCCAACGGTGCGGGCAAGTCTTTCAGATAACCAGCAGGTGCGCCGGATAACTGGGACAGTTGCCCAAAAGACCAATTGGTCGGGACGTTAGTGTGATCGCGGTTATTGTCATCCGCGTATTCGATGCGTAAGTCTCCGCGGCTTGGATTAGCTTCGTCAAACTCACCAATGATTTGAATCTTGTGAGTGTCAACCGTGCGGCTAGTCATTCGCTGCGCGTCGTTCTTTTTAAATGCCAGCATATTATCGAGCGACAAAAACTTTTGATCGTCGGGGCGGCTAAACCACTGCGACGATACTGCTGAGTTGCCGATGCCATGCGCGAAAGCGTTAGTTTGATAAGTCATATTATGTTCTCCGTAAAAACAAAAAGGGGGCGGAATTGCTCCCTACCCCCATAATATCGCATAAAGTTATATATAGCGCAAGCTAATATTTTGAAAAGTTATCTGCGCCTTTTAACACGCTGCCGGGACTTAACCGGCTTACGGTTGGGTTGGCGGTTACGCCTATCCAATTCTTCAAGCGTTTCGCTGCCATAAATCAAACGGCTAATGAATCTTAAAATAAACATCCTTACCCCCAGTCTTTTTGTATGCCGTCTTCTTCGGCGGCATTAAACCCGCGAGTGTAAGCGGCTATTTCTTCCGGGCTCATATCAGCCAATTCTATTCTGTCGCTGCTATGTGTAGCACCTTTGTAGTAATGCGGGTCAAAGGCTCTACCATAATAATAATCAGCACCCCCACGATCATAGGGACCACCATGACGTTGGTCATAATGGCTTGCGTCGAAACGGTCTCTTTCAATTGATTGCATTGTCATCCTCCATAGTTTTGTTGACTATGGGATTGTATGCGATGTTGTGGGACAGATCAAGGCGAAAACTTCTGCCCAGTCTATTTTGCCCGATATGTGGTGGTAGGGCTCTACTTTTAAACCCTCCATTTTTAAATCTACAGCGTCGGCACCTTTGAACAAAAACATTTGTTCGGGCTGGTTTTTAGTCTTATGTTTTTTAACCATGACCCAGACGCTGCCGTGACCATGATTTGTTAGCCAAGCGACTTGATGAGGTCGAAGGTCTACCGCATTACCTGCGGTTGCTTTCAATTCTACAAAATGAAAATGTCCGAACTCATCTAACAAAACAACGTCCGGCACTCCGGGCATTGCCCACGTTTCTAACCGGGTCGCTTTAATGTTGCGTTTGGTTTTCTCCATCCCCGTTTTCATCTGCCTCCAGAAGTCGGCCTCGCGCTTTGTCGCGGTTTTGGGGATTGCTCTCTCCTTCGGGAGTAACGTCGATAGTAATCGGGGCATAGCTTTGTTTTATCTCCTTGAGTGCTTTCAAGACTTCATCCTTACTCATACTGTCGATGCTGCCTGTTCTTATTTCACTCTTACTTACATAGATGTCGCCTTGCGCTTGCCCGCGTCTATATTCGGCTTGGACGGCTGCACTGTATGCGCCGTTGGTTAATGCCATATCACGAATGGTTTGCAGGTCTCGCAAATGGCGTTGGTAGTTGACCCCAAACTTTTCATCCAGTTCGGCACGATATGCTTGGATCGCGTGAACAACATGGGGGCTAATATTTGCATTGGTTAGCTCATACGCTCTAGTGTGGGCGGAGCTAACAGGATAACCGGCATTAATCGCCGCTTCTCTCATAGTGATCTGCCCATCTTTAGAAACCAGTTCTTTAACAAACAGTTCCTGCTTACGGGTCAAAGGTTGTGCTTTTGTTGCGCGGGGCCTACCTGCCTTCTTTTTTACAGCAGGTGGTGCAGACTTTGGTGCGGGCATTTTAATTCTCCAGTTATTAAACGATAGTTTGCCATAACTTATCCCGCTTTTGTATATATAGACAAGAAAATAAAAATAAATGAAAAAACTTTTTGAGCCCTTATACGCAATTCTGCTCTTTTGGTTACATAAACTTTAGTACGGTTACTTTTTTGTTTCTTACTTATGTAACTGTATATCTCTATATATAACAAGGGTTTAACTGCTCTGGTTACACGGTTACACCGGTTACACCTATTTTCACTAAAAAATATTATTTCTTATTTATATCTCTATATATACAGAAACCCCGTTAACTATGTACCGTGAGCCGTGAATGTTGGATAATCCCAGACGGCCCGGCCTCTGGCACTCCTAAAGCCGGTTTGCGTTTTCGCATTCTGGAACCAAAGACTGGGGGTCGGGCCACCAGTTACTTGAACAGCCAGACGGCTAGACCTGCAAGCAATCCACCTATTACAGCCATGATCGAATACTTATGTTCTTCGGTCCATGGTGTTTTGACGGGTGAAGCGTATTCATACCAGTGTGTATCGGTATCTTCTATTGGGGGATTTGCTGTGGCCTCTGCTGCGTTGTGCGCTTTAACGTGGTCTAGGACCTCGCCTTTCTTCCAGCGATTAACGAGCTTTGGTCCGCGGGTCGCGGTTGTTGGTACTTTAGTAGGTGCTGGGAACTCACCCAGTTTGACCTTTCGGTACACGGTTGGTTTAGATACGCCTGCTACCTCGCAGACTTCATCTATGGTTAGTAGTGCTTTCATGGTTTTCCTCTCTTAATTTTTTGCGTCGTTGAAACTCTCGTTCTTTGTCTTGAACAATCAAGTACGCACCCCGGAACATAAACCCCAAAAATGCTCCGAAGAGCATAAATGAGAGGGCTTCTAGGGTTAGCCCTGTAAAATCCGTTGCCACGCTTTTTCGATCTCTAGTGATCTTTGCAAACGTTCTTTGGGTTTTAATCTTTCATCGCATTCGGCTTTATCTAGCGACTCGTTCACCACCTTATTGATGGTTGATACGGCCCAAGACCATTCGATGTCGCTTACTCGCTTTTCGGCTTCCACGTGTCTACCTCCACATACCAGTTACCCGGTTTATTTTTACTGTCTAAAACTTGCGCGTTTACCCACTCATCGGTTTGTTCCGTGAGCCATGACAGGAGTTCTGCGCGGTTTATGTTGATGTTTGCTTTCACAAAATCAGGTGCATTGTCGCGTGGCTTTTGTATTCTTAGCCCGTTTACAAAAATTTTATCTGCCATTTACTACTCCTAAAAAAGAATGACCCCAGCCGGGGGCAACCGTACTGGGGTCAGGGTCAACTACGGAGAACATGATTCACATGCTCAGACACAGTATAGGTCCAATGTATGGGATAAGCAACACTTAATCGCATATCCTTGGCATCCTATTTTTGCAGTCTTCCAACGCTTCTGAGGCTGATTGCCTAAACTCACCGCGATAAACCTCTTTACCGTGTTCATCTTTGATGATGGGTAGATAGCCAAAACCTTGATTGTCCCGCGTTACGGGTAAGAAACCTTCACCACCAACTACTCTGACGATGAGGTCGTAATTCATCGTTGTTGGTCGTCTTGTTCGACGGCTGCGCTTTGTTTAGCAGCTTCTTTGTACCACTCAAAGACTAGCCGTAGCTGTCCGCCGATGGTTCGGCCTTCTGCTTTCGACAGTTCTTTTATCTCTTCATACACCTCGCGTGGTACGAGAATGCTTTTCCAACGTGTTGTATCCATTAAAACTCTCCGATGCCCCCGGAATATATATCTACGATAATATAGGAACATATACAACAATGCAAGAAAAACCCCGCCGAAGCAGGGTTTCAGGATCATAACGGTACGTTTGGAACTTAACTGTCGAGAAAAAAGTGCAGCTCACTGTTTTCGTCCAAGTTTATATATTTTTTATGCCAATCGACAATTTCTGTTTCTACATATCCGTGTACGGGATGCTTTACTAACCGACCGTTTTTGTACTTCCTCGGCTCTCGGACGGCTTCTAGGTACTTCAGCTCAATCATGTCCATTTCTTCAAAATCAAAACAGCCCCAACCGTATTTTTTAATGATAAACTCTTGTACCGCCTGTGTTATCTCGTAAAAGCCTAGTTCAACTTTCATGTTTTCTCTCCGTAATTGATGGTGTGAGAACTATCGCATATCATCGCATACGTGTCAAACTTATTTGGCTTCACCCCACGATGGTCCGATTTCCACGTCACATTTGGATGGGACTTCGAGCGGCACTGCCTCCACCATCACCTTTGCCACGGCGTTAGCTTCTTCGATGTTTTTCACCGACATTGCAATCTCATCGTGTATCTGGAGCATGGGCAGAATGCCTTGCTTGTATAGATCGACCATTGCTTTTTTCGTCATATCCGCAGCAGATGCTTGGATTAAACGATTGAGCGCCTTGTATGTATAGGCTCGCTTCAGTCGGGTCGTGGGCCCATATTCGTCAACCGCTTCCCGGTAAGGCATAGCTTTGTTCATGGCAAACGTATCGGGTTCCCACAGATCGAACCGGCACTTACGTCCCAGCAGCGAGGTCAGTGATCCGCCCGACGATTTCTCGTTCAGTCGATTCATGACGCCAGTCATCAAACCTTTAACAAACGGTACGCGGTCGTGGTATTGCTTCGTCAGCTTTTTAGCTTCCTCCACCGACACGTCCAGTTGTTCGGACAATTTGTTTACACCCATCCCATACATCATGCCGAGGTTAATAGTCTTGGCCTGCTTCCGTGGGATGTTAGCCATCTCCGCGACCATTGTATGGAAGTCCGTAGCTGGATCGTTGTTGTATGCTTTTACAAAATCGGCAGCACCTTCTAGCGGAACGCCTCGCGTTTTACCGTATACATGCGCATAATGTACCAAGATGCGCGGTTCTTGTTGCGAGAAGTCAATAGCCGCCCACTGCTCACCTTCTTCTGGAAGAAATAACGAACGAATCATTGGCCCCAACTCTGGATCGCGGGCCGGGATTTGCTGCAAATTAGGATTGGACATGGAGATGCGGCCTGATACGGTTCCTCCATCGTCAGAACGGATTTGATTTATATGGGAGTGTATTCGACCATCAGCGTGGCAGTGTTTCATGATTGTATTGATGAAAGTGCCGGATGTCTTATTAAGGTTCCTAGCTTGGGTCACGAGTTGCGCGAGTGGATGCTCATGCTCTTGGAGGAAGAGTTTAGTGAAACTAGGTGCGCCCTTCTCAGTACGTGGGTAGTGGACTCCGACTTTATCGAACGCTTTAGCGAGAGATTGAGCAGCCCAGATTTCAACATTACTGCCGCTGATGCGCTTGATCTCCTTGAGGACATCCCGTTCCCGCTTGAGCAGGCTATCCCGCGTTCGCTCGACCTTCTCCGTATCAACCCTTACTCCTCGCATCGTCATGTCAACAAGACATGGGAGGAGATCAAGTTCGAGATTAGCGATAGACCACAAGCTTTCTTTGCCAAGTTGAACGGAGAAGTAATTCCAGAGTTCGAGGGTAAGTTCAGCGTCACCCTCCGCATACGGTCCAACGTACATGGCGGGCATCTTCCACATTTCTGCTTTCGGATCGACTCCGAATTGCCGCGCCGCCTCCACTAAACCTTTTTCTGATTTAACTTTACCTAAGTGATCGTAGGCCAAAGCGTTGAGGCTGTAGCTAAATCTGTTTTCATCCAGTAATGACGCTATGACCATCGTGTCGATGATCCGGCCATTCACCTGAAAGCCCATCTTCTTAATCCAGCCTAAGTCATACTGTGCGTTGTGCATGATCTTATCGGCAGGACATTCAAAGACTTTCTTCAGCCATTTGTTAACTTGCTTTTCATCTAAGTTACCGCCGCCGAAATGACGGATAGGTATGTAACCTGACCAATCATCAACTGCAATGGCGTAACCCACCACCTCACCATCACCTGTAGGCCAACCGGGGCCGTGCTTCTTTAGGTTTGGATCGCGTGTTTCCACGTCGATAGCTATCTTTTTTGCAGACGTTAAGTCTGGTAGTTCGATTGGTGGTATCCACTCACTTTTTGGAGCGAACATTGCCATTTGTAATTTTGCCATTAGGTGTTTCCTTATGTGTGAACTCTGCCCCAAGGGCCGTGTATCCTGCTTTATCTAACCACGAATCAGTGTGGTCAATCGTTTCTATTAGGCGACTGGTCTTTACCCAGTCCATCATCAAAGCCACGTGGGCCGCGGTCAGATAACCGTGCGAAACCATCGCGCCTTTTATTATTTCGTTCCAACCAACGGCAATCCTATTGTGGTTGTGATAAGCATCGCCATAATCCTTTGCGCGTTGCCCATTAATAAGCTTTTCCGCTTCACGCAGAACGTCTTCTCGTTTCATTTTTAATGTACCGTTTGATTAAGGGGACCGAACACGCACCATTCGTTAAGTTCTTTGTCCCAAGTGAGAGTGAGACCGGGCATGTCTTCATCCTTAATATTAGGATTATCCCAGTCACGAAGTGTTGGGTCTTGAATAGCCCCGTACTCCTCTTTGATGGCATCAAGCATTGCTTGATACTTGGTTAGTGTTATTTTTTTCATAGGTCATAGCTCCGTGAAACATCTTCAGCATCTACTATATATAAGTTCTGCTTTGCTCGGGTTACGCCCACGTAAAAAACGCGATGTGTATCATCCGGGTTCTGTTGAAATTGTGTATCGGCTGCTGGACTAAGGTCCGTGAACAGCACAACGTTGTCCGCTTCACCACCTTTTGATCCGTGGATCGTGGACGCTGTAATACGGGGAATGCCGTTAAACTTCTCGCCTCGACGCAGTAGTGCCGTGACATACGCTCGGTCGGTATCAGGCAGCTTGTCCATAGCTTCGGACCAGATCATATGCTTTTCAGCAAGCAGGCCATGGTTAGCGACTAATATTTCAAACGTTACGAGGTCTTCATCGGCCACACCCGGCAGCTTTTTAAATCCACGTGTTACCCGCTCGCCTATCGACATGTAGCTAAACACGACACGTGCGACCTTGCCGGATATTTCTTTTCCGCGACGCATTTGTTCCCAACCGTTAACAGCTTCACTTACCTTTTCACTGATAGAACGTCTTCCGCGGTAGTTGAACAGGTAGCCGTTTGACTTCAGGTCGTGAGCGACGGGCGTTAGTTGGTATCCAGCCTGTGATAAAATTAGCCAATCCCCTTGCGCCATGTCCAAAGAGTTTATAGTAGTGATTCGCGTCACATTGCCGGGTTCGGATCGCGGTTCATATGCTTTTGGAAAGCGCCTGCCAATGCGACGCACGACATTCTCCGCCACGTCATGCACATTCTTAGGTATTCGATAAGACTGTGACAGTATTTCTGAACCACCGGGTAAGTTAATAAAATGGTCTACATCTGCACCAGCCCATCGGTAGATGGCTTGATCGTCATCACCTGCGCAGTACATTTTCTTTGATTGACTGTCTAAAAGATGAGCTATGTCCCACTGTAACGGGGACAAGTCTTGCGCTTCGTCTAAAAAACACAGATCAAACTCCGGGCAGAACTGGGCACCACCTTGTGCAAACTGCTCTAGCATGTCGGTGAAGTCGTACAGTCCCATACTGTCCTTGTATTCTCGCAGGCACTTATCGACAAAGTTAACGGTGGTCCAGTCCTGTTCGATAGAGCTAATGTTGTATTGATCGCGCAGGTTTACCTTACGCAAACGCGCCAAGTTAATTAAACCAAGGATTGGATCGCTGCTGGCCACCATGCTAGGCACGTCATCATCTATCGACGTGTTCTTTTGCCCGCCTAGTTCTACACCAATGGCGCGACTAAGTTCGCGGTAGTTCTCTTCCTGCATAACTTGTTCGGGGCGTATGTCAGACATTGTTAAAGCAAGGCTATGCAGTGTCCGAAAGAACACCAAGTCTTTCTTAGGGTCTAAGTTAAAACGAGCAGCCGCCCGCTCTTTTGCCTCATTTGCCGCTTTTCGAGTAAAGGCCAAGAATGCGATACGGTCAGGGGATGTTCCTTCCGACAGCGCCTTGTCCACCATGTTGAGCAAGGTGGTAGTTTTTCCTGTGCCCGGAGGTCCAAAGATTCTAAACATCTTTCTTTTTCTCCCTACTGTAAATCTGTTGCACCCGTTGTTTAGATATACCCCAGAACTTTCCCACTGCGGTCATGGTCATTCGTTGTCTATCTATCATGTCAACTATTTCTAGGTCTCTCATATGACGCCAATACTTTGTTAACAGCTTTGTCAAAACGGAGCCTCCTCCTGTCCAAATGAAGGCGTTTTTAAATCTACTTCAGCACTTTCAAACGCTGGTATTTTCCAAACACGTACTGCTCGTCCCTTGATCTTTAATACAATACTGTCGCCGTTAATGTCTCTCAAACGTTGCGCAATGCGATGCGACTTGTACTCAAAGAATTTGTTCTTCTTCAGATAATTCTCAAAGTCCTTGAGCCTAAAGTAAGTAACCTCTTCCTCTTCATCGGTCCAAGGTCGGCGTAATAGTATCTCTTCCTTGTCTTGCGCCTGCTGTAGGTGGCTGCAAAACTCTTCAAGGTAATCGTAGAACTGACCACTGATGCTGGCGTCTTGCGATACTTCCATGATCGCACTTTCGTTGTCGCGCATCTCAGTCATTAGTGTGCTGATCCGGCCTTCCCACTGCTGCTTGGCAACGGACCGGGGCATGAAGTTAAGTTGCTCCATGCAGTATTTCTGAAATAAGGGTTGGCTCATCAAAGCCTCAGTGTCTAACTCCAGTGGTTCGCCGTTAACGTCCATAAACCAGACGGGAGGGGTAGAGTTATACTTGCGTAGGTTCGCTATCGTAGCGCCCGCTACAGCGGCTCCTATGCCGAATTTACGTGTGCGGCACAGTTCTTTGTTGCAGTGCGCGTTGATCGGCGCATCAGAACACTTGTAGGCGTAGTCTTTGCGGTCTAGCTGCTTCGCAACTATGTTGACCTCTGGTAGTGGCAATGGCGGAGACAGGTACTCCATGTTGTAGCGTAGTATTTCGGACTCGTAACTATCTGGATACGCCTTGCGCAGGTATACCCCGATATTAAATAGACCATTATTTCTACCTCCCTCGCTTATGCGCTGCTTACAAAGTATCTGTAAACAAGGTGGTCCGTCCTTCATCAGGTCGGTTTCACCTGTATCTACTATTTGTAGCTTAACTACTTCTTCGGGGGTTTGTGCATATTTTTCGTACAGGTCTATGAACTCATTCAGTTCCGCGGATGTACCATCATCTAATATTGCGTAACGCAGACCGTTCTCGTGATCGTAGTAAGGTAGGTTGAGAAAGTTTCCAACATCACCACGGTCTAGGTGCAACTTAATCTGTTTTGGAAATATCTCACTCTCACCATAACCGAGGGCCGCGGACATGTGTTGCAGAGACTTCTGCATGTCTTTCGCAGGCACCCATTCTTTTGAGAATAAAAAACAGTGGGCACCCCCAGACTTGGACCGGCACACTACTAAAGGTAACTTTAACTTTCTTATTTTATCGACAAGCATCTTGTGGTCGAGTGGATACTGGTCCACGTCGATACATCCCCACTTACACATGTTGTCTTCGTTGATGGGTATGATACCCAATCCACTGCCTTTACCAGACAGATGGTTTTCCCAAAGCTTCAATGTTTGGGGTTCACGCAGGACGCCAGCCTTACCTTTGGCCTTACCGTTCGCGCCGGTGTTTTCTATCTTGAAGTAGCCGTGGGCTTCCTTCAGGCCATCAAATATGGCCATAAATTTTTCTACTGACATCTGTGCCCCCATACGGAAAAAAGCGGCAGGGCACTAAGTACCCCGCCGCGTGACTATTAAAACGGTGTAGATTTACCGTCTGCTTCGTCATCCGTATGTTTCACCACAACATCGCCTGCGGTGATGCTCTCTGCAAAACCCTTTGCGCGGGAATACAGAGCGCCATCCTCAATGACACCTTCGCAGGACATCTCCCATCCATGCCACGATCCCTTGGAGTTCTCCTCGGATACCGTTTTCAGGTGGTAAATGTGGCTAAAGCGGGGCGGTGTAAACGGCCCGTTTTGACCTTGCATTGAGCGAGACGCCATCATGCTGTTCCACTTTCTGCTCTTTTTAAGCTGTGTGGATTTCATTGCGATGAGGGCGGTCTCGTATGACCCATCATCGTTGATTAGGAGAACAAAGTGTTGGTGAGTCTCTTCGATGTAAGACCCATCACCATTTGCAACATATTCTTTGTTGTCATCTGGCGAACGCTCTGTCTTTGGACGTTCTTCTCCCGGTTCATAAATTGCCATGGGCGCACCGCTTCCGCTGCCACGCGGAGCCCACTGGATAAACCTACGCTGATAAGCGCAGGGTACTACTCGAACCCCGTCCTTACCTTTGTATGGAATACCAGTAACAGTGTTGTATATATCACCCTTACGTGCCGTCTCATTCTCGTCCAATACAGGATCGTTACCGGACAGGACCTTTAGGAATGGAAGAGCTAAGTCTTCAGTTCCCATATTGTCCATGCCTGCACCAGCATCCTGCTCCATCATGGCAGGATTGAACACTGCCACATCTTTATTGCCTGCTTCGGCTAATTCACTTTTCTTAGTCATTATTTCTTACCTCGTTTAATTACTGCGCGTTGACCCACCCATGCTCCAAACAATTCCATTGGAAAATCCTCTCCCGCTTCGCAACGTTCTTTAACAAACGCACGTAGTGTTTGGGGATGTACCTCAGTTTTTTGTTCAGGAATAAACCCTTGCGTCTGCGCAAATGCAGCAAAGGCTCCCGCTTGATCGTCCTCTCCACGGCCAAACTGACACAAGACAGTATTTTTAATAATGTCATCGTGCCCATGATCGCGTAGCCAGTCGTAGGCTTCTGGACGTTTACTAACGAGAATGGACGCACCGTATGTCTGTTTAACTTCAACAGTTGAACCGTCATCTAGTGCAAAGGAAGACATGCCGATCTCTGCAAGCATCGAAGGCATCTCCTCATCCGTAAGCTTCAGAAGCGTTTTCTTCTCGTCTTTGAGCGTTTGCTCAAGGTCAGAGATTTTAGCTTCCTTGTCTCGGATTGTTCTGGCCAACGCGGCTACCGAAGTAAGCCCTTGCTGGTCAATTTTTTCAACAGATGTAGCATTCGTTTGTTCAAAGTCCTGCTCCATCAATTTTGCTAGGTCATCACTCATCGTGTTTCTCCTTTCGTGGTTAAAGGCACCTCTTTGGGCCTTGACAATTACAGATACTATCGCATACACTCTCAATGTCAAGCGATTTTAATAAATAAGGTGGATAATGCAAAATTACGAGTACGAGACCCAACCATACGAACACCAGCGAACTGCCTTTGAAGAGTCGTGGGACGCGGAGTTCTATGCGTTACTCATGGAAATGGGGACAGGTAAATCCAAAGTAGCAATCGACACGATGGGCGCGTTGTATGAAGAGGGAAAAATTAAAGCCGCTCTTATTGTTGCGCCGAAGGGGGTCTATGACAATTGGGTAAAAGGTGAAGTACCAATACATTTGCCAAAGCGCATCCCCCGTCACATTATGCGATGGATTCCAGCAAAGACCCAGCGTTTTGAGACTGATTTAAAAGATTTTATCGTGGACCGTGATCCTAAATTAAAAGTTTTTGTTATGAATACGGAGGCTTTCTCGTCACCACGTGGCACAGAAGCGGCTGAAGCTTTCTTGTATCAAAACCCAGATAACATTGTCATTGTTGACGAATCAACTACAATTAAAAACAGGAAGGCTGCGAGAACGAAGAACATCATAGCTTTACAGAAACGGGCTAAATACCGCCGGGTATTGACCGGCTCTCCGATAACTAAGAGCCCTATGGACCTGTTTAGCCAATGTAACTTCCTTGCCGAAAAGGCATTAGGCTTTAATAGCTACTATGCTTTCCAAGCGCGGTATGCCAATGTGCAGAAACGCCAAATGGGTCATCGCAGCTTCCAACAGATTGTAGGCTACCGACGTTTAGACGAACTATCTGAAAAGTTAGAGCGGTTTAGTAGCCGGGTTCTAAAAGTCGATTGCCTTGATCTACCTGCCAAAGTTTATATTCGTAGGGACGTTTCCCTCACCCCCGAACAAGTCAAGCTGTACATGCAGATGAAAAAGCTTGCGCTTGCAAAACTAGAAAGTGGAGAGTTAGCTACGACAGCGAGTGTGCTGACACAGATTATGCGGTTACAACAGATTTGCTGCGGACATTTGCAGCCGGATGAGGGCGAGATACAGACGGTCAAAAGCAACCGTTTGAACGAACTACTCGACATCACCGAAGAGTTTCAGGGTAAAGCAATCATTTGGGCGACGTATACACACGACATCCAACAGGTAGCTGATGCCCTGCGCGACCGGTTCGGGCCCGAATCGGTCGCAACCTATTATGGCGCTACTCCGCAAGATGAGCGCCAACAGATCGTGGAGGATTTCCAAGACCCGGACAACCCTCTTCGATTCTTTGTGGGACAACCTAAGACAGGTGGGTATGGTATTACACTTACCGCAGCTAATACTGTTATCTATTACAGTAATAGTTATGACTTGGAGATTAGGCTTCAGTCCGAGGATCGGGCACACCGTATCGGTCAGTCCAACAAGGTCACTTATATTGACCTAGTGTCACCGGGTACGATTGATGAAAAGATATTGGGAGCTTTGCGCAGCAAGATTGATATAGCAGGGCAGGTGTTGGGAGAAGATGTACAGGACTGGTTACGCTAGTCCTTTTTGTTCCATAGGTCAAATAACACTCTAATCTTCTCTTTTATCTGTTCAATGTCGCTGTGCATTTTTGCAAGGACAATTACCAGAGTCACGAATGCCGCCGCTATGGGCCAAACAACCCCTATGGCGTCCATTATTTCCATGTTCAGTTCGTGCTTTCAGAATTTTTTGTATCAAATAGTGCTTCTAATGTACCGATACGGATAGTCAATTCGTGAACCCTATCCTGCATTTCACGTAGTTCTACTACGTCCCGTTCTAATCCTTCGATTAGCATGTCCTGCCTAGCGTCAGCCGGAAGCGAACCAAGCTGCCCGCGTGGCCATAAAATTCTAAATTCAGAATTTGATTTAATCTCAACATCCGTCATATCAACACTGTGTTCGAGTGTCGTGAGCCGTGATTCAATAGAAAAGTAAGCCATTGTGGCGACAGCGGTCAGCGCAATCATGCCCAAGATGTTCTTGAGCGGTATTGTCACGTTTGTGTCTTCCGATATAGCTGCCATGACGTTTTAAAAAGCGGGCGGTAAAGAGGCTATGCCTCCGCCCATTGATCCCGGTCCCATAGTTTGCATCATGGGTTGAGGCATTACTGCGCGATGATTCTGGTCCATTGGCATTTGTGCGGGAACAGGGGGTTTTCCATAACCAAAGCTTTCTTCTGCGCCAAAGTGCGCTCTTTCTGCTTGGTCTACAAGGTCCACAAATTCTGTCACCTTTGCCTGCATTTCTTCTGCTTGTGGGCTTGTGTATGTTTGGTTTAAGTAATTCCCGTATACCTTTAGTGGCGAAGACTCCATTTGCCGCATCTGTTGACCAAACTGTTGTTGCATGTTTTGGAACATACCACCAACACCACCCATCTCGGGGGCTCGGTCTATCATTGGGTAACCGGGTTGTATAGTACCCATCTGTTGTTTCATAGGGTTTGCGAAAGGTGCTTTTATCATGCCACCAGCCTCCATGTGTTGTACGGGGTAGATTACACCACCGTCTGCTCTATGTTGTGTTTCACCTTCTCCGGGACCACCGGGACCACCGCCACCGGGAGGGGTTCCACCACCCCCGTCCGAACTACCTTGTGTTTCTGTGGTTGATCCACCACCAAAGATTCCGGCAAGACCGCCTAGATTTACGTTTCCGGCTGTACCACCGCTAGTGTGTCCACTGTATCCGGCAAAACTAAAAGCAGGGTTCGTTGACCCCGAGCCGCGGCCCACGTAGCTAAAGGGGATAGCATCTTGCGAGGCGTCATCAGCGGCTTGTCGGGCATCAAACTTTTTTTGTACCTGTGAAGAGAAAGCATCGTATTGTTCTTGCGTGTAATTGTATTTCTCAGGGTTCTGCAAACGGTCCAGTTCGTTGGCCGTGTAATACGATGATCTGCCCCCGTATTCTGCAAAAATACTCATTACGCTTGCCCCATTAAACTACCGATGCCGAGAAGTTCTCGGTCTTCTGGGAATAAAGCTGCAAACTTAGTCCGGTCCACAGGACCTGATCCCTGTGATGCCGTTTGAACGGCGGCAGGAGGGTTAACCGGACTAAGTGCAGGTCCACTGTTCTGGGTGGGAGTTTGAACAGGTGGATTCAAAGCGCCCTGTTGGTTAGAGGGCGGTAAAACTGGTGGTTGCTGTTGCTGGTTTCGCATACGTTCTTGCAAAGCTGGAATCTCTACGTTCGGGTCTTCAGCTAAAGGTGAGT
>Ga0209535_1001573_pt1 | contig 15492 bp, 19 predicted proteins | sample LinPmetageLP28_FD_184041 | JGI IMG/M metagenome (GOLD analysis project Ga0209535, IMG submission 184041) | Marine viral communities from the Pacific Ocean - LP-28 (SPAdes) (version 2) | ecosystem: Environmental > Aquatic > Marine > Oceanic | place: Pacific Ocean | collected 2009-08-22 | reverse complement strand
ACTTTTTTAAATAGATGGGGAGCTTTTCAAGATTTATTTTTCTTTAAAAAATCAACAGAAAGTTTAAATACAACTAGTGAAAATTACAACGCAAGTATTTTTGAAGCTAGAAATGTTCAACTATCTTCACCTAGACCCCCTGTAACAGATTGTTTAGAAAATATTACTTATAATACTTATAGTGTTAATGAACATTCTAAAAAAACATACAATGCAAATGGAGTTGAATCTATTACTTTAAATAGTGGGTATGTTTCAGAACTTAACAACTCTTATTTTCAAGAATTGATGGTTAGTGAATATGTTTGGTTAACTGATTATTCTGAAGATGATTCTGGGGTAATTTATCCAGTTAATTTAAAAGAAAGTTCATTTAATAAAAAAACTGGTCTTAATGATGGCTTAATTAATTACACAATGAGTTTTGAAAAGTCATTTAGCATAGTAAACAATATTAGATAAATGCAGCAAGTCATTTTATACATATCTCCACAAATAGTTAATTCAAATACAGAAGCGGATTTTGTAAGAGTTGATTTAATGGAAGAAGAATTAATTGCTATTACTCAAGTTATACAAGATGTAAAAGATATTGAAAAGTTGTTTACAGATTATAGTAAAACATTTAATTTGCCAGCATCTAAAACAAATAACAAACTTTTTAAATATTGGTTTAATCCAGATGTAAACAATTTTAATAGTCAAGTTTTTTCAACTGCTAAAATAGAACTAAATCATTTTGATTTTAAGCAAGGTAAAATACAACTTAATGAAGTTGTAATGAAAGACAATAAACCATCAATGTATAAAGTAACATTTTTTGGTGATACTGTTTCTTTTAAGAACGAAATTAATGAAGACCAATTAAGTGATTTAGCTTGGCTAAGTAATTTTGATTTTCAAGAAGTATCTAATGGAAATGACAACATAAAAGAAGGTCTTACAAATGGTTTAAATTTTACTAGGGATGGTGTTACCTATAACGATGCAATTATATTTCCTTTAATCACTCATACTGGTTCATATGTTTTTAATTCTTTAGGAGATTTTGACAATCCATATAATGTAAGTACTGCTGCAACACAACATAACAAAAGAGGGGTATTAACAGAAGATTTAAAACCAGCTATTACAATAAAATTAATATTAAAAGCTATTGAACAGCAGTATGGAATAACTTTTAAAAGTGGTGAATTTTTTGATTCTAATGTATTTACAAATCTTTATCTTTGGTTGCACAGGGATAAAGGCAAAATGGTACTTGCTGGAACTTGGTTAAATGATGGTCAATCATATAATGGCACAGGCGATGTTAATGAATTAACTAATACTGGTGCTGGATGGGGTTATTTTGTTTTATCAACTGGAATTTTTACTTGGCGAAGCTGGGTATTTGAAGCAACAAAACCAAGCACACTTGATGAAACAACAATATCAGTTAAAATAACTCCAACTTCTGCTTATGTAGGTGTATCATATAATTTATCAATATTAACTGCTGATAATTATTCATCTTTAGCCCAGATAAATTCAGTAAGCGGAACACAAACTTTAACTCTTGTTATAGGAGGGGCAAACGGAATACCAATAACCGATGTTTCAGCAAATCCAATAGGGCCAAACAATATTATAAGCAGATTAATTTCAGAACAAGCTATTGAATTTGAAACTGAAATTACTATTAATAGGCGTGTTGAATATACCGAAACTTTTTTTACACCACCACAAAATATTGTATATAATTTCACAGCTACATTTACACCAACAGTAACTTTACAAAGTCCTGCTGTGGGTAAAATAAACATACTTGAACAAATACCTAAATTAAAAGTAAAAGATTTTTTAAATGGCTTGTTTAGACAATTTAATTTAACAGTTTTTTCTAATTTTAAAAACGAAATAATAGTTAAAACCTTAGATGATTTTTATGCTGGTGGAGAAACGCAAGATTTAACAGAATATGTTAAAACAGATAAAAATACTGTAGCTGATGTTATTCCTTTTAGTGAGGTTGATTTTGAATATGAAGACCCAGAAACAATTTTAGCACAAAGATTTGAATTATTAAATAACCAGAAATACGGCGAGTTAAATTATAGAGTTGATGTAAGTAAAAAAAATATCTATCAAATAAAACTTCCATTTTCTCAAATGCTATTTGAAAGATTATTTAATGTTGGTTTAACAAACTCTGGGACTGATATACAAGTAGGCACATCAATAGATGAAGAATTGCAACCATCTATAGGCGCGCCTTTAATATTTTATGGCATTTCAGTTGGTTCTTCATTTACACCTGTAAATTATGTTGCAAATACTACAAGGCCTGCAGATGGAAGTTTACCAGCAGCTGGTACAAGAGCAACTTTAACAAGTTTTTTTGTGCCTAGTGTATGTAATGAAATCGGATCTTCTACAACACCACCAACACACAACTTAAACTTTGGAAGCGAAATAAACACATTTACACTTACAGATTATGCTGGTATAAATAACAGTTTATTTCAAAAGTATTACCAAAACTATATAACAAGAGTATTTAATACTAGAACAAGGTTATTTAAGTTTGAAGCTGTATTGCCTTTAAAAGTTCTGTTAACTCTAACCTTAGATGATTTAATAATTATAGGAACAAGAGCATATACTATTAACAAAATGACAACTAAGCTACAATCTGGTGAAACATCATTTGAACTATTAAACGAACCAAATTAATGAAAACAATACTAGAAGCATTAGAACTGTGTAAAGAGCATAAATTATATGACAAGCATATAAACATAGCATTAGGTATTAATAAAGCTCCAGAATCATTTAAAGATGTATTTAACTATTTAAGATTAAAAAAATGATAACAAAAATATTTGAAATAATTACCAAAACTGGTAAAGCTGAGAAAGATTTAAAAAAAGTTTCTGATGGTGTAGAAAAGGTTAATGAAGGTTTAGAAACTACTAACAAAGAAACTAAAAAATTAGGATTACTTGGTAAAGGTTTTGGAGCAGCTAAAAAAGGCGCAAAAGGTTTAGGAAATGGAATTAAATCAATAACAAAAGCTGCTGGTATATTTACAATAATAGCATTAGCATTAGGTAAATTAAAAGAACTATTTGAGCAGAATCAAAAAGTTGTAGACATTTTTAATATAGCTTTTGAAAGTTTAGCAATAGCATTTAATGATTTTTTTACTTATATAAATGATAATATTTCTACAATAACTGATTTTTTTAAGAAAATATTTGATGACCCATTAGGTAGTGTAAAAGCATTAGGTAAAGCTATAAAAGATAATATTATAGAAAGAGTTAAATCTGCATTAGAAGTTTTTGGTTTTTTAGGCAAAGCAATGAAAAAATTATTTGCTGGAGATTTTAAAGGCGCAATAGATGAAGTTAAAAATGCTGGTAGTGAATTTGTAGATGTTTTAACAGGTGTTGATAATTCAGTAGATAAAGCAACCGAAGTAATTAATAAAGGTGTAGATGCATTAACTGAATATACAAAATCAACTGTAAAACAAGCAGCAGCAAATGTTGAACTTCAAAAATCTGCTGAATTAGCAGCTGTAGCTAATCAAGGATTAATAGAAAAGTACGATTTACAAGCTGAATCATTAAGGCAAATAAGAGATGATGAACGAAATAGCATAGCGGATAGAAAAAAAGCAAATGATGAACTTGCGATTGTTTTAGAACAACAAGAAGCAGCGATGTTATCTAATGCACAAATTTCTTTAAAAGCAGCAAAAGCAGAATTGCAAAAAGATAAAAACAATATAGAATTTAAGAAAGCTGTAATGGAAGCTGAAAACGAACTTGTAGCAGTTAGAGCGCAAGTTGCTGGTTTTAGAAGTGAACAACAAGCAAATGATTTAGCACTTAGCAAAGAGGAGATGGAAATGACCAAATCTAAACTTGAATCAGAAGCTAATTTATCTATTGAACAAAAAAGATTTAATGCAGAACAAATACAAGATAATTTACAAAGATTAGAAAAGCAAAAAGAAATAGATGCAGAAGAACGTGAAATGCAAACAACAAGATTGCAAGGAATTGTTAGTGATGCTAATGCTGGAACACAAGCTAAGATAGATGCAGAAATAGCATTAAATGAATTTAAACAACAAGCAGACCAACAAGAAGTAACACGACTTGCAGAAATTGAATCTGAAAAATTAAGAATAAAAACTGAAGCTGATGCAGAAACAGAAATTCTTAATCAAAAAAAAATTGATGATGCTAAAACAGTAGCAGATGCAGAAAAAGCAATACAAGATGCTCAATTTTCTAATATTGAATCTGGACTTAGTTTAGTTAAAGATTTAGCTGGAGATAATAAAAAAATACAAGCAGCAGCTTTAATAGCAGAAAATGCAGTTGGAGTAGCTAAAACCATAATAAATACACAAGCAGCAAATGCAGCAGCATTAGCAACTCCACAAGCGATTCTTACAAGTGGAGCAGCAGCAATACCAGTTATAGCAGCCAATAATATTGCCGCTGGTATAAGTATTGCAACATCTGTAGCAGCGACCGCAAAAGGTTTATCAGCTTTAAAGGCAGGAGGTTCACCAACATCAGCAACAACTCCTTCAACTTCTGGAGGTGGTGCATCACCAAGCCAAGCACCAAGTTTTAACGTAGTAGGGCAAAGTGGATTTAATCAAGTGGCTGGAGCATTAGGTTCACAACCACCAATACAAGCATTTGTAGTAGCTGGAGCAGTTACAAACGCACAGCAATTACAAAATAATACAATTAATCAAGCAACATTTTAAAATAAAAACAATGGAAATAATAGAATTAATATTAGATGAAGATAGCGAAGGTTTAACTGGAATTGAAGCGGTTAGTATCGTAGAGATGCCAGCAATAGAATCTGATTTTGTGACACTATCAGAGCAAGAAATAAAATTAGCTAAAATAGATGATGAAAAGCGTTTGTTAATGGGAGCTGCTTTAATACCTAATAAGCCAATATTTAGAAAGAATGGAGAAAATACTTTTTATGTTTATTTTTCTGAAAAAACAGTTAGAAGGGCAAGCGAATTATTTTTTCAAAACAGTATGCAGAACAACGCAACTTTAGAACACGAAATGGAAATTAATAATTTAACTGTTGTTGAATCTTGGATTGTTGAAGATACAAAAATGGATAAATCTAATAAGTATGGTTTAGAAGTTCCTAAAGGTACTTGGATGATTTCAATGAAAGTAGAAAATGAAGATGTTTGGAATGATTATGTTAAAACTGGAAAAGTAAAAGGGTTTTCTATTGAAGGATATTTTGCAGACAAAGCACAAGTCAAAGACCCAAGTTTGCAATCTCAATGGAGTAAAGAGTTAGAAGCTATTGAAGAAGCTGAAGCTGAATATATGCTAAGTAATATTAAGGCGATAATAAAAAAAGATAAAAGAACAAAATCTGGCAAAAGAACAGAATTAGAAACATTTAATGATTATCCAGATGCTATTAGTAATAATGCAAAAAGGGGAATAGATCTTAATAAAAAAGTAAATAATAAATGTGCAACACAAGTTGGTAAAATACGTGCGCAACAATTAGCACAAAAAGAAAATATAAGTGTAGAAACTTTAAAAAGAATGTACAGTTATTTGTCAAGGGCGCAAGAATATTATGATGAAGGCAACAAAGAAGCGTGTGGAACCATCTCTTATTTATTATGGGGTGGTAAAGCTGGTTTACGTTGGAGTGAAAGCAAACTTAAAAAGCTAGGTGAAATTAATTTATCATCTATGGTAGTAGATAAATCATTTGCTATTATTGATGATAGATTAGCTTATAGCACACAAAAGAAAGCTGAAGAAATGGCTGAAAATATTGGATGCGAAGGTTTCCATATACACGAATTTGAAGGTCAAGAATGGTATATGCCTTGTGAAAAACACGAAATGAAAAAACCTTGTTATGCTGGTTATGAAATGATTGGATTTAAAATTAAAAATGGTAAGAAAGTTCCTAATTGTGTACCAATAAAATAAAAAATATGAAAAGTAAAAAATTTAAAACACCAAGCAATACATCACCTAAAAATACTAAACGTGGTTGTTTATGTGCAGATGGTAAAAAATACAGTAATAAATGTTGTGATGGAAGTTTACAAGCACAAGGAATTGGTAAAGTATAAAAAAAAGTTGCAAAAAAATATAACAGTAAAGGTTTTAAATCGTTTATAGTATATATACTCAAATTATGAAAGCAAACGAAATACTAAACAAGATAAAAAATATTGTTGGTGAAAAAGTTAATCTTTCTGAAAATAAAATAGAAATGGCTGAGATAAAATTAGAAAATGGTACTGTACTTGTTGCAGAATCTTTTGAAGCTGGAAAATCTATATTTATAAAAACTGATGATGAGCAAGTTGCTTTACCTATTGGTGAATATAAATTAGAAGATGGCAAAATTTTAGTTATTACTGAAGAAGGTTTAATTGACAGTATTAAAGATGCTACTGAAGAAGAAGTAGTTGAAGAAGAATTATCTGATGATTCTAAAGAAGTTGAAGAAACTGAATTAGAAGAAGAAGAAAAAGAAGAAATGAAATACGTTACTAAAGAAGAATTTACATCTGCTGTTGAAGAAATTAAAGCGATGATAGAGGACAAAATGGGTAACAAAGAAGAAATGAAGGAAGAAGTAATAGAAGACACAAAAGAAGAACTATCTGCTGTTGCTCCATCTCCTGTAAAACATAATCCTGAAGCTGAAGTTGATAATAAAATAAACTTTAAAATTTCTGAAAACAGAATTAAAACAACGAAAGATAGGGTTTTTGATAAAATTTTTAACAATAATTAATAAATAAAAAAAAATGGCAAATAGTTTAAATACACCAATTACTTCCACTTATGCTGGAGAGTTCGCTGGGAAATACCTAAGTGCAGCTTTATTAAGTGCTAATACAATTGACAAAGGAGGCATTGAAGTAATGCCAAACATAAAATATAAGTCAACAATGAAGAAAGTTACAACTGCTTCATCTATTATAGGAGATGCATCTTGTGATTTTACTGGAACTGCTGGACAAGTAACACTAACTGAAAGATTATTACAACCTAAAGAATTTCAAGTAAATCTTGAGTTTTGTAAAAAAGATTTCGTATCTGATTGGGAAGCTGCTCAGATGGGATATTCTGCTTTTGACAACTTACCACCAAAATTCTCTGATTTTATTATTGGACACGTTGCTGGTTTAGTTGCTGAAAAAACTGAGAAAAACATTTGGGAAGGTGTTGATACTAATGCTGGAGAATTTGATGGTTTAGCTACTTTAGCACTTGCTGATACAGATGTAATTGATGTTGCTGGAGCTGCTGTTGATGCTACTACAGTTGTTGGTGAATTAGGAAAAATTGTTGATGCAATACCTTCTTCACTTTACGGAAAAGAAGATGTACATATTTACATTTCACAAAACATTGCAAGAGCTTATGTAAGAGCTTTAGGTGGATTTGCTGCTACTAATAGTGGTGTAAATGCACAATCACATATGTGGTACGGTGATGGCGCACTTTCTTTTGATGGTGTTAAATTATTCGTTGCTAATGGTCTTAATGACAATACAGCAATGGCTGCTCAAAAAAGTAATCTTTACTTTGGTACTGGTTTATTAAACGATATGAACGAAGTAAAAGTTCTTGATATGTCTGACTTAGATGGCTCTCAAAACGTAAGAGTTGTTATGAGATATACAAGTGCTGTAAATTACGGGATTGGTTCTGATATCGTTCTTTACCACGTTTAAGAATTAAATAATAACAAGGGAGTTGAAATGCTCCCTTAATTTAAAAAAACAATATGGCTTGCGATTTAACAAAAGGACGAAAAGTTCCTTGTAAAGATGTAATCGGTGGTATTGTTAGAGCTTGGTTCGTTGATTATGGCGATTTAGGAACTGTAACAAAAACCGATGATGAGATTACAGATTTATCTGGTACATTTACTGCTTTTCAATATGATTTAAAAGGAACAAATAGTTTGGAAACTGCTATTACATCCTCAACTGAGAATGGTACAACATTCTTTGAAGAAACATTAACTTTAACATTACCAAAATTATCTAAAGAAGATAATAAGGAAATAAAACTGATGGCTTATGGAAGACCACACGTTTGTGTAGAAGATAGAAATGGAAATTTCTTCTTATGTGGTTTAGAACACGGATTAGAAGTTACTGGTGGCACAATAGCAACTGGAACTGCTTTTGGTGATTTAAGTGGATACAGCTTAACATTAACTGGTTCAGAATTACAACCAGCCAATTTTATTAGTGGCGGTACTGCTGCTGACCCTTTTGCTGGTATGAGTTCTGCTACTGTTACTGTAACTGTAGGAACTAATAGTTAAAAAAGACGCGATTAAATAATTGTGTGATTCATAATATATGTTTGATTGGAGGGGAGGGAGTGATTAACCTCCCCTTTTTTATTTTAAAATATGCAGATACAACCAGTACTTGGAGCAAAAAACATTAACTTTATACCAAGAGAGGCAATAATACCTTATCCTAATATGGTTAAAACATATAAAATTGATATTAAATCTGAGGCACAAAATAAAATTATTTTTACAGATAGCAATATGAATATTACTGAATTAGATTATTATTACAAATATATTCTTGTTGAAGAAGTTGGAACTCCTACAATATTAAAAGAAAATAACTATTATACTATTACAATCACAAATACTACGGATAACACAATAATTTTTAAAGATAAAATGTACTGTACTAACCAAACTCTATCAGATTACCAAATCTCAAATGGTGTTTATATAGAGCAAAGTACAGGCGATAACAACTTTGTATATTATGGATAACTTACACTTAGTACAATTAAATCAATACGAACGACCAACTATTACAGAAGAACGTAATAAAAACTATGTTTCAATAGGTGAAAATAACGACTATTATCAAGGTCTTATTGATGCCTATATGGATAGTACAACAAACAATGCTGTAATTAATGGTATTGTTAATCAAATATACGGAAAAGGATTAGATGCAACTGATTCGGCACAAAAGCCAGAGCAGTATGCACAAATGAGGGGTTTAGTAAAACCACACGATTTAAGAAATGTTTGCCAAGATCTAAAATTATTAGGTGAAGCAAGTTTCCAGATTACTTATAATGGAAATAAAATATCAGCAATAACACATTTTCCAAGAGAAACGTTACGAGCTGAAAAAATGAATGATAAAGGAGAAATCAAAAATTATTTTTATTCTCCAGATTGGACAAAAGTTAGCAGAAATACCAAATTAAAAAAGTTTCCTGTTTTTGGTAGTGGCGCACAAAACGAAATTTATATTATTAAAAGATATGTAACTGGATATTACTATTATTCTCCAGCAGATTACAACACATCGTATGCTACATTAGAAGATGAAATTGCTTGTTTCTTAATTAATGATACTCAGAATGGTTTTAGTGGTACAAAAGTTGTGAATTTTAACAATGGTGTTCCAGATAGGGAAAAGCAACTTGCTATTAAGAATGATGTAATGCAAAAACTTACTGGAAGCTATGGTGAAAAGGTAATAATTGCATTTAACAATAATGCAGAATCTAAAACAACTGTTGAGGATATACCATTAACAGATGCGCCAGCACACTATGAATATTTAAGTACAGAATGTTCAAGAAAAATTATGTTAACTCACAGAGTAACATCTCCTTTATTACTTGGTTTATCTTCAGCAAATGGATTTTCTTCTAATGCTGATGAAATTGAGAACGCTTCAAGATTATTTAATAATATAGTAATACAACCATATCAAAACCTTTTAATTGATAGCTTAGATGCAATTTTAGCAGTAAATGATATTAGTTTAAATCTTTACTTTAAAACTATTGAACCGCTTGAGTTTATGGACTTAGAGAATGTAGAAGGCGAAGAAGCTATTGAAGAACAAACTGGAATTAAAGAAAATGATGATTTCAGCACAGAGCTTGAAATAATGGCTTCTAAGAGCATTTCAGATGAAGATAGTAATAAACTACTATTGGAAGCGTTAGAATCCCTTAAAGGATCTGTAATTAACCCACAAGAGTACGAGATGGTTGATATTAGAGATCTTAGCGATGATAATATGAACGAAGATGACTGGGCATCGAATATGATACAATTAGCCGAAGCGGTTAAAAGTGATACGCCAATAAAAAACGATCCTAATAAATCTTCACAACTTGATAAATCATATTATTTAGTAAGATACAAATACAATACAGCAAGTGCTAAGGGTAAAAGTGGAGAAAGTAGAAGTTTTTGCAAAGAAATGATGTCAAGAAGCAAGAGAGGTGTTGTTTACAGATTAGAAGATATTGACAAAGCAAGCAGAAGTATGAATTTTAAAGCTGCTGAGTTACCAATGCACAATAATGAAAAATACGATCTGTTTAAATTTAAAGGTGGGGTTTATTGCCGACACAAATGGCAACAAGTTCTTTATAAAATGAAATTAGATGCTGCATTAGATGGCAAAAAAGGAAGTGGAGATTTAAAAGATTACGATGTGGTTAAAGAAATACCAAAAAGCTATGAGGCAAAACCAAGAGGGCACAAACAAGCAAAGAAAGCACCTGTAAATATGCCAAATAACGGACATCACCCAAGTTATAAAAAATAAAATAAATTAAAATGAGAACACAAAGAAGAGTATTTGAAAAACTAAGTGAAACTACAAAAGTAGAATTAGCAAGTGAAAGAATAGAATTAAACAAACAGAAAGAGATTAAACAACTGTTTCAAAAAATTTATAATAACGAAGCAAGTTCTGTAAAGTTTAAAAGAAAAATAGAACAAGATTTTCAAAAAGGACAAAAAGAATTAAATAAATTAGCAGAATTAAATGAATCATTTATTAAAACTTTAAGAAGTGATGTTATGGATATGAGAAGAATTTTAGATGAATATGGTGCAGAAGTTCCAGCAGAAATACAAAAAATGTTTGACGAATCTTCTAAATTAAGCATACAAGTTTCTAGAATAGGCAGTATATATAGCTAAATAAAAATAAATGAGTAAAGCACTATTTGTAACAAGACACGATATTTCAGTATTTACTGCTGCTAATGGTAATATTGATAATGATAAACTATTACCATTTATTAACCAAGCACAAGATATTCACATACAAAATTATTTAGGTACTGATTTATATGTTAAAATACAAGCAGAAATAGTTGCTGGTACACTAGCAAATCCTTACTTAGCTTTGTTAAATGATTATATTAAACCAATGCTACTACATTGGAGTATGGTCGAGTATTTACCTTATGCTGGTGTTAATATTGCTAATGGTGGAATATATACTAAGAATCCAGAAAATAGTACAGCACTAACAAAAGAACACGTTGATAGTTTAGTAGAAAGATCTCGAACTACAGCACAGTTTTATACAAATAGATTTATAGATTGGATGACAAATAACGCTGCTGGATTAATACCAGAATATTATAGTAATTCACAAGAAGATATGTACCCAGATGATGTTGCAGATTTTGGAGGATGGGTACTTTAAAAAATAGAATATGAGTGAAACTTGGGGAAAAGGGGCAAAAAATAATACTATAGGTTGGGGACAAGGTGCTTGCGACAATACTATAAACTGGGGAAAATCTCAAAAGGATAGTTCAGTTGCTGCAAGCTGGTCTGGAGATACTGATATTTCTGGTTGTTCTGGTGAAGTAAACGAATCGTTACAATTTACTGTACAAATGTCCGCAGGAGAAAGTTTTAATTTACAAACAAGACCAGGTGAAGAAACAGAATTTAGAGTTGATTGGGGGCAAGGTAATGGGTTTATTTCTTATACAAGCCATCAAACAACGAATTCACCACCATACGCGACAACAGGACTATTTACTATAAAAATAGGTGAAACAGTTAATGGTATATATAAGGGTTTAAATACAATAATGATGAACGCTAGTTCATCAAAAAGTAATTTTAGAGATTTACAAAATTGGGGAAAATCTTCTTGGACAAATTTGACAAACAGCTTTAGATTGTTGCCTAATTTGACTATTTCAGCAACAGATTATCCAGATTTATCCCAGTGTTCGTCACTTTTTTACTCTTTTAATTTTAGCCAATTTCCTGGCTCTAATAATTTTACTGGCTGGGATGTAAGTAATATAACAAATTTTGGCAATATGTTTTCTTCTATTAATTTTCAAGGTGGTTCAATAGATTTATCACAATGGGATATGAGTAACGCTGTAAGCATAGAAGGTATGTTTTCAAATACTGTAGGAAATATTGGAGATTTAAGTTCTTGGGATGTTTCTAATGTTGTCGGTAATGGATTTAAAAATTTAACTAGTGCTACAACCTCTGGTTTTACTTCTAATATTTCATCTTGGAATGTTTCTGGCGCAGCTAGTTTGATAAATATGTTAAGAAGCGCAAGTTTTAACCACAATGTAGGTGCTTGGACTTTAGGTTCTAATCTTACAACAATACAGTTTATGATGTATTTTAACGGAATGTCAACTAATAATTATACTGATACACTAGTAGGTTGGGCGCAAGGTGTTAAAACAAATGGCTATCCATATAACGTAAATGCGGCAAATCAAAATGGAAAAATATTTGATAATAGCAGAGGCGGAGGAGTTGAGTTTGTTGATGCTCAAGCTGCAAGAACTTTTTTAACAAACCCAACTAACGCTGGCGGAGCTGGATGGACAATTTCAGGGGACACAACAATTAATTAAAAAAATGAAACAAGTTACAACTGAGGATACGTGGTTTATAGCAAGAAATGAAGATTTAACAATTATTCATTATGGATTTGCTCCTAAAGGAACTGATATAGACACAGGACAACCAATTGTTGAAGAATTTGATAACGAAGCAGATTGGCTTGCAAGATTATTAGAATTAAATATAATTCCCGACCCGCCACTTGCACCAGAACCAGAATGAACAATTTAAAAACAGTAAGAATGGATGACCATAGTATTATAATGGCAATTAGTGCTATTATTGGAGCATTAGGTGTAAAAGAAGTTTGGGGCATTATTCAGAAAAAAATGGATATTGGTGCAAAGAAAGATGAACGCGAAGAAAATTTATATACTACTCAAATAATTAATCTTACTGAAAAAATTAATCAATTAGAATTAAAGATTGATGATTTAATTACAGAAAATACACACCTTAAAATTAAGATTGTTAAAATGGAAAACAGAATTATTAAGAACGCAAAGAATAAAGTACAAACCAGAAGATACAAAGATGAGGAAAGTAAATAAAATTGTAATACATTGTACAGCTACTAAAGAAGGTATTAATGTAAGTCCAGCCACTATTAAACAATGGCATTTAAAAAGAGGTTTTTCAGATATTGGTTATCATTATATTATTGGTATTGAAGGAAAAATTAATGCTGGTAGACCAGTATCAAGAGCTGGCGCACACGTTAAAAATGGTAACTCTGATTCAATAGGTATTTCTTATGTTGGTGGTTTAGATTCTAATGGAAAAGGAAAAGATACAAGAACAGAAGAACAAAAAAACTCATTAATTAAAATACTTAAAGTATTAAAAAACATTTATCCACAAGCAAGTATTCACGGACACAGAGATTATTCTCCAGACAAAGATGGAGATGGCGTTGAAGAACACGAATATATGAAACTATGCCCTTGCTTTAATGCAGAACTTGAATATTTAGATTTACAACCAAAATCTTTTAAAGCAAAAACAAAACAAGTAAAGGATAAATTAAATGGAAAAAAAGCAAAGTGAATTTGAAAAGATGCTGGCAGAATTAGAAAACAAACCAGTACCAGAACGAACTTGTAATATAGATGACGAAACTTGTGAAAGTTGTAGCGGATGAAAAAATTTAAAGATACAAAACTAGGAAAATTTATAAAGTTAAAAGCTCCAAAGGTTTTAGAAGTTGCTGGAGATCTATTGCCAGATGAAGGTTTACTTGGTGTTGTTAAGAATTTAATTGATAATGAACCAGATTTAAGTCCAGAAGAAAAACAACAAATTCACGAAAGATTAGTTAACTTTTATAAATTAGAGGTAGAGGACAGAAGCGCAGCAAGACAAAGAGAGGTGGAAATGATTAAAGCTGGTAGCGATGACTGGATGATGAACGCAACTGGAGTTATTGGTTTAGGTAGTTTTTTATTATTATTAATTGCAATAGTGTTTATGGATGTACCAGAAAGCAATAAAGAATTAATGATACATACAACAGGAATTGTTGAGGGAATCGTTCTTAGCATCGTTGGATATTACTTTGGAAGTATAGCTAAAAAAGGTAGATAATTTATTTTTATTATATTTAACAAAATTGTTAAATGAAATCACACAGTAAAAGGCATAAAAACGCTGGGAATCCACGTTACCGATTAAACACAGATGAAGCACAAATTATTAATGATTATAGAAGATTAAAACAAGAAGCACAAGCAGAAGGTTTAAATCCAAATGATATTCATAGTGGTTGGATAAAGAACAAAAAAGCCAGTTTATATTTTAAGAATCCTAATTTTAATAAAAACGATTTAAAAGGTTTTAAAGAAGAATTATTAAAAGAACTTAAAGAATATTCACCAAACTTTGAAAAGGTCGTTAAAACTAAAGTAAACGATGGTCATTGCCTTTTAATATCACCAGCAGATATACACATTGGTAAATTATGTAAAAGTTTTGTAAGTGGTGAAGAATACAATAAGCAAATAGCAGTACAAAGAACATTAGAAGCTATTGATGGTATATTACAAAAAAGTAATGGTTTTAATATAGATAAATTAATACTTTGTATTGGCAACGATGTAATGCACATTGATACACCAAGCGGTGGAAAAACTACAAGGGGAACTGTTCAAGATGTTGATGGAATGTTTTTTGAGCATTTTCATATAGCTAAAAGATTATATATAAATATTATTGAAACATTAGTTAGTTTCTATCCTGATTTACACGTTGTTTACAATAGTAGTAACCACGACTACTTGACTGGTTTTTGCTTGGCAGATACTATTGCAACATACTTTAGAAATAGTAAAAACATAACTTTTGATATAAGTTTACAACATAGAAAGTATTATACTTATTATAATAACTTAATTGGCAGTACTCACGGAGACGGTGCTAAGTGGGATTTATTGCCTTTATTAATGGCAGATGAATGTAAAGAATGGAGTGAAACTAAATACAGATATATGTTTGCACATCACGTTCACCACAAAGTAAGTAAAGATTTAATTGGATGCAGTTTGGAAAGTTTAAGAAGTCCATCACCAGCAGATAGTTGGCATCATAAAATGGGATATACCTCTTCTAATAACCAAGCAATAGAAGGTTTTATCTTCTCTAAGAATAATGGCCAAGTAGCTAGAATTACACATTTATTTTAGAATTAACATTTAGTTGTTAATAAAGTTTTTAGTGTGTTTTGTAATTTGTAATGTATTTATATATATATTTACATCA
>Ga0209535_1001571_pt1 | contig 15504 bp, 18 predicted proteins | sample LinPmetageLP28_FD_184041 | JGI IMG/M metagenome (GOLD analysis project Ga0209535, IMG submission 184041) | Marine viral communities from the Pacific Ocean - LP-28 (SPAdes) (version 2) | ecosystem: Environmental > Aquatic > Marine > Oceanic | place: Pacific Ocean | collected 2009-08-22 | reverse complement strand
ATTTAACATAATGTAAATTTGATTACGTAATTATTACACTTACTACTAAACATAACCACCTGAAATTATTATATACATACTTCTCAATTATACAAAGTGTATCTATTACAATTTAACTTAATCTAACAAAAAAAAATCTACTCTAATCTATCTAATGTTTTTTGTCTTTTCTATTATACGTCAATCTCCACCTGCTTACGTGAGAGATATATTCTTGGCTGAATACCCTTTTTTTTATCGCCACCCCACGTCCGATACCCGTCAAATCGCAACATTAACTTCCCTGCTTTGGTAATCCCAGTATGCCATTCTCCTGTATTCACAAACGCGTTGCTGCCGCCATAGTTCCACCATTCCAACCCTACCTCCTGTGCGTGCCCGAGGATTCGCCCTTCCTGTATCTTTGACACATTCCAATTCTTACGAAGAGATTTCACAAGGCGCTTCCCACTCGTCATGAAATCTCCATCCACATTGATAATGGTCTTCTTCTCTCTGCCGATTAGAATTTCGTCGGTTGGTCGGTAGACGCGATCAGACCCAGTCCCCCTGTGCTCCCACCCCCTCTCTTCGCATCTTTTCCAGTAGGATTCGCGTACGTGGCGTCGCTCGATGTGGCGAGACAGGAGGTAGATTTCGTGCTTTTCCATCGGCATTGTTGGTGGTTGCTAGAAAGTGCTTTTTTACTCTCTTGCTTTATTGTGATATTTGTTTCTAAATCTAATCAAATTTTCGCTCTTTTTATGCAAAAAAATTGCTAAACGCAGAGTTTTCTAGGATTTCAGCCTCTTTTTCTGCAAAAAAAATCTAGTCTAGTTTTTTTTGTCTATATTTTTTGCTTTTTTTGTCTTTTTTTCTACAAGTTATCAACCACCTTCCAGTAAGCGCGGTTCGCTTCACCATCCTCAACATCATAGATGAAGATTTTCATCCCCTCAAAATTGTATTTCTTTGCTTCCTCAATATCGCGACCCAAGTATTTGGTCTTGCCGTCTGCGTTTCTCACTTCGTATTCACGCTCCTCTTCTTTGACGAACTTCACAATGCACGTAGGACACAGATCGCCATCATCCTCCTCGCTTCCAAAATACTTCTCGTATGCCTCTGGTTCGCACTTTTGCGCATCCATATAGAACCGCTTATCGCATCCCATACAGCATGAGTCGCCCTCTTCTTCTTCTTCTTCTTCTTCTTCACCCTTGTACTCCAAAGTCGCCGCCGCAGACTGGTATTGATCCAGTTCCTCTTTGAGTTCCTCAATCTTCTCGCAGTAATGGTCTTCTAGTTCATCGTTTCGGTCTTCGAGTTCCTTAATCTGCTTTTTGAGTTTATCATTCCCGTCCCAGAAGTGTTTCAGCTCGTGCTCCAAGTCATCTACTTTTGACTGAAGATCATAAATACCTTCGCCAGTCTGCCCACAGAGAACCGAATACGGGGTGCGGTCGTCGTCCTCTATCGCATATTCTCCACCAGGGAAGAATTCTGTGTATGGAATTCCGTCTCCTTCGGGGTGGATATCTTGGTAGTTGTGAATGATGTGCTTTTTGAGTCGCTCGTTCTCGTCTTTGAGTTGCTCTTCGGTCGGTGAAGTCAGGAAAGCGGTTGTCGCCGTCGGTTGTGTCAGGACGGATCTTACTACCGCACCCACCTCTTGGATGTCCAGAACCAGCTGGACGAGTTCGTCCTTCTTCATCTTCTTCAGGGCGGTCTTGTTGTAAGGCATGATTGCTTTTGCGGTTGCTAGTTTTTGCTATTTGCTTTATTGTAATATTTGTTGTCAAGTCTCGTCAAATTTATTGATATTTTATGCAAAAAAAATAGGTCTCATCAAATTTTCTCTCTTTTTCTGCAAAAAAAATCTACTCTAATCTATCTATGCTTTTTTTTTGTATTTTTCTGTATCTAGCAATCGGCATAATCAGCGACACACAGGTCTTCTGTCGCTTCTAGTCGACGTTGGGACTCTTCTAGTCGACGTTGGGACTCTTCTTGGCGCCGCAGCATCTGCTTATGCTCTTTTTTGAGCCTACGTACCTCTGCTTTCCCCTTCCACTGATCAATACGCCATAGATATCTGCCGACCATACCCTCTTGGTTGCGAACCTGCCAGAACAGCGCCATCCATTCGTAATAGGGCATCGTGTATAGGGCGTCCTCGGTGTATGATGACAGACGTCCCTCAATACGCAACCACAAAAGACCAGTCTTGTCGTAAGGCATGATTGCTGTTTGTAAAGAAAGAAACTGCTTTTTCGTGTTTCGCTTTATAATGATATTTGTTGTTAGGTCTCGTCAAATTTATTGATATTTTATGCAAAAAAAATAGGTCTCATCAAATTTTCTCTCTTTTTCTGCAAAAAAATTGCTAAACGCAGAATTCTGACCTCAAATCTGCAAAAAAAATCTACTCTAATCTATCTATGCTTTTTTTTTGTATTTTTCTGTATCTATTCTTCATCATCGCTGTATTCTACACCGCACCCACCGCCGAGTCCATCAGCATCTTCTATGCTGTCCTGCCCATACTTGTAGTCTGTATACTCGCTAGGGTCAAACTCCCACTCAATCTCTTCTTCTTCTGCTTTACCAACATACTTGATGTATAGTGTGCCGTATTTCGTCCCCCACGACTCAACTACCGATTTGTCTTCGAGATCTACACCATCGGGTATCCGAAAGTATGCGAACTGGCCATAGATAGTCTCTACCATCATGCGATTACCCTTTTCATTCTTGGTGTTCTTCTTTTCTGGTTTCTCTTCTGGTTTCTCTTCTGGTTTCTCAATGTCAGTGCTTTTCAGTGGCGGACGCTCCATAAGCATCTTCTTTAGGTTCTTCTTATTCACCTCATTCTCATCCTTCACTATATCAAAGGCAATCTCCAACGCCTTATTCTCTGAATTCTCTGTTTTGAGTTTCTTGTTCTCTTCTTTGAGTGCCTTGTTCTCCTTATATTGTTGATTGTTTTTATCAACCAGTTCATCAATTCTAGCCGAGTATTCATCAATCGTCCCCCATTCTACTTTTAGTGTTAGATTGTGGTGTTCTTTCTCCCAATATTCCTTCTCTTTGGTCAGAGCGTCAATCTGTTCTACCCACTTTTCGTCGATGGTGGTTGTCAGCTGCTCAATCTCGTTTGTCGCCGTGGCGAGTAGAGCACGAAGCGAGGCGATGGTCGCCTCTGCCTCTTTGAGGCGTAGAGAAGCAGGGTCGGGTCGCTCGCCTGCCCGTTTTTGAGCGATGATTTCGCCGATCAGCGTCCCCTGGCAGACGTCGTGTAGATAATCTTCTAGATGCCACAGCGTTTCACTTGGGTCGCCAAACTCGTTGAGTGGCAACTTTGCGCCGCCGAACCACTGACGCTGCGTAATAGCATCAAAGTTCTCTGTAATCGCCTGTTGGGTGTCAGGGAACTCATCGTGGGCGTGTTCATAGACGAAGATACTGCCATTGTCCTTCGCTTCTACGAAACCAGAGGCACTGCGCGGCCCGCCGGCGGCATCAATCTCAAGAAGTTCTTGCTCGTTCTTGACAAACTTAAACTCGTAGTCGTCGCCAGACCAGAATTCATAGAAGTAGTAGAAAGTCATTGTTGAGTGTTTTTTGAGTGTTAGAAACTGCTTTTTCGTGTTTCGCTTTATGATAATATTTGTTGTTAGGTCTCGTCAAATTTATTGATATTGTCTGCAAAAAAATTATGTCTCATCAAATTTCTTCTGTTTTTATGCAGAAAAAATATACAAAAAAAAAGGTAAAAAACTAGTCATAGGGGGGGGTCTATGAGTTCATTGGTTTTTTAACATAAATATTCAGTGCTACGTCTTTAGAATGACCCATCACTCTATTATCATGCTCTAATTGACCTAATTGGTCTTTTAGACCGCCGTCCTGCCCGTATTTTGATGACAGAAAAATCTTACGCAGTAAAGTAGTAGAAATACGCTTATTGATATATTGATCGCTATATTTAAGCAGGGTCTTTGATAACTCAATACGGGTAATCGGTTTGCCTGTTGATGTCTTAAAAAGAACACCTTGCCCATTAACTTTAACCCAATGTCTTAAAATACGTTTTAGTTCTTGATCATCAATATCTAATGATAATGAACCATAAGACTTGTTTGTCTTATAATCGTTTAATAGAAAAGATAGATTAGACCTACCCATCACTAGATAGTTATTATCTGCCTTATCTTCTTGACTTAACTTATTAAATTCAGAGGCAGTAATAGACTTCATGCCAGCAACGTCATTCCTCATCGGCATTCGAGCGTAAATAGAAAATAGTACATACGCCTGTAGCAACTGCTTCTCCTTCTTTGATAAATTAGTATCATCAGTATCTTTTAAATCTGCCTTCATCTTTTTCAGTAGGTCAAAGATTTCCTCTGTTGTTGCGAAATTTTCTGCTTGCTTTGCTGATACTTGTCCTCCCGCCTGCTCCTCTAAATATCTCTGATTCAGTTTATCCCTAAATACACTATAAGTTTTAACTAGCTGGTCATAGTCATTATTGTTGTTTAATGCCATCAATAATACAATTACAGCATTCGCATAATTACGCTGTGTTAGATAAGGCGTATCTGCAATCTTCTCCATAAATTTATCTGGATCACCTAGAAAATTATAATTAGTATCTACGTGTCCCTGAAAGAGAGTCTGTAGTCTACGCAATAGAACCGCATACTGCTTAATTGTGTTTGGTTTTAAATTAGGACGTGCTTCACGAATATCCTTCTCTACCTCAAAATTACTCTTGATCTTCATTATATACATAACACTAGATTTTCTTTTAAGTATAATCACGAATGTTTTAAGATATACGCTTGGAGTTGTTTTTTATCATAAGTTGAGACTGCCTCCTTACGTCCTAATTTCTTTTTGAGCGCCATTGCCTCTTTGTATAACTGCGCTTTTGATTTATCGCTTGCCTGTGATCCAGCGGTCTGTCCAGCACGGCGTCCACGTTGTAGTGTCCCACCTGCCTTCGTATCTTTGGTCATGCGTCGATTACCTGCCTTTTTACCTGCCTTCTTTGCCTCATCTGTAAATTCCTTACGCTTTGCCGCTTTCGCCCTACCTGCCTTAAATACAGAACCACTAGTTCCTGATGATTTTTTCTCTTCTTTTGCTTCTGCTACAAACGCCTTGCGACGTGCCTTCTTTTCGCGTCCTGCCTGGAATACACTCTTTGCCATAGTTATAATCTATGACTATAAAAAAATTAATTAATTATTTATTTGTTTTAGTTGTTATAATAAGTATAGTTTGTAATAAAGTAATTATTACACTTATAGTAAAACAAAGTATATCAAAACAATTATATAGAAACTTATAAATATACAATAGTGTAGAGTCTACACCTTCCTAGGTTTCTTCTTTGGCATATTGAGACAAACATCATCAAAATCATAATGCCTTAATTTGATTAAAATCATAAAGCACATAGTCATATATTTCTCATCCTCCCGTGTTATCTTATATCTCTTTCTATCCGCTAATGCGTGTAATCCTAACTTAAAAAAACTAATTTGGTCTTTAATAGATATCTGTTTTTCTAGACCCTCTCTGATTAATCTATTACTTTCTTCATAATGATCTGCTAAAGTATTACGTTTTGACAGAGGCGAACTGCAAACTATTTTATCATTATAAAAAAAAGTTAATGATCCGTGAGAACCTGCGTGTATCATTATTATAATCTAATATTATGTATATTATCTTTATGTTAATCATCATCACCACCATTAAGATTGCGAGCGTTTTTTTTATTTATGGTTGGTTTTTCGTCGTTTATCCTATTGTTAGTGATGATGATTAATACCTCGAAAAGCGATAAGAGGTCTGGTTCTTTTTTTAATAGTTCTCTAATTCTCTCAATCTCAAATATATTTTTAATGTCTAAAGGTTCCAGTTCCATTATATCTTATATTATAAAAAAATTTAAGCAGATTGAGTAATTGACCCATCCGCATTAAAGTAGTAGTGCTGATCGTAGAGTGCCCAGATGTGTACCACTTGCGCCTCGAGTGCCGAGTTATCACCCGCTGCCCAGTTCAGTTCTAATACACTATCCTGAGCGAGCGTCTCCGTATCAAGTCCCGATTCTACTACATCACGCATGAAACTATCTGTGGAAATTCCAAAGGGGCAAACAGAGTATTTATCCTCTGAAAGAGGGCAATGCGTCGCACCACCAATACCATTCTCACCTGACGCTAGACCCACCTGATCTGTACCATAACTAGTAGTAGATAGAATACCGGTTGGGTTAGTAGCAGACATAGTTCCTACTGCTTTCGCTAATTCCATCGCACACTGACCTCTGTTAAATTCAGCACCTACAGCTGGCGCGCCTAATGTCTGACCCCAGCATTGCACAGGAGTAGGCGGGTAAAGTAGCGGGCCGACTCGGAACTGGAAACTATCGATGTTAGCATTACCAGCAAAAGACAGATTAAACGCCAAATCACTTGTAATTGGACCAGCTGTATTCGCAAAGTCGTTAGACTGGGAACACCAAAAGAAAGATTTAACACTCTTCTTACGAACAGGGCAAGCAATCGCCGCCTGACCCGCAGTACCAGCTGGGAGAGAACCCGAGAAATACTCGTAATCCTGACCCGAGATAACCAGTTGTCCGCCCATCGCCCCCTGTACCATACGAAACTGCTGAATAACATCCGGACCGACTTCTACAAGATGCGCTACGTAGGCACACTCCGTTATGATTAATTCACCAGCAACAGGAGCAGCAGACCAAGCACCAGCATCATCATCATTACCTAATTCTAAAACAATAGTTAATGGTGCCATCGGATCAACTAGAGGTAGAGGGATTAATTTATCCTGCGAAAATAGACCAGAAGTCATAGGCATAGTAAAACGAAGAGTTGCACCCGCACCAATAGAAGCACCGCTATTATGACACTGAATATCATAAAACTCACTAGTCTGTCCCGCAGCCGCAGGTGCGATAGAAGCAGCAACGTTAGTATTATAAGCGCGATTTAACTCTGTGATAGAGGATGAAGCTACACCACCACTAGTCATCTGTAGCGGAGAAAGAATCGCAGAATGGAGGCGATTAGACGCCTGGGTATAGGATAAGAGGCGACCACCCTGCTCTACACGAACACTCTCAAAAAGGGTGTTTGCACCGCCTAGATCAAGACCTAATGTATTACCGCCCGCGTTTTGTAATGCGATTTCTAGATAACTATGCGTTGGGTCTAGCAGGGCTGAACCATGAGAAAGTTCTATGCGAATCTGGCGATTTCCCCGATTAGAAAAGGTAGATCCGTTAGAAGGAAAGAATTTGCGACGAGACGCCATAGCAGGCACCGACATCGGCAGCATCGATGAATAATCAATTGTACTTGGCATTACACGAGGTTCCATTATTTTTATAGTTATATAATAGAAAATAAAAAATATCTTAAAAAATTTTAGTTATTGATTAGTGTAAATATTACACTTACTACAAAACTAACTATATTAAATTAATTATATAGAAACTTATAAATATACAAAAGTGTAATTATTACACTATAAAGCAATATCTAGAAATTAACTCTAATACTTCCTGAAGCATCAATATAGAATAATGAATCATAAACTACATAAGCATCGATTGTGATTGCCTCATTAGCAGCAGCACCAATATTCAGTTGTAGCGTGATCGGTGTGGCGCGGTCTGCCGTATTAACACCATCGTGCCCTGCCGAAACACGCTGAAACGACTCCATATCAATTCCAAAAGGGCAAAATAATTGAGTAGCATCAGCAGCACCTGGTGCCACAACACTGGTCATCTGCGGGACATCGCAATCTGCAGTAGCGAAATTAGTACCAGCTAGAGATCCTACACCCATAGTAGAACCGAGCGTCCCAAAGCACTTCTCTAACTCTGTAATGTGTTCGCTACGAGTTCCCTGCGCAACAGCAGGACCAGCGGTATATTGACACAGAACCGGTTCAGCGGGATACTGAATTGCTCCAACACGAACAGAATACTGCTCCATATTAAAATTACCACCATACGATAAATTGTATCGTAAATCCTGTGCCTGCGGGCCACCCGCTACGAATGACTGACTAGCACCCGACCATAAGATAGATTTAATAGACCGACGCCGTGCTGGCACGTTGACGTTCTGCTGACCTTGCGCCCCAGCGCTGATAGAACCCTGAAAGTGGGTATAATCAATACCCGAAAGCATAATTGCGCCTCCTGATTGCTCCTGAACCATACGAAGTTGTTCGTCGAGGGCAGGTGGCGTTTCTACCAGCTGGGCAACATAACGGACGTTATCCACAGAATAAGCGTTTGGAACACCACCAAATACACCGATGTCTAGAACAGGTGCTAACTCAATCTCAATTGTAATAGGACTGGAACCTAGAAGTTGGAGAGGAATCATCTTATCCTGATTGAGACCAAGTAATCCATTAACCAGCGGAATACAGAAAGTGCAGACAGAACCAGGAGTGGGAGCACCAGGCGGAGCAACAGCGTTGTTAATAATAAGACCTGCTCCATGCGCGGGAGTAGTTAGAGTAGCACCCGAGAGATCAGCAGCAGGGCAGACAGCAGTCGCATTACCATTCGCCTTATCATTAGAGAAACGAGCAGATTCAGTAATAGACCGATGTTTAACACTATCACGATCTCCCTGACACGGCAGAAGAATAGAAGAAAGTAATTTATTGTAATTATTACAATCTGTTAATACGTTTCCCGCTTGTTCGATACGCAGACGGCGAATTAATCCGTGTCCGCCACCAAAGTCAAAACCCATCGCCTGACCAGTATTGTTGACATACCTCATAGTGAGGTAGCTGGATTTAGTATCTAAGAAGGCATCACCAGATATATCAATTCTAATAATGTTGTTTCCAGCAGACGAGAAGGTCTGTCCGTTAACAGGGAAATAATTGCGGCGTTTTGCCATACTCGTCATAGCGAGAGGCAGAACCGATTGGTAATCAGCATTGCGAGGTAGTTTGCGTCCAGTATCCATATTTTTATACTTTAAATATAGAAATAAAAAAATAATTAATTAAAATTTTAGTTATTGCTTTGCTTTATTAACCAACTCCTTTGCTTTAAAGAGCAACTCTTAAAGCGCCAACGCTGTCGATGAAGTAAATACTATCATGAACCACAAACATATCTACAACTAAATTCTCGAGAATCGCCGCCCCAATATCAAGATTGAGAGCAAGAGGTTTAGAATCTGTGGCAGTATCAATCCCTGATTCGAGGGCGCCGCCACCCTTGCCATCAGGCTGGAATGCCTCTGTGTCAATACCGAAGGGGCAGAAGCGATGAGTCTGGAGCGCAGCACCACCCGCGGACGGCACCTGCATAGAAGCAGTAGTGCCTGCTGTATTAGAATTGTTAATACGAGACATAACACCTAGACCATGCGCCGAACCAGTTTCACCAAAACACTTCGATAACTCACTGAAGTATACTGCCTTATTTCGTGTAGCACCGAGACCACCAGCATCAAAGCGAATTGGAATTTCAGGAACACGGCGAGAACCGACGCTTAACTGATACTCAACTACATTCATATGACCGCCAAAACTTAAATTAAATCTGTTGTTCTGCGCACCAGCACCACCAGCGAAAGTCTGGGAAGCACCAACAAATAATACAGATTTAATACTCTTCTTGCGAACAGGGATAGGTAGAGCTACGCGACCTCTTACATTAGCAGCAATATTACCTACGTGATGTGTATAATCTACACCATTAAGAACAAGGCGACCACCTGAAGCACCCTGAACCATTCTAATCTGCTCTTCTACAGCGGGACCAGTCTCAACAAGCGACGCCATATACCGAACATCGTTGATTGTGTATCCAACTGGCACACCTGCCCAAACACCGACATTCAGACTTTGTTCTAGCGTGATCTCAATAACAATAGGCGATGAATTCAGTAAAAAGAGTGGAACTAACTTGTCCTGTGTTGTGCCTAGAAGACCATTCATCAGCGGGATACTAAAGGTGTATGCGGAACCAAGTGCCGCCGCCGCAGTAGAGTCATTAGCATTAGTAGGCGTGTTAACACAAGCACCAGTGATTTCAGCAGGAGCAGCAACGGCTAGAACACCAGTACCACCCGCTACCGCCGAATTAGCGTAGCGCTGACCCTCCTTGATGGAGCGAGTAGAAAGACTAGATTCATCACCCTGACACGGCAGGATAATAGAAGACATTAGACGCCCGTATTCACGGCAATCGCTTAAAACAGATCCACCCTGAAGAATGCGCAGCCTATTTATAAATCCGTGTCCACCGCCGTAATCAACACCGAAAGTCTGACCCGTAGTATTTACAAAGCTAAATCTTAAAAAACTATGTTTCGTATCTAGGAAGGCAGAAGCAGATACAGGTATTTCTATAATGTTATTACCACTACTTACAAAAGACGCGCCATTAGACGGGACGAATCCACGTCTGCGAACACGACTCTCAACCGCCATAGGTAGGATTGCTCCATAATCAATCGAATTAGGTACACCGCTCATTATTATATAATTATATATATATAATAAATCATAAAAATTTCTAATATAAAAAATTTAGTTGTCTAGAACCACTTGGCATCTTCTCGGGTCTTTTTAATTTCTGTATATTTTCTTATGTATAATATTGCTTCTTTTATTTCATCTATATCTTTCTTTAGATCTTTAACATCATTCTCAACCCTTTTAATTATTGATTGATTTATCAATACTTGATGTTGAGGGGTGGAGTATTCGTTGATAATAGGCATTATACTCTATATCTATATATTAAATTGGAATTGATTGGACTAGCATGCAATTTTTTAGAATTCCTCTAGGTAGAATTAACCCATGATACCAATTAGATATTACTGCAGGATCTACCTCTAGAACATAGGACATCTGTTTAATTGTTTTAAATTCCATTATCTTAAATATATCTATTTTCTTATCATCATCAAAAAGATAGAGAACCCAACCTGATCTTTTCATTATATATATCTTATAATATATTTTATTTATTTATTTGGAACCATTGTGATATCAAAAGAATAGCAATACTCTCCTAAATCTGGACCAGCAGCCCCTACAGCCTGGGACACTAATTTACACGTTTCATCATTAGTAGGGAATTTATGAGTTATTGTAAGAACACTGCCAAAGGGATTACCACACAATAGAGGCTCGCTATTGGATTCACCCTGCCAGCAGGCACACCTACCCGAACCAGCGAGGTCAAAATTACCATTACCATCACCGACATTAACTACTTTTAAAAACATTAATTCACGGAATCCACCGATTCTTGACTGACCTAATATATCAGCGACAACAGCACCAGCGATCGCCCCACCATTAGTAATTGCTGTTGTCTGCGAGGACGGAACGTCTAACTGAATTTCTATACAAGACATCTTGGAGAAGACACGCGCACCAGCAGGCTGACCAATTGACCACACTGGGTCAGCAATACCACCCGGACATAAAGCACCAAACCCAGTACACTTAATTAAGGCACTATTGTATTGATTAGAATTACCAAAAAAAGTAGGTATAGGTAGTTCTACCTGAAAAACGCCATCTCTTGCCTGGCGGTTTATAAGTGCAATATTAACCCTGAATTTTAATCTCTCTTCGTCGATAGCGACAACATTAACAACATTAGTGCTTTTACTCCCTTCCATTAGTATATACTAATCTATTATTTTTTTTATATTGATATTCTAAATATAATTTTTTTAACTCTGGAAGAGTGTAGCACAAATTTAAAATCAAGGATAGTGTTAAAATTAATTCCATTATATCTTATAATATATTTTAATTATTTATTTCTTCCGCTCAATTTGCTTTTTAAGAGACCTACCTGCTTTTTCAGTTGCCTTAACCTCTTTAACAGCACCCATTACATTCCCTTTCCTGATACTATCTATTGCGTGCCCACCATGATCTGCTACTGATGCTGCCGTATCTACTGCCCCTCCTATTCTACCTACTGCAGCTGCTCCTGCTGACACGCCTGACGCCAATCCCTGCACGCCTTTTGCCGCGCCCGCTACTCCAAGTAATCCTGCCGCTACCGGTTCAGCACCAACCATCGCTGCGCCCGCTGCTAACGTGCCCGCAACTGCAGATACGCCCTTGGCGACCTTACCGACTACATCAGCCGCCTTGCCTACTTTCTTTGCCACGCCTTGTGCCTTCTGGCCTAGATGATGCGCCGCATGAGATATTTTACTTCCAAGTGTCGAAAAGAAACCCATTCTATTATATAATTGTGTTTATTTTTTTTTCTTTCCGCTCTCCTTTTTTGTTTTAGTTTTCTTTCTTGCTTTTGCTCTCTCTGCTTTCGCTGCTTCTTCTTCTTCGAGAGCGACCCTATCTTGATATTTTACTGATTCCTGATATAGTGTTTCTCTAACATTCTCGGGTGGTTTTAATTCATGATCTTCTATAAATTCTAATTTTAATGAGACATCAAAATCTAGACCATTAAGATCTATAGTTTCGTTTTTTTGATTTGTTAATCTAATAGATACATTAGTTATCGCTTTTAATTTTAATAATAATTTGTGAACATCGCCGTTAACAGGATCTATATTTATAATTTTACCTGGTTCTACTTTAATAGGAACTCTGGTTAAAATATTAGAGAAACCACCGCCTATGTGTGAATCTAAAACACTAGTGGTTGATAAATTCGTTCGCATGAATAAACTTCTAATAGAGTTAACAACATCCGCTACATCATCACCATATAAATAAAAAGAAGGTGCTACAAAAAAAGGTCCTGCCCTATTATTATCTGTTCCTGGACCAGGTACAGGATTACCAAAAGCATCAAGAGTAGGATTTGTATATCCATACCAGTTAGGAGTAAGTCCAACATTCTGCATCTCTACAAACGGATCGCCTAGAATATTAAAAAAGTCAAATCCGAGTTCTTCATTCATATCATTACCTGGATTTTCAGGTGTTCCCGTATCTTGACCATTCCTTAACGCCAGAGTAATTCTAGTACCTTTATTAAGATTGCGAAAACTAAACTTTAATTTATTCGCATCATACAAAACTTCTAGTCCTGCTATACCTGCTGTTAAAAGTGCTGCTAATTCTAGTGCGTTATAATTACCTTGTGGAATAGTTAATGTTTGACCTAGGGGTATAGCACCCATAGTTAATTTACCAGCAGCATCGTAGGCGGCAGGTGTGTTAAAAGCAGTTATCGCATAGTCTATATTTGTATTAACACCATCCCTAAAATTATAGAATGAATAAGGTATTTCAGCTGAATACACAGATAATAAGATATTATGATGTGGCGGAACTACAATTGGTTCTTCTAAAGTAAAGTCAAAATCACTTCTATTCCCACCCATGATAGAGGTCGCATCCTTACTATTAATGTAAATAACTCGTGATGCGTCTGTCCCAGTTTCCCTATAACTTGCTAACATTATATAATATATATATAATATTTTAATAAAAAAAAGATTTATTTTGTTTACTCTATATAAATACTTAATTAATCTCAATCATGCTCTCGGTATCTGATTCTTCTTCTGGTTCTACAGAAACAAAAGGTTCATCATAAACTAAATTAGGATTCGCTTCACCTGTTTCTTCATTAACTTTATCACACTCAAATCCAGTATCAGGGTCAAAGTCTTCTAGACTTGCTACTGGAATTAAATAGTGCTTGACACAATTGGTACCAGTGAATTTGCACTTAAATTCGCTATCTGCTTTTAGTTCCATAATTTTACTACAATCAGTAAATACAAATAAAAAGTATACTCTATAACCTTCGTCTATTTCCTGTTGTCCCGCCATGACTTTTAGTGCAGTTATAATAGTATCTTCATACTGGGTTGATGGAGTGCGTCTGCCTTTTACCTCAACAATAGTTTTATTTTTCTCATCCTTAAAGTCTAGGATCTCCCAGATATCTTCCTCGTTTCGATGAAAGTCGCAATTAAAATATTTATTTAGTTTAGGCAATGCGTCATCCTCAATCTTTCTTCCAACTTCCCACAATTGTTTATTAAAGGCAAATTTAGGCATCAACTTCTATACCTTTAATAAATAAAAAATTAATTAGTTTTTGACGCACGAAAATAAAATATAAGATATCCTATAATGAGTAGTGGCGAAATACGCAGATTACAGCAGGATATATTACAAAGACGCGCCTCTGAAATTAATAGATTTGAGCCTCAAAACATAGATAGAATAAGATTATTACAAACTCAATTTCTCGCAGGTAAAGTTCCAGTATCAAAGAAACTATTAAAAGAGCAGAAAAAGAAAAAGAGAAAAGGTAGAAAAGCAAAGAACCTTAGAAGCGATGTAGCGAGAATGATGAAGGAACAGAGGGCGGCAGAAAAAGGTGAAACAAGAGACATTAGGCTGACCGGCGAGGACGGCGAACTGCAAGTTGTCGGTCAGACCGAGGAGCGTAGAATAATCGGCGACCCAGTTGATGGGAGGGTTGGAGCAAACGCTGGTTCTGGTCTAATTCCTGAAATAGAAGACAGGAAAATTCAGCAACAGATAGCAGATAGAGAGCAAAGACTAGAAATAGAAGATAGACGGGAAGTACTAGCAATAGCAGATAGAAGGCAAAGAGGACGAATAGAAGATAGACGGGCGACTGACGACGCAACTTTTAGGCGTCTAGAACTGCAAGATAGGCAAAGACCAGCACTAGAATTTACTCGTGTTGCCGACGAACAAAGACAGGCACTAGCACAACAGCAGGCAGATTACCAAGATCAAAATCAGCGTCAGTTTGCGGCAGCGTCGGATGCGATATTACAACAATTAGAAGACCGATTTGGTCAGGGCGACGCCTACCTAGCAGAAAATAGACAAAGAGTAGAGGCACTAGAAGAGAGAGAAAGAAGAAGACAAGAACCAGTTGTTAGACCAGGCGATTATGACTCACTAATACTTGATGCTTCTGATGTGCGCGATGATTTTAGCGCCGCTGCTGGTTTAACGGAAGCAGTAGAAACACCAATAAGAGCGGTTGATCAGTCAGACGATTATGATGAGTGGGCATCAAGATATACAGCAAAACAAGAGGCATCAAGTAATAGCGTCAATGTGGGTTATATGGAATCCATAAAAGCAAAGATGAGAGGAGGTTCCTCTCCACCACCACTAACGCCCGAAGACAGACCTGGTTCTGGTCTTAGAGACGATCTAGAGAATCCATCATTCTACGCGAGACCTTCCCCATCACAGGCGCGTCCTAGTACACCAGTAGAGGTCGAATCACCAGTAGGATTAACAGCATCCGCTTTTGATCGCGCGGCTACGACAGCCCAAGAAGAGGTATCAGCATTGTCAACCGGTCTAGATCTGCCAAGTCCCAGTCCCGAGACAAGAGGTAGTCCTGCAGCACTCGGCCCATCCGCTCCGACGAGACTAACGTCTACAACAGAGGCGTTCCCTGGATTTGATAGTCCAGAACCAGAG
>Ga0209535_1001569_pt1 | contig 15515 bp, 14 predicted proteins | sample LinPmetageLP28_FD_184041 | JGI IMG/M metagenome (GOLD analysis project Ga0209535, IMG submission 184041) | Marine viral communities from the Pacific Ocean - LP-28 (SPAdes) (version 2) | ecosystem: Environmental > Aquatic > Marine > Oceanic | place: Pacific Ocean | collected 2009-08-22 | reverse complement strand
ACAGCAGGCGTACCCGAGAGAGAACTTGGCGTTCTACAGCTCAATGTTGCAGGGCGTTCCGATTGCACCGGGACAAATATCACAGTCATACGGCATCACCCCGTCCATGACCCAGCAGTTGCTGGGAGCTGGGATCGCGGGTGTCGGTCTGTACAACGCATTTCAATAGGGATTAGCTGATGATTATGAACCTTTTGGAGTATGACGATTTTGTAAAGGGGATGAGTGACGCTCAACTCATACAGGTCGTTCAAAATCCACCGCCGGGATTTCCACAGTTTTTGGCTGTAGATCAGCTAAAGCTAAATAAAGAAACCAGAGAAAAATACGCGGCTCAACAAAACAATCCGCCAGATAAAACAGTGGCGGAGCAAATCGTGATGGACTCTATGGGTATTGCACCCATGATGCCCCCTCAAATGGCCCCTCAACAGCCCGCTATGGCTCCTATGGGCGCACCCCCTATGGGTGGGATGCCGCCACAAGGAATGCCCCCTATGGCCCCTCCACAGCCTCCTATGGGAGGGATACCATCCATTCCACAGGGCATGCCCCCAATGGGTATGGCGCAGGGCGGGATAGTGCAGATGGTGGGGGGTGGCTCTACCGACCTGCTTACCCTTATTGCCGCGGGCGCTTCCCCTGTGGAGCTGTTAAGACGCGGCTACACGCAGGAGCAGATAGAGGCGACTAGCGCGGAGTATCAGGCAAAGATGTCAGCTCCGGCTGAAGTTTTGAGAGGCATGCAACAGGTACAGCAGGCGCCTACCGGAACCCCGCGAATGGGATACGGGGATCAGTATGACCCGCCATTTATTCGCGGCATTACCGACGTGATTGCGGACAAGGCATCTGATCTGGCGGACTCCGTGGGGCGAGGCATGGATTCTTTTGGCATTGAGGCAGAGAAAAACATGCCCAACTACGGGCTTCTCTATGGCGAAAACGACCTATCGCTCCCCTCCTTTGAGGGCGCAAACCCCTATGGGCTAGGAGATGTAGCCAGATATGGCAAGAAGGGTATTACAAGCATTGCCAATCTGGAGTTTGGGGACGGGCCTTACGGCCTGCCTCGCGAAGTTGGCGTTGGGATTGAGAGTCTGTTTGGGGGCGCGGCGAGCGGCGCTCAGGTTCAAGGCAGGACCAGTGCCGAGGTTCAGCCTGCCTCCAACGCTTCTACCGGAAAAGCTTTCGACTTTTTTGAAAGTCCATTCCCATATTACGAGGGCAAAGGCACTCAGGCCGATGGTACTGAGCCCAGTGAGCTGGCATCTGCCGTAGATTTATTGGCCGGCCTCAAGATACCCTCAAAGCAAAGAGCGTCTGCGTCAGATGACGACATTTTCGACGGGGCGATATCTTCTATAGACAGCAGGCTCGCAGACCTGTACGCCAAGGAAACTCAGGCATCACCTGTTCTTGACTTGTCAGACGTAATTGAAAGATCGAGAAAGGGCACGCTGTCCGAACTCGCCATGAGGCTAGGTGCGGGCGTTGCCGCTGGTGATATCAGCAAGGGTATCGCTGGAGCGGCAGATGCCGCCGCAAGGGGGCGCCAAGAAATGTCCAAGCTGGAAATGGCAGAGCGTATTGCCACTACCAAGTCCGGTCAAGATGATATTCGCAGAGGCGAACAGCGTGACCTTGACCTGTCCAGACTCGGACTCCAGCGCGAACAACTGCAAATTCTTTCTACGCGATACCAAAACGAATTGTCAAAAGCGGCGAGCGTTGGCAGAAATGAGTTGTTTAGGACTGCAAGTTCAATTGTTGAGGCAGTCATGGGCGAGTCTGCCACCCTGACTGTCGCAGAGAGAAAGGAACAGGTAAATAACTTGATGAACGAGTTCCTTACCATGTACGCCCCCTCTTTTGGCGTGACAGACCTTCCAAAAATGCCGACTGGCGGCTCTGGCGCTGGCGCCAATATAGACCCAGCGCAGTTTGAGACTTAATGAGCTACGATCTAAACGCGGCAAGAGCCGCCGGTTTGTCAGAAAGACAAATCATAGATTATCTTTCGGAAAGTAGAGGGTATGATGTTTCTGGCGCCTTGCAAGCGGGCCTTTCTGAGTCGCAGATTGCCACGCATATGGCTGGCATGGACACGGATGACACATCCTTCCTCGGCTCTCTCGGAGAGGCGGCACGTCGCATTCCCGGTGGTTTTGCGAAAAGCGTTACCAGCACCTTTACGGGGGCGGGACGGCTTATTCCCGGTCTTGATGACGACATGCTCGTTGATACTCAGCGAGACATCAACCAATCCATTGCAGAAAATCTCGGTTACGACCCCGACTACGACGGCAGTTATGCGGCAGACGTTGGAGAGGCGCTAGGTCAGATCGGCTCATTTCTTGTTCCCGGATTTGGACTAGCAAAGTTCGCATCGGTTGGAAAAAGCGCACAAACCGCTCTCGGCGCCGGGATAGGTTCTGCGCAGGGGCTTGGGATTGGCGGGGAAGAGCTTCGACAAGCGGAAGAGCGCGGAATTGACACATCCGAGACTCAAAAGAACCTGTCAAAGGCGTCTGATGTGGCTATTGGCGCTCTGGAGGTGTGGGGTGTCCCATTAAGAATACTGCGCGGACTGCCGAAAAGGTGGGAGGACACTCCGGAGGGCGGCGTGTTGATGAGGAGGCTCCGGTCGGCGGTTGCCGGTGGCTTGAGGGAGGGTACTCAGGAGGCCATATCCGGCATAGCAAGAGACATATCTGCATTGGCGATATACGATCCAGATAGGGCGATTGGCGATAGTGTTGTTGATGACTTTTCTGTGGGAGCAGGTGCTGGTGGTATATTTGACTTTGCCTTCAGTTTGGCCACTGGCAAGTACAAGCGCAGGGCGACCGATGATCCTCCGGAGATAGAAAAGCCAACGCCCGAAGAGGCAGATGCCGAAAGGGAGGCCCGAGGTCGTGAAGAAGAAAAGGCTGGGGCATTCAAAGAGCAGGAGGTTCGGGAGGCTAGAGCGGCTCAACAGGTCGAGCAGGATCTTGTAGGGCCACCAACCCGAGAGACCGCAGAGCAAGGCATGGTCATTCCGGGACGCTCAGAGCGTCTGAGAGAGGATTACCAGTACGGTAGAGACCTTGACCAGCCCGAGTACGGCCTTAGCCTAGAGGGGTCCACAGCGGAGAGAATTGCAAATCGGATTGCAAATCGACTTGGCTCCAGCATGCCCCTCGGTGTTTCGTTCGACCCCACCAAAGGGAGGATTACTGCTGGCGGAGTTGAATATGGCCCCGTGATCAAGGACGAGCAAAAGCGCCAAGAGGTTGCGAACAGGCTTACTTCTAGAAGCCAGCGCCAAATTCCCATTGTCGAGGGCGTTACCCCGCTTGTGGAGGCGTATAACGTCAACGAGGTTGAGCTGAAGAGAGAGGCGCAGGGGCTGTCTCTTGAGGCGTCTCGGGTAGATAAAGAAATTGATGTTGCCCAAAAAGAACTTAACGAGGCATCAAAGAGGCGGTTTAACACGCCCGTTACTATAGAGGATGACTTGCTCACCGCAGTGGCGAAGCTGGGCGGCATAAACACGGAGCTTGCGCGGCAGGATGGCATAGAGGCATCCAGAAATCCCAAGCCCTACGCAGGCAAATACAGGATCATAAAGAACAACGGCCTTTCATTTGACGAGATGGGCGAATTGCTTGCCGACAGCGGCTTTTACGCATTGCGGCCAACAGCAAACCAAGTTCTGCAAGACATAGATGATGCTCTTAATAAGTTTGATCAAAATGCTCAGTTTGAAGACGGCAAGTTTATTCCGTCTCCTGACGCTGGCACCTATTTTGGCGGGTCAAAAGGCGCCGAATTACAGGCCAAGAAACGAGACCTCATGGAGAGGGATCAGCGGCTAGAGCAGATAAATTACACGCTGAAGGAGCTTGAAGGCAGAGACCCCTCTACTGTTTCAGCAGAAGCGGAAAGAAAACAGCTTGAGGAGTTTCAAAGGCTTTCGGACGCATCTGCCGCGACTCAGCCAGCAATCGAGACCCTTGACCCGGTAGAGACTCGCGACAGAGACACAGCGCAAGCCGCCGCCGAAGCGGATCAAGCCTTTCCTCCGCCAGAGATGGCTAGAGCCGAAGAAACAAGCCCCCAAGACACCCCCGCTCAAGAAGCCTCGACAGCACTTCCAGACCCTCAAGCATTAGTCCCATACGATCCCAATGACACAGATATAGCTCGGAACCTACGGAAGGCGCTAGAGGATTTTGGTGTTTCTGGTGAGTTTACGGCGAGGCTTGTTGATGAGGTTGGCAAGGCTACTTACGACGCAGACGGTAACGTCATTGTGGCTCCAGACCCGAAAGCGGAAGAGGAACGTGCCAGAGCCGCAGAAGAGGGTCGGCCATATGAGGTAGGGGGAAACTTCAGCCCTCTTACCAAGCTGATACAAATAGGCTTGGATGCGGTACGGCCCAAGGTCGAGGCTGGAATGACCTACGATCAAGCGGTCGCAGACATACTCAATCACGAAATTGTGCATGCATTGCGTCGTCTTGACTTGTTTACAGCAAAGGAGTTCAGTCTTCTTGAGCGCGTGAGCAGGAAATACATTAAGCCAGACAGTGGCGTAACCTACGCAAACTGGGCCTCATCAACATACGCAGACCTTACTCCTGTAGAGATTCAGGAAGAGGCCATAGCGGAAATGATCCGCGATGCCTTGACTCGCGGCGTTGTCATCGACGGCAGGCAGACTAAGCCCACTGGCAAGATACGCCAGATGATCAACAAGATTGTCGAGCTGTTCAAACAGCTTGCTGGCTTCTCTCAGAATCAAGACATCAACTCATTTTCTGAGCTAGTTGAGTCGATTAGGTCCGGTGATGTCGGAAGAAGAGAGCGCGGCGTCGTTCGCACCCAGATGGCCGTGGAAAGGGAGGCTAAAACGATACCGGAGCGCGGGGTCACCCCTGAGATCCTTGGGTTTCAGTATCAACCGCCTCAAGGTGTTGGCGACACCTCAAGAAGACCGGAGGCTCAGGCAACGGACCAGCCCATAGTTGATGAGGCCATGATGAGTCGCAGACTTGTTAGGGCAGAGGAGCAGGGCTTTAACACCAATCAGGTGTATTATCACGGCACAGCATCCCCAGACATACAGCAATTCCGCTCAGAAATTCCCTACGCCAAGGGCGTTATTGCCGGTCACTTCACCTCGGATCCAGAGTTTGCGAACAGGTTTGTTCCGTTGCTAACAAGAGAGGACGAAGCCGCAACTGTGTACCCTGTTTTTCTGCGGCTTAACAACACATTTGATGCCCGCAACGATGGAATGCTGGATTTGGTGCGCGGCGAAATAGACAAGGGACGAAGCGGACAGGGCCACAAGTTTATCGCGGAGACCTCTTTGCGCACGTCTACACTTGGCCTCTCGGAGGCTGATGCGCTTAATTTTGCTGACTCGTCCATAGAGGAAGCTAAAGACGCAATTGCAGTGCGGAACTCTCCGAACGCGTACCTTACCTTTGAAGAGCTGGAGATAATCTCCCCATTCATCAAGGCGGCTGGTTTTGACTCTTATCTCGACTTTGAGGGCGGGGCCGATACGCGTGGAATAGTTACTGGCATAGCCGTATTTAGTCCTGCCAATATTAAAGGCGTGTTTGCTGAGTTTGATCCGTCTGGTGTTCCCGAGGGGATGCGGTATGAAGACGACATTATGTTTAGCCGTAAAGCTACAGGAACCCCAATAACCAAGGCTGTTGCCAGAGCCAAGCAGAAGCACGAAGGGCTAAGGTTTAGCACCGAAGAAGAGTTTTTTGGCAGGGTGTGGCCGTCGCTTATGGCGGATGTTGGCGGCACAGTTCCCTCTAGCAAGTTAAGAGTAGGAGCGAAGCGGGCCGTAAAAGACTTGAGGGAGTGGGTCAAAAACAATCCCAAGTATAACGACTACTACAGCGCGGACATGAAGGCTACTCGGTCCCTCCTTGAGGCCGAGTACGGTAAGATGTCAGACACTGACTTTGCTCTGTACATGTTTCTAAATGGAATTACGTCTCCGGGCACAAAGCTGGCGTCGAATGTTGGAGATGCGGTTAAGGCGTTTGATTTATATCGCCGTGACGGCAACTTTGACTCAATCAGGATGGGTCTGAGCGACAAAGGCAATGTCGTAATGAAGAGTGCGCCTATCAGCATTTCTGGTCTTACCGCCTCGTCAAAGGCAAGGACCATGAAGGCGCTCGATAAGATTGTTCGAGAGCGCGGTAGTATGCAGGCGGCGCTTGATTATCTGCTTGAGCCTACGACCATGCAAAGCCTTGAGTCTTTCAAGCAGGGGCTGGGCTATTCTGGCGTCGCCAAGAAGTCGGACATACGCGGCCTTGTCGAGGATGCCACAGGGCAAAAACCTGACAAGGACCAGCTCATACCAAGAATGTTTTTCTTGGGTCCAAAGCTAGGCGCATATACCCTCAACCTGATGGGCGATAGCCGATACCAGACTGTCGATGTCTGGGAGGCTAGATTTATACGCAGTTATTTTGATAACATGTATGACACCAATACAGGCATCACGATGACTGCCGATGAAGGCCGTTTGTTTAGGGACTTCAGCAGGGTGTTTTCTGAGGAGTTTGAGAAAGTGTCTGGGTTCAAGGCAGACCCAGCAACTCTTCAGGCGATGCGCTGGTTTTACATGATCAATGCGGCTAAAGAGGCCGGATACTCTGGAGCGTCAACGAATGAAACAATATCAGAACTCACAGAAAAGCAAATCCAAAACACTAGAGGATCTCGCTATGGAGGCAGGTCGGCTGGCGATGGCGCGGTTCAAGTCGGAGAGCAAGCAACAAGAGAAAGCCAAAAAAGGGTAGAGGATACCCCGCTTGCGTCTCGTCGCAAGCTAGACCCTGCCAAGGTAGAGCAAGCTGTTGCAGAAACGGCGGCAGAGGCCGAGGCGACAAGATACAATGTGCCCCTGTACAGCACCAAGGCATCTCCAGAGGCTCAATACATAGCCCGCAACCCAGATTCAGCAATTATTACTGATGACGTGTTAGAGGCAAGACAGCCGCAGTATAGCACTACCGCAAACAGGGTTATAAACAGTCTTACCGCAGACCGGCCTCAAGCGGCTGACCCCATGAAGGAGTTCATGGAGGCGACTGGCGAAGACAGCACAATCGAATATCAACTTACAAAAGCCAAGCAGGCAACGGTTAATCGGTATGCAAGGCTGGAGAAGCTACACAAAAAGTATTTTAAGGACTTTTTGGCGGATACTAGTGCGATAGCCTCGGTATTGTTTGCTGACAGATCACGCGGTGTTACCGCTTCCGCGATTAAGGACGGGGTGCCTCAGTATCAGCAAGGCTACACTAAGGTTGTCGATTTCACACACAAAGGCAAGAAGTACCGAGGCCTCATCGACATACTAGGCATGCTCCGCACCAAAGAGCACGGCGACCTTAGCAGGCTGGCTCAGTCTTATGCTATTGCTATGCGTGGTCGCAGGCTAAACGACGAGGGCAAGCCAACCCCTGTGTCCAAAAAAGACATAGATGACGTGAAGGCCGCAGTAGCTGAATACACAGATGTAAACGGCAACAACCCGATCACTGAGTGGTACGGTGCGTGGCAAGCGTATAACAACAAGGTCATTAAGTTCTTGCAAGACACAGGGGTACTTTCAGAGGAAGCCTCTGTTAGCTGGCGTGAGGCGTCAGACTACATCCCGTTCTATCGGGCGCTGGACAAGAGTGCCAAGGTTGGTAGCGTCACGCATGGCGTGTTTGGCGATCTCACAAAGCTAGGCTCGTTCCGCTCATACAAGGGCAGTGACAAGGCTATTAATGTGCCGCTTGTTGAGGCGATTGTGAAGAACACGTCTGCGGCGATTGACATGGGTATGAGGAACGTGGCCCAGCAAAGAATTGCTCGCGACATGCAAAAGCTACAGCTTGCCGAACAGGTTCCATATGCGAGGCACGGCGAGGCCGGTGTGGTTACGTTTAAGGTTGCGGGCATGCCCGTCAGCTTTTTAATACATGACCCGCTGATCTATGAGTCGATGCAGGCAATCGACAGCACTGGTATAGAGGACTTTTCGCGAACATATTTTGGTCCTTTTTCTAACTTGTTAAGAGAAACGGTAACTCGGACTCCCGGCTTTATGCTGGCCAACATGTTTCGAGATAGTTTGTCTGCTTTTGTTACGTCTGGCTCTAATTTTATTCCGCTACTAGATACAGTTCGCGGAGCTTTTGGCGACGTAAATCGGCTTGAGCGCACAGGAGTCGTTGGGGGATATGACTTTTCCGTAGGACAGGACATGTTTACCGGCGAGACCAAGATAGACGACTTGTTTGAGCAAGAGTTTACAAGGAGAAATAAAAACGGCCTACCACTCAACATGTTTAAGAGTGCGTGGGACTTCCTTGGTCGAGCCACTACACGGTCTGATGCGGCCACAAGGCAGGCTGTTTTTAATGACGTTTATAGCAGAACAGGGAATGAGGCAGAGGCGCATTTTCAGGCTCAAGAAGTGCTTAACTTTTCCAGACGCGGTAGCAACCCAGTTATGCGAGCTATAACTGCCGCAATACCATTCCTGAACGCAAGAATACAAGGACTGGACGTGTTGTGGCGTGGCGCCATAGGAATCAATAATGCAAACACCGATTTGGGCCGCAATAGAGCACAACTGTCATTCGCGTTAAGAGGGGCATTGTTGGCCACGGTAACCGCGATGTATTGGAGCTTGGTAAGTGATGAGGATGAGTACAAAGAGGCCAGCCCCGAGGAGCGGGATAACTACTGGCTAATCCCCTTGGGCGATATGGTGTTAAGGCTTCCAATCCCGTTTGAGGTCGGCTTAATATTCAAAACAATACCGGAGACTCTGCTGGATTTGTCATTTGGAGAGAGAACGTCGCGCCAAGCCTTTGAGACGGCAAAACGCGGCATTACATCTACGCTGGAAATAAATCCCGTCTTTGGAATACAGGCGCTTGCGCCGATGCTGGAAGCATCTGCAAATTACAACAGCTTTACAGGAAAGCCGGTGGTTCCTGTGTGGATGACCGGCAAGCTACCAGAAGAGCAGGCGACGGATTACACCTCCGAGCTTGGCCGCTTTATTGGAGATATGCTAAACATGTCGCCGATGAAAGTGGACCATGTTATGAAGGGCTATACCGGCACTATGGGTACATACATTCTTGACTGGACGGATAGGGTGGCTAGAGACCCAGATGTAGCGAGCAACCTCAGTAAGGTGGGCGTCAACATTACTTCGCCGGAGTTCCCTTCGGCGGCTATATATGACTATCCAGTATTAAGAAGATTTCTGCGTGGTCCAGAAGGATCCGGCCTAAAAGATCAGTTTTATGACTTGTATAATGAGGTGCGTCAAACATACAACACGATGAACGATTTGCGCAAGGAAGGCAGAACTGAAGACCTGCACCGGCTGATTTCTACCAGAGGGACATTGCTTGAGGTGAAGGGTCCGCTTTACAGCCTGAAACGTCAGCTCGACAAGATTAGAAAGAAGAGGCGAGCCATACTCAGATCTGACCTTGATCCAGATGTAAAGCGCGAAAGAGTAGAGGAGCTGGATGAGTTTACTAATAAGATGCTGGCTGTTGTACCGGAGCTAGAGCGTGCGGCAGATAGGCCAGCTACAAGAATGTTTCAGTAGGCAACATTTTAGCGGGGATAAGGGATGAATCTGGGGAAGTTTGCTGAAAGTGAATCTCAGGCAGAAGTCGCGTCTCTTGTAGACAGCGGCATGACAAAGCGAGAGGCGGCAAAGCGACTAGGCATATCCGAGCGTAACGTCTATAAGATGCTTGAGCGCATAAAAATCAACGCACTCAAGCGGGGATACAGCCCAGATCACGACATGACGCATGTTGTGCCAGAAGGTTACAAGGTCAAGGGGATATCCACCTACTACAACGAAGACGGTAAGCCCACCGGACAGTGGGTCAAATCAGCGACGGACGAAGAGCGCAGAGCAGAAGCCCTCCTTGAAGCGGTAGAAAATGCCGCCACGGCATTGCCTAAGTTCAAACCAGCCAAGTCCCCAAAACAAATCGACGAGAACCTAGCCTCCCTCCTTACTATCACCGATTTCCACCTTGGGATGAAGGCTTGGAAGGACAGCGACGGTGAGGACTGGGACTTAAAGATAGCTCGTAACGTGTTTTTAAACTCTATTAATGACATGTTAAATGCAAGTCCGAAGTCAGGGACAGGAATCCTCAACCAGCTTGGGGACTTTCTCCACTGGGACGGACTTGTTCAGGTTACGCCCACAGCCGGACACCACCTTACCGGGGACGACCGTTACTCAAAACTTGTTGAGCTTAGTATCAGCGTAATGACCGAAGCGGTTCATCTCATGCTGAAAAGGTTTGGCAAGGTAGTGGTTGTTCAGGCAGAGGGTAATCACGACCTAGCGTCCAGCGTGTGGATGAGAAAGTTCATCAAGCATCGCTTTGAGGACGAGCCTCGGGTTGAGGTTATAGATAACGAGTTCCCGTATTACGCCTATCAGCATGGCGATATTATGCTGGGATTTCATCATGGCCATAAGATGAAGATGGCTCAACTGCAAAAGCTGTTTGCGTCAGAGCCTCGTTTTAGGAAAATGTGGGGCGACTCTAACCACGCTTATATTCACTGCGGCCACCTCCATCATGAAAGACTGCTGGATGACGCAGGGGCCACAGTCGAACAGCATCCAACGCTCGCGGCAAGAGATAATTACAGTAGTTCAAATGGCTACGTTAGTCAGCGCGGCGCAAAGGTTATTACATACGACAAGTCAGAGGGTGAAGTCCACCGCGTTACCGTGAGGCCGAGACATGACAAAGATAATTGAGTTCAAGCGCCCTATGGCGTGGGAGTCTGCTCAGGAAATGGCTGAGTCCTTTGTGGAGCGATTAACTTCTGATGACGGCGGCTTTGCGTCTGATCTGTACAGCGCAGTCATTATGTATCGCATGAAGGACGGCAGTATTTCGTTTGAATGTAGTGATGGCGCCACGGCCCTAGATGTAGGGATGATGGCGTCAGCAGTTCATCTTGCGTGTCTGTACGAGCTGGGCGTGGATGACGATGGGAGCGAGGTTATCCACTAACTTCAGGCAAGTACACAGCCATTATCGATATGGCAATAACAATAAACAACGCCCATACATACTCTGGCACGCTTGACGGCTGTAGTCGCTTCCTGCATTCATCGCACAGCGCGTTAGATATTGGAATACCGGACCTGTTGCATCTGTAACAGTGCCTCACAGCCCACCCATCTCTGCCAGTTTATTCTGAGCCTTCTTCAAGTCCTCAATCGACGCCTCAATGAGATCCAGACTATCCGCGTTCATATTTGATATGTCTGTGATCGCTGAAATCGCCTTTTCTAACTCCCCCAGTCTCTCAAGCACCGCGCTAATAGCCTGTTCAGCCATCTCACCCTCCAGTTCTATTTTAAGTCCAGTCACTCTGCACCACCTTCTGATGGCGGGACGTAATACCCCACCTCTGCGGCAATGCGACACAGCGTTTCTATAAGCTCTGAATAGTCACCCCGAGACGCGCCCCCTGATCTCTTTGCTGGCCTGCGGCGCAACCCAAACTTAGTTGCGTGCTCGGTTGACCCGTAGCATTGACACAGCATCTCCTCATGCATTTCGTCCGGAGTCATCCCGCAGAACCGCGCAAACTCAGCGCAATGCTTGCGATAATAATTCTCCTGTGGCCTAGTTCGCTGGGCGCGGAGAGGCTTGATTTCAATGGTGACGCCATAAGGTGCCTGCCTGTTGGTGTCAATCAGGTCTTTAACCGCGTCGGGAAATGCTGATGACAAGTACTGAAAAACATTCATCAGTTGGATCGACTTGGTTCGCGGTATGTTTAAATGCATTACTCTCTCCTTAGTCGTTGGAGTGCCCTTTGATGTCGATAATATCTTGAGAGACACGCCTAATTAGCGTCTGAATTATCAGGAATAAAAACTGCTCGCTGAGATCAATCTTTTTGTCAAACGAGGATTTGTCGGATGCCACGTCAAAGTGGTAATGACACTTGTGGCAAAGATCGGCCACGCATAGGTCGTGAGGCTTGTGACCCGTTCCTTTTCCGAATCGTTGCGACCTCATGCCAGTATAGTGCGCGGCAACCACGGTGCCATCGGAGGCACCGCAGTTTACGCAAGACTGGTCCTTGGCCCCAGCAAGCAATTTCTTTGATCTGATCAAAACGGAATGTCATCCTCAAACATGGGGACTGGCTCAAGCTTCACGGGTGGGGGCGGTGGCGCAGGGGCGGCACTTTCCTCTCCGTCCCAGTACACTTCGCCGGTAACATACTGATAAGGTGCGCCAGTATCCTGTGCCTTTCGGTCCCACGCGGCCAGCTTCAAGACCGGCTCCTCACCCTTCTTTGCCATAGCGATGAGACCTTTAATCTGCTCTCGCGTAACCTTGACCCTGCCAGTCTTGTCGGGGTGGTTCTGAGACTTCTTGTCCTTGTTAGGCCAGAGACCGCCATCGGTCTTGTGGTAATTACTCATTGGTTCCCTCCTTTTGGGTCTTTAGTTTTTGCCGCAGAGCAGTGAAGTGACCCTTCAGTTGCTCGTAGTGCTCGTTGTAGTTTTCATCCAGCAAGTCTATGACCTGCTTGTTCTGCTTCCAGAAGTCGATCAAGTCCTGCTCTGTCCCTGTTGCGAACGTGTCAGCAGTACTCATCATAAAACCCAGCACGTTATCAGCCTCTTCCTTGGAGCCGATATAGTTTTCCGTTGGCTCCTCCTCTTTCTTGATTGGCGTTACCGTCGCGACAGGTTCCTTTTTCTTGACGGGTGCCTTTGCCTCTTTCGGCTCAGGGCTTTTCTCCTGCTTCTGCTCATCCTGAGAGCCGTTATCTGGCGGCAGGTCTTCGCCAGCGTAGATGTAGTGGCCGAGGCCAAACATCCCGATACACTTGGTCAGGCACCGCATGCGGCTATCAGAAACCTTGCGAATATCGGGGTTCTGCATGGCCTCGTTCTTGTAATTCATCACGGGCAACCACATGATCCTTTCTAGCTCGCCAATCTTGACTCGGCACCAGACCTCACAGTAACCCTGCGCATCGCGTTGCTCATCAAAGAATTCGTAAGTGGCGTCAGGATAATGCTCCATCAGAGTGCCCCAAGCCCACGCCCAAGACAGATAGGTCAGGCCGTTTTTCTTTTCGGCCCGTCCGCTAACGTCAACCTGTGACAGTGTCTCCCATACCGACTGATACGTCGGCTCAGAGGAGGTTGTTTTTTTTGTGCTCATCGCTTACTCCTAGTGTTGTCCAAACTTCCCTTGGTTTCATTTTATAAAACTCAGCGGCTCCCAGATTGCCAACATGCTTATCGTTCAAGTAAAACGCCAGCATGTTGCCGTGAACCATTATTTGTAATTTGTTTTTAGAGTGTTGCATCATCCCAAGAACCTTGAGATAAAAATCGGGGTCTTGCTGAATCATTCGGACCTCCACTGATCGCACCACTCGGCAACGCGGCACCAGTTGTCTTCGCATCTGGTGTACCGACCCTCTCTAACCTCAATAGCCAGCCCCTCCTTTTCGCCCATGTATTCCTCGGCTTGTTGCATTGAGTCAAGCACCCTCAAAGCTCGCTTGTTTCCTTCTTTTTTCACGGCGAAAGTGTCAGGCTTTTTCCATCGCTCATCGTCAGAGCAGAGCGGTAGTGGCTCGCCTGTCAGTCTGAGAAATTCTGCCTCGTCATGCAGGCGGACCCGCTCTCGCACATAGCTATCCCTGTCTTGTTGACTCCAAAGCGGAATATCCACAATGACAATCGGCGCCTGTGGGTAATTCTTTTCGCCAGACCTGTTGCGTTGCCAGTCGCGCAATACCGCTACGATGCTCAATGCAGATACCTTGGTCTCGCCATTCTGCTCTACAAGCCAAGCGTAGAAGTTTAACTGCCTGTCCCATTCCTTCTTGCCGTAGATGACCGACCAGACCGACGTACACTTGTAGTCGAGAAGGGTGACTGTGCCATCTTCCTCGGATCGTTGCAGATCAACAGCGCCACTGATGACCCAGTTGTCCACCTCTGCGAACAGCCGCTCCTCGACGATGTGGCCGTCTGGCTGGTGTTGTTCAAACATGTTGTGGACTGCGGTGCCAAGCACAGACCAGACCATATCGGATGCGTCCTCTTGAATGAGGTTGTCATGCTCAGTCTTGAGAATGCGAACACGCGGAGAGTCAATCAGTTGGGTGACGGATCGGTTGCTGTTCCCACGGCTGTAATCGCTGTGGGTTAGCGCCTGATAAACAGGCTCCGGTAAGTTTGTGTGGTTGGTTATCCTCACTGAATTCTAAATACCCGCATCAAGTCGCCGTCGCGTACCACGCTAAACTTTTTCGGTGGATGTTGCTTTTGGAACCGCACCACTCGTTGGCGTAACGCTTGGACAAGTCGCGCTTCTTCGTGCGAGACGGGGGCGAGAAAAGACTCGTTGACCTCCATGACATGAAATGGTAAGTCTGGTAAGCGGGTGCGTTGCGGTATCGGAATGTCTTTTTCGATTCTGATCATACTGCTCTTCGACATCGGGGTTTTCCTCTTGGAGTTGATAAACGTAACGTCCCATCTTGCTCATGACTGGACCTCTTATTAACCAGTCGCAATGATAATCTGGGGAACAGTCAAATGTCAAACATTGTCAGCATGATCATTCGCGGTGAGCCGTGTAGCAAGGCAAATAGCCGTAGACTTGTCAAGAGCAAGACTGGTCGCCCACTGTTCATCAAATCACAAAAAGCACTCGACTATGTCAAGTCTTTTGAAAAGCAATGCAAGACAATTGACCCTCCGGTTGAGAAAGATGTAGCGGTACGCATCGTAATATTTTATGCTAGTAGACGGCCTGATCTTGATGAGTCCCTCATACTAGATTGTATGCAGGGTCCAATTTACAAAAACGACAGGCAGGTAAAAGAGAAGCACATCATTTGGGGAGGGGTCGATAAAGAAGACCCGAGGGCAGAGATAAGTGTCCGGTATTTATAAGACGGTTTACAGCAAGGTTATATTTCAGGCCATCCGTGATTTGGTTGGCTCTGCGCCGCACGAAAAAGAGGACGCCGTCAAGTACCTTCAGTCCCCTGCGTTTTTGGCGCACTGTGGTATAGCCGGTTTTCCGGATGGACTGCAAGACGCCTTAGATGAAATGTTGTTACTCAGTAAAACGGAGCAGAAAGTCGTGGGCAAAATGATCATGGAAGAGCTGACGGCATGCTCCTAAAAAAAGCCCCCGATGGGCGGGGGCATAGACTCTTAGGAGGTTCAACACTAGGACTGTACTAGACTAGAACATTACTAATTTTATATATAGTAAGGTTCTAAACTGGTTCTTTCCTAGACTAGGACAGTACTAGGGTCTATCAATATCATAAAAAATAGGGATAGGCAACTATTATGGATGCGCTAGAAGAGTACGTTCTGGGCCATAACAGGGACTCCCGTGTCAAATGTCCCGATTGCG
>Ga0209535_1001568_pt1 | contig 15516 bp, 5 predicted proteins | sample LinPmetageLP28_FD_184041 | JGI IMG/M metagenome (GOLD analysis project Ga0209535, IMG submission 184041) | Marine viral communities from the Pacific Ocean - LP-28 (SPAdes) (version 2) | ecosystem: Environmental > Aquatic > Marine > Oceanic | place: Pacific Ocean | collected 2009-08-22 | reverse complement strand
AGTCAGAGTTAAATAGTTTAATAAAATCAGTCCAATATTGTTTTTGATTAGCAAAAGCTTTACCAGCGGCAAATATATTGTTATCACTAAAGTTTACAAAGTTAGTAGCTGACATAAGCTGCAATACCGCTGATCTAGTATTAAAAAACATTATAGCACCTACAGATCCGTTTATCCAGTCTGTAAGCTTACCTGTTAAACTGTCAGTGCCGTACGTTCTGTTTCTACCAGTTTTCATACGTAAAAGCATGTTTTTTATAGCTTCAACATATTGTTTACCATAAGAAGCTTCTAGTTTGTTTAAGTTATCTTTTGAAAATATAACATCAACATTATCCTGCCACTGTTGTAAGTGTTTAGCGCGTTTAGTAGTATTTAAACCTTGCAATAAATCAGTAGTAATACTTCCGGCAAGCCAGCTATTTTGAGGCGCAGCATAACCGTCACCTTTATTTATATTTATAAGTTGATTACCAAAGCTTATTAGCTCAGGGAATTTTTTAAGGCTTGTTAGCAGCTTTTTTAAATCATTTTCTGAAAGCCCAGGCACAGACATGCCTTGTTTAGTCCAAACATAAACTCTTACAGCTTGCTCTCTTGTAAAATCCTCGCCTTCTAAATTTTTTCTTAAATCTTTTGGTACAACGCCTATTTGCTTTTTAACAGCTTTGTAATCGTCCATTAAAGCTAAACGCTCTCTTGTTATTGCGTTGTTTGCTTTAGCAAAAGGTTTTAGCAAGTGATCATCATAAAACTTTAAATCTGCTTTACCCTGCTCGCCTTTGCCTAGCGTTTTATATAATAAACCTACAAAGTCTTCTGCTGATGGTGATATAAACACATCAAACCTACCTTGCTTAGCACCGCGTATAGCGGCTCTAGCTTCAGATATAGTAGCTGTTGCGCTAATACCTGTAGATCGTTCTATTATTTCATTAAAGCTTTTATTTAAATTAGTACTTTTACTGAATTTAATAGAGTTTATTTTCGTACCATTTAAAGGCTTATTAGATTTTTTACGATCTCCAAGATATGCAACTGAGTAGTTTATATTTCTAAAAACTTTTCCACCACCTGAAGTTCTTATTCTAGCTTTATAAACAACGTTAAAATCTAGCTGATTAACGTTTAAGCTAAGAGGATTTTCTTTTAAATAAAACATCTCACCATCCATTATAATATAGTTTACACCTTTTTTATTATAATGCTCAAAAACAGCTTCTATGCTCATAGGTACTTGAGTAGAAACACCAGTTTTATCTAGTTTAGCTACATCTTCTTTTTTTAACTTAAAAGGCATAGATGTAATTTTTTCTCCACTTATTTCTTCAGCTTGTTTAATTATTTCTTTTATCCTAACTTCATGTTGAATAAAAGAATTTTCCATTGCTTTAAATATAGTTTCAGAAACAGGATTAGCTTTACTGTTTTGTAGTTTTTCTGTTTGCAAATCGTAGCCTAAGTTTGAACTACCAAGTAGAGCTGTAAAATCCATTTTAGCCTCTACAGGAGCTTTTTCACCTTTAAAAGTAATTACTAAATCTACATCACTAACCCAGTCGCTACTTGCTTTTAAATCAGGCACGTTTAAAGAGTTAATTTTATTAGCAATATAAAGCTCATAAGCTTTACCATTAAAATCTCTTTTAGTTAAAGATAACATTTCGTCATCTTTTAACATTTCGTTTTTCAACTTATTAGAGTAATTTTCAAAAGAGATGTTTTTAGAAAAAACTTTATTATCTATTGTTTTTATTTTATCATTTAAAGATTTGCTAAATTTAATTATTAAATCATTTATATTTGCTAGATTTTTATCTATCATTTCTTGCCTAACTATAGCTTTTTGATCTTCGTCAAGCTTGGCATAATCAATACCTTTATTATTAGAGTCTTTAAAAAGTCTTCTACTAACAGTATCAGCCATGTCAAATTTATCAAACTTTTTAATAGCTGGATCAGATAAACTAAACTTAATAGTAGGATCTACAACTAGCTTCTCAGCTGTTTTAGCTATATCGGCTGCTGGCTTATCAAGCTTACGCATTACGCTAGGTGTAATATCTCTAAATAAACCAAAGCTCACAGCATTGACTAAGCCGTCTTTTCTAGTGCCTTTCAAACCAGATCTTTTACCTGTAATAGGATTAACAGCAGGCACATTAAAAAACTTTTCTAGTTGTTCTACTGTTGGTTTTTTTCTTGGATATATAGATGGCCCAGTTTTTTCGTTTTCTACGTAAAAATCACCATCGTTTACAGCTTTGTTTATTTGATCTTGTGTAGTAAGCCTAGTTGGCTCGCCTGTAAATATCCTGTCTGCTACAGGCACATTACGCTCCATAGCAACTAGAACAGACACTGGTAAGTTCTTAGAGTGAAATAAAGTCTTGTAGTTGTCGTTGTCTTTTAAAAACGTCATAGCATCACCTACTTTGTTTTTAATTTGCTTAAACGATTTTTGCTGTGAAGCTTGTTTTAGAAACGGAACTAAAGTAGCGTCTGTAAACTCTGGCTTAGCACCTTCAAATATTTCTATTGTATTAGTTTCTATAGCATCTTCTAACGCCTCATCTACAAACTGTTGACCATCTTTTTGCAGCTCTTGTTTTAAAGCTGATCTAGGCGCCTCTGTCTGCTGCGCCATAGCTGTATCAATTTGATCTTCAACGCTAACATCGTCAGCTATGTCTATAGTAGCTCCTTCCGCGGTGCTAGTAGTTGTTGTTTTAACTTTAGCAGTTTCTTCTTTTATAACGTCTAGCACGGCGAAGTTTAACGCAGGTGTTTTACCTAGCATCCAACCAAATAAGCTGTTTTTAGATACATCAAAGTTTTGAACAAACCTAAGTGATAAGTTGTCTTTAACTTTTTGAACGTCTATAAAGTCTACGCTTTTTCCAGCAGCAACACTATTTATTCTAGCATCTAAGCTTGGATTTGGTCCTGTAAAATAATTATAAGCGCTTAAATAATCTGGCGATGCTTCAAACTCAGCTTTTGTTTTGTATTTTCTAGTTTCTGCAGGACCAGTAAAGCCGTCTAAAGTTTGTTTTGTTTTTGAATCTTCTTGACTCTTGCTTTCTTTAAATGTATTAGCCGCTTGCTCGTCAATAGGTTTTATTTGAGTCAAAGCACCAGTTACACCTTCAACTGCAACTTGCTGCTGAGCTTTAGTTAGTTTATTTTTAGCTATACTAGTATTATAATCTTTTACAAAATTATAAACATCTCTACCAGTATTAAATTTTATTTTAGAAAGTCCAGCTTGTTGTAAAACTCTACGAATAACATCACCTATTTTAGTAAACACGTTTTCGTCGAACTTGATATCACCTGTTTTAATTGCATCTGAAAATAAATTTATAGCCTCTTCAGCTTGAATATTAGTGGGCTTGTCTTTATATTCGTTTAGTCTATTTAAAAAGTTGCTATCAGATACTTTATTTATATCTATTTTAGATATTTCTTCTACTAAAGCGTTGCCAACGTTTAATTGAGCCTGTGAGTTATCTACAAAAGTTTTAAACAATAAAGCATGTAAAAACTCATGCGCTGCTACGTTTATAGCACCTTCTTTAGCAGCAACCTCTTGGTTTAAAACTATAGTTTGTTTACCTGTTTTTTTATCTTGTAATATAAAACCTTGTTGTGCAGAAGCTTGAACTATAACGTCTTCATTTAAAGACTGTTGCTCTGAAAGGTAATTTTGTATTTCAGCGTCATTTTTAAAAGACTGCACTGTTAAATCACTAACTTTATCTTGTAAAGATTTTACTGTTTCTGTTTGCTTGGCTATTACATCTTTACTAATTAGCTCGTTTATTTCAGAATCTACTTCAGATAATCTTTGAGACTGAGACTTAGTTAAACTAGGATTATCTACTTGTTTTATAACGTCTTTTAACACGCCTTGCTCTACCACTAGATCCACTATAGGCGCTTGATTTTTTAAGTCTACGCCTAGAGTTTTTAGCTTATCAGAAGCTATTTTTGTTTGCTTAAATCTTTGTCTACTTTCTTCTGCTTGTAGCTTAGTTATATCTCCTTTGGCAATAGATTTTTTAAGTTGAGTATCTAAAGTTTTTTCAGCGTTTTTGTTTTTAGATATATTTATTTGAGTTTCAGATGTTTTAGCATCAATACTAAAAGCTTGCTCTATATTATCAAATTCAGTGTTTTTCAACTCTTTTCTTAGTTGATAATTAGCAATACTATTATCTAAGCCAACAATTTCTGAACCAACAGTTATAGGTGCAGTTGTTAAACCACCAACAGTACCTTCGAATAATGTTTCTGCAACATCTTGATCTTGTCCAGCAGCTATTCTACCACTAACTTCACCTAAACTACCACCTACTCCTTCAACAGTAATACCAGCAGCTGTGGCTACAGGCTTACTTAAACCAGCTTTTAAGACTTTGCCAGTAACTCCTTTAGCAATACCACCAGTTATACCTTCTACTAATCCTATAGTAACGCCTCTTGCAATAGCTTTTTTCTGTAAATCGCTAACGCGCTCTTCGTCTTCAAAAAGATCTTTAACAGCTTCTAGGCTTAAATCATCTCCAACTTCTTCTTGCAATAACTCTGAAAATGTAAGAGAAGCTTCCATAGCAGCAGAACCACCCGCAATTGCTCCACCTATAGCACCAGTTGCGGTACCAATACCAGGCACAACACTACCAACGCCAGCTCCAACCGCAGCTGTTCCAGCTGCTGCTAAACTAACTTCTTCAGATCTAAGAGATCCAAGTTGAGTAAATACAGAGCTAACTAAAAGGGATGGTAATATACTAGGATTATTAGCTACACCTTTTAAAAACCCGAAAACACCTGATCCATTTTTTTCATATATTCTGTTAAAATCACGCATTTCGTCTGATTGCATGTTTTCAGAAGCTATTTCTTTGTTTTTATTTATCCAATTTACTATGTCTTCGTCAGGCGTTTCGCTGCCTTTTTTTAGTAATTCAAAAGTAGGATCAACAAGTCCTGAGGTTTTAATTCCTTGAGCTGCAGAAGTGTATAAATCTGATACAAAATCAGCATAAGGATTCAGTATTGGCGCTTTTTCTTTAATAAAAGCTTCAAAGTCTGTGTCTTTTTCAAAAGAAACTTTTGGTATTACTTTATTTTCAAATATCTCAACAGCTTTTAATCTAATATCAGTTTGATCAAATGAAAAATCTTCATCTTCTGAGTATTTTGAAGTAAGCTCTTCTACGGCTTTATCTTGTATGCTTTGTACTTGATCAATATTTAAATCGGTAAACTTAGGTGATTTTACGTTAGCAACAAAGTTTTCTTCCCAACTTTTTGTTGGTTTTTCATCAATATCTTTTTGATCTTGCTCTAAGTCTTGCCTACGCTGATTCTCTAAAACTTTTTCTTCTTCAGTAAGAGCTTCAGGCCTAAACGGAGCAGGAGTCGGTTGTACAGGGTCTGACAAGTCCAATAAACCAAGATCCGGCTGTGATTCCGTATCTTCTGGTGCTGCAATTACCGACGGCGCATCCGCACCCGCTACACCGTCTTGTTGAAAATTTTCATCAGTAGTTTGATTAGCTTTAAACTCTTCGATCTTAACTGCTATTTCATTATCACTAAGACCTTGTTCAATTAAACTATCAATATAAGCGTCTAATTCCATATTTAATTTTATTTATTATTTTTTGCCGTAGCCAGCTTTTAAAAATGCTTTTCTTTCTTCTGCGTTCAAGCCTTCTGAGCTGTTGTCTCTAACAGCTTTAGCTAGCACATTCCATCGACTTGAGTTTTTATCTCCAACACTTATGTCTTTAAACACGTCAAAAGCTTTTTCTCTTGACTGAGTTAATCTTGTTGTTTCGTCTCTAACTTCTTGTTTTTCTTTAGATGTAACAGCTAGACCTTGCCCAATGTTGGTTAAAAAGTCTCTTCTAGCTACTGTGTCTGACAAATCAACTGTAGCTAATTTATCTTCTTTGCCAGAAGACGTACTAAATATATCTAATAATACTTTTCTATCTTCGCCTTCGCCAATAATTCTATACTCTACATTATCTATACTTTTTTCACTACCGCCTTTCATATAAGACTTATTTGTTAAAAAGTTAAACATCTGTGGAGCTTGACCCTCTCCGCCTCTTGTTGTTCCAGCTGCATATCCAGGTTTACTAAACTCTCTTTCAGCATCTGAAGTTATAGCGTTAAATTGTGTGTTTAAGTCTTCAACAATACCTACTGCACTACCACTACCGCTACCACTACCAGAGTCAGTATCAGGTTTTCCAAACTTAGTAGTTTCAAACATGTCTTTCTTAGGATATGCTCTACCTTTTTTCAAAACTATAACACCATTGTTAGCTTCAAAGTTGTCATCATAATATCTTTTATTGGCGTTATATTCACTACTACCAACTCTTACTTCTTGGTCTTGATCTGGACTAAAAAAACCTTGCGCACTTTTGAGCATTTCGTTTTCAACATACGCTTTGTTTATAGACATTTTCATGTCATCAATACCTTTTTCAACCTGACTAAATATAGCTTTTCTTTGAGAGTTAGCCTCTTCTCCTTCAGAGTTTAAAAAATCTTCTTTATTTATTCCTTCTTGTTGTAATACAACATCTAGTCTTTGATTAAAAACTTTCTTATATTTATCACCTTTAACATCAGTGTCCCATACACTACCAAAGCCTTGTTGCACCGGTCTGCCTTGTTCGTCTTTAGTACCAAATATAAAATCTTTTTGCTCTTGTGATAAGGAGCTCATATCTGAGCTGGCTTGATTAAAAATTCCAGCTTCGTAGACCTGGTTGTTATTTAACCAATCACTAGCACTAGTTTCAGCATTAACAATAGCGTCTGCATTATATTGTCGGCTTTGTCTAACTGCTTCTTTTTCGTCTAATCCAGATTTATATTGTTGTTTTACTTCAAATATCTTGTCTTTTGTGTCAGCTTTAAATTTTCCTACAGCATTTCCTAAAATCTTATCAGATCTAAGCTCCGTGGCACCTTTCACAACAGTATCGTTTAACTGGTAAGTAAGATCTAAATATTTTTTAACACCATCTTCACCTTCAACCTCAATGCCAAAAGTTTTAACTCCATTAATTTCTTTACTAGATAGACCATAATTTCCACTACTTAGTGTTGTAGCTATTTCACTTACGCTAAATCCTTGTTTTTGAATAATTTCTCCTAAAGCAGAAGCGTCAAAATTATTTTCTTCTTTATTATTGTAATAATTATTTAAACTACCTAAAGTGCCTATAGCTGAACTAAAGCCGGTGTTTTCTAAGTTTAAACCTTGTTTTTGTTCGTTAGTTGTTTTTGGATTTGCAAAAATATCTGAATTAGACTTAACTTTATCTGTTAATTTTTGATTCAGCAAAGAAGGATTAACAGTGTTATCACCCCAAACGCCTCCTCCATAAAGATCCATAGTTTGCTGCTCTACTTTTTCTTGCTCTTTTTCTTCTTTTATAGGTACTGAAAACGACCTATCAAAACCTTTTTGAAAAGCGCCATAATCTACTATACCTTCTACAGGAGCTTGGTACGACCCTGGTGTTGTTACTGTTCTTTGTCTTGCCATTTTTATTTAATTATTTATTAGAATTTAATAGCTCCTGTTGCTACGCCTCCTGCAACAGTACCCACCGCACCAAATACTTGACCCATAGCTTCTGACTCAGCGCTTTGCGCTGCTGCCGCTTGTTGACTAGCAGCTCCGGCCAATGAAGATAATCTGTTTAACTTTTGCATTTCTCTAGCATCTGTTTGTTCAAAAACAAACTTTTGGCCCGCTACTTCTGCTTGAGCAAGTTGTTGCTGTAGATTAGCTTCTCCTTGTGCTCTTGCTTTTTCGTTTTGTGCTTCTTGCTGAGCTATACTAGCCGCGACACCTTGTTTAGAACTAAGCGCCGCTTGGGCAAGAGCAGTTGCACCACCCGCACCAGCTCCTGTTGCTCTAAGAGTATCTAATGAACTAGCTAATGAAAGATCTGTTTGCTGCGCTTGCATTTCAGCCGCCTGTGTAGCTACTGTTAAGTTAGCAAAAGGATTTGTAAGCATACCTTTAATTCCTTCGTAGGGATTAATTATATCTTGTCTTTGACCTTCTAATACATTTATTTGATTCAACAGCTCTTTTTGTCTTTTTTCAGCTCTTCTTCTAGCTTTTTTAGATGCACCAGCACTAAAAAGTCCTCCTAAGAGCGAACCAGCTGCGCCTGCTATTATTCCTGACATAATTTTTCTTTTTTGTTGTATTCTTCTATAGTAAAAGAATATAATAATTCTTCTATTTCTTTTATATTTCCTGTGTTTGTAGTATTTTTATGTACGTTTATAAAAACGCAACTTTCTAAACACTTGATTAATCTTTTAGCACCTTTTATTGATTTTTCATAGCAAGGCGCTATATGCTCTACTTCTTCACCATCAGTTGTAACTAATATTCTACCAGTCATTAAAAACCAAAAATGGTCTGTGTGGTGTATTGCACTTACTACAATTGATCCAGCTGGCATAATCATTTTTCTCATGTATAATTGATCAGAAAAATCGTGTGTTATTTTAAAAATGTCGTTATTAACTAAATTTTTACCATCACCATATATGCCTTCTATATCTTTATTTTCAATTAAAAAGTTTTGTAAGTTCTCAAGCTCTTGTTTGTAATTGCTTAATTTGTTGTTCATTAAATTTAATATAAGGATTGCTCATAATTAAAGCCTACTGAAAATAGTTCAGCATGTTTTCTTGTATTTGCTTTTTTACTATTATCAACTGGTTGATGCTCTAATATTGTTTCAGCAAAGAAACCTTTTACACCGGTTGATGTAAGAGAGCTAATACCAGTTACGGTGCTAGTGTCATTAATTATAACGTTAGCATAGTACTTTTTTTCGAGTGGCGTAAAGCCGGCAAACTTAGGTTCAAAAGTAACTGGATCAATATATCTACCAGTTATATTTCCTGGTATTGGATAAGCTTTGTAGTCAATATCATCATCAGCTGGTGATTTAAAACTAATTACTTTCCAGTTATTAGTACCTTCATAGTTTATTGTTTTGTAATGCTTAACCATAGAAGGGTTTTGATTACTTATAATCTTAATAGTACTTGGTTGAAAAACTCCATAAAAAGTATTTTTATTGCCTGACTGATAGTGCTTATATAAATCAGCACCGTCCCAGGTGTAAAAATTACTAGCAACACTACCGCCAAATCTAGGTTTATAAGTAAAAAACGAGCTCCAGCCATTTACTTTATCATCAAACGACAAAGTTTTAAAGTCTGAAACCGGTGTTGTTACATTTAAACGAAAATCCTGTGAAATAGGTGAGAACGAAAGTAATTCTCCTGAGTTAACTGATAAACTAGAGCTTAGTGTTATTTTATTATTACTCGCAGCTGTAACTCTAACTTGTTTTGATGTTTTATTTTGATCAACAACCATACCCACTAGTTGTGAGTTTTCAAGAGAAAATAAAGTAACAGAGTCACCTTTAGAATCTTCTTTTACTTTAGCTGACTTAGAGCTTACAAATGTTTGCTCAGTTGTTGGTTTGCTTGAATTTAAGTTTAAACTAAGTACGTAGCTTTTGCTATTAAGGTCATACATACCGTAAGCCTTATTACAGTCGCGTAGGTTATCTCTAAAAAAGCTTTTCATACCATATGACGATATCTCTGTTAAACCGTCTCTAGAGAGCCTTAAAACAGCTGCTCTATCTTTGTCTACAAAATACTTTCTAAAACCATATACAGCAAAGCTCTCAGGGTTTTTACCGATGCCAAACTCACCTAAATAAGGTGTTATTTGACCTATAACTACTTTAGCTGTAGCTGATAAATTACCACCTTCAGCTGTAAATATAGCGTCTTTATCTATAAGAGCATTATTTACTTTATTTTCTTGAAATATAAGTAAATTTGTGTCTTCAGCATATAGCTTTTGTATAGATCCATATATTGAATCTACAGCTTTAGTTATACTTTCGCCTATAGAAAATTGATTAGTATTGTTAATACCTGTTCTAGAGTTGAATATACCAGAATATATCATAGCATTTTTTCTATGATTTCTATTGTATTTTTTATCAACAGCAAATGCTTTAACTCCAAAATCCATTGTTTTTTCATTAAAACCACCTTTTACTCTAGACTCTTCTATATGCCACTCTTTATTTGCCGTTGTAGTACTATAAGGAGCTGAGTTAGAAAAAGTTAAAGTTACACCTTTTTCTAGCTTAACTTCTTCGCTATTACTTAGCGTTATTACTGTTGTTGTGCCACTAGAAGAATCTATAGTAGCTACTGTAATATCTTTGTTTATACCTGGCCCATGAATAGACATACCTACTAAAATACCGGCATTGATAGCTACTGTTATACTATTAGAAACATCTAGCTCTGAATCACTATTAACAGTTGGAACAGTAACTTTAGCAGTAGTAGCAATAGGCTCTTCTCTTAATATAAAGGTGTTAAAGTATTTTATTTTTAATGTTAAAGGCATTGTATATATATATATTACTTATTCTTCTTTTTTCTTACACAAAAACGCTTTCGGTACAGTTATATACCCGCTGTTGCCCCAAGTGTCAAAAAGCACGTGATAATCTTTATTCGCAACAAGTGTATCGTTCCAAGCTCTATTTAAATTATGCTGCTGTGGATCTCCTGGTCTATCTTTGGGTTTAGCAACACCTGTTGTTGGCGTAGTATCAGATCCATATACTTTATGAGAACCTTCAGTTGGGAAATTGTTACCAAACTCAGGATGACCACCTGCAAATTCAGGATCCCACTGATCTTCATTTGGATCAACGTTTAAAGGTTGATTTTCAGTTGTAGTAGCTGCACCATCTCCAAAATAGTTACTACCTACACCTGGTATATCATCATTGCCACCATCTATGTCAAAATTATTATTTCCACCTTGACTGTCTAAGTGGGAATAGTTTGTATAAGTGTCTTCTGGTGGATATGGCCAAATAACACCAGCTATAGGTGTTTTTACGCCTCCGGTAGAAATTAAATGCCCCGCACTAGATTGTAGCCAGTGATTACTAAAGCTTTGTATTTGTTGGTTTATTTTATCATTAAAATTAAAATTAATTCCGTCAACAATAGCATCTGTAGTACCTATAGGACTTAAAACTCTAAGCTCTTTTATTATATCGTGTTTGTAAATTCTTAGCGAGTATTTTCCAAAGTCGTCTTTAACTAAAGTGTGAATTATTATTCTAGTTTTTTGCGTAACGTCATAGTGTTTTCTAAAATTCTCTGAAATACCATCTACTTCATCTGGCACTGACTTTGTCCAAGTATAAACGCTAGAGCATAAAAATATACCAACTCGATCTATAATACGTTGATCTACTGTTCTTATAGGTCCGTAAGTGAATTTTTCACCTAAAAGTGCAGTTTCGTCGGCTTCTGTGTCAAGTGTGTCTTGAATAAAAAACGCCTGTCTATTGTTTGTGTTATAACCACTGTTATTCCAGCGATCTTTAAAAACATCATCGTCTTCAGTTGCTTCTGTAGTCCAGTAAGGCGCAAGAACATCTCCGTTAAAACCACCTACAGCATTTGTTGCGTCTGAAAAGAAAACATTAAAAACAGTAACAGCATCATCATCGTCAATAAAAATATGATGACTTGCAGGATTACCAGGACCGTCAACATGGTTTATATCACCTTCTGGCGGAGGATCTAAAACTATTAATCCAGTTACAACGTTTAAATCTAATCTATGTATTGTAGATTTACCTCCAAAAACAGCGTCGTCATCTTCTAAAAAACCTTCAGGCTGTTCGCCTGGATCATCTGAATCTATAATTCTAACTTCTATAGAAGTTTGTAGTTGATCTGAATACATATCAGTCAAAGTTAATACTCCGTTTCGAGTTAATTTTAACTCAGGCACTGGAACTTGCTCTGTATTTCTTACAACTTCATTAGGAGGTAGCACTATAAAGTTATCGTCATCAAATGTATCACCGGTGTCTGATGGAAAAACAGTACCTATTCCATCAACAAAACCTACTCTAACATCTGGTTCTTCTAAAACGTGGTTATTGCCATTACTAACAAACACCAAGCCTTGATCACTACCATCAATACTTCCATTTGTTGTGTCTTCAAAATTTTCTAGGACGTCACCTGATCCAAACACTCCCTGTATGTTAGAGCCACCTGTAAATACAGGTGCTAAGTTTTCAAGTTCTAAGCCTGAAGCACTTAAGATAACTTCTTCTCCGGCATTATTTGTTATACTAAATTTAAAATCATAAGAAATAGGGTATTGTTTAGGATAGTAAATAAAATTACCGTGTGAAGCCTCTGGCTTTAATATAAAATTATTTTCACTATTTAATTCTATTTTAAAAGTGTCAACAGGTTGAGAGATGAGTCCGGATGTGTAAGCTACAGGATGAAAATTACCTGTTTGCTCAATAATTTGAATACCATCTTCTGGTATTTGATTATCAGCTGGTCCAAAAGTTATTTCATTTTCAAATTGATCAAATAACTTTATAGTTGCTGCTGATTTGTTTTGATCTACACCGTTTTCATTGTAAAATAAAGTGCCTTCACTAAAATCATCAGTTTCTATTAAATTTAACTCTGTAGCTGTGGTTTCAAAGCTTAATGCTTCGTTTAACTCGTGAACAAGTCCAGCTGTAGAAGTTTCATAGTATATATCTAATACAGAGTCAAAAGGTTTTGTTTCAAATACAGCTATTTTATCTTGTATTCCATACTTGTATTCATAAACTCTAACATCAAATTCATCAGGAGTTGCACCATCTGCATAATCTTTTTCAACGTCAATAGCACCGTCGCACGTAATAACATGGTTATTTACAGAACTAAAATCGGTTACAGTAACTATCTTTACTAAATCTCTATTAGCACCTTTTAAATAATTACCTATTTTAAGACTAGCTAAATAAAGTGCTTTTCTAGAAGCATCATCATCTGTCCAGCTGAGTGATTTACCTTGATCTTTTCTTACAATTTTGTTAGCGCTTACCCTAATAGCAACATTTGTACCTAACATTCCGGAGTTTACAGAAGTACCAACATTGTTTAAGTTTTGGCCAAAAGGCAATTGAGCCATTAAGGTGTTTTTGTCTGACTCGTACACAAAATCAAAAACATGCTCGTTTTCATTTTTAAGCCCTTGTTGTTTTGCAGTACCAACACTAATAACGTCTAATAACTCAGAGTCACTTTGTCTTGATGACGCGCTGCTAGCAGAGTCTGGCACTACTTTGGGATATACTCTATTTTTACTAGTACTTAAACCCTCTTCTTTTGTAGCGGTAAACTCAACGTCTCTAGTAATTTTGTTTATATTATCAGCGGCTATAGGTATATATGTTTTGTCTTCATCTCTATCATTGTCAAAACTTATAGCTCCAGGAGAGTAAACATTATAATACTCTTGCTCAGTTTGCTTTACAACAACCCTGTATGAGTACCACCCGTGAGGAACTATTTTATACTTAAAAAACCCATAAGTAGTTTGATCTACAAAAACAGGTGAGCTTAAATCGCCTGTGTAGTTTTTATACAACAAAGAAGCTGGTCCGTCTGTATATATACTTAAATTATTACTAACAGAGTCTATGCTTAAAATTTTAACAAAATCCTTGTCTTGACCTTTTAAATAATCTCCAACTTGAAAAGAATCTGTAGAATTAAACTGTGTTATTGAAAGCTCAAAAACATCTTGGTTTAAAGAAGCTAAAAACAAAGAGATCTGAGACGGGGTTACAGTGTTTTCTACAGTAATAGATACAGGGGTTGGTTCAGCGTAAGAATCTAGTATTGGACTATTGAAGGTTATATTAAGAGCATCTCCGCAGTAATCTTCGTTTCCTGGAGAAGTGCTTGATATAACACCAGTATCGTCCCAAGAACTACTGTGAAAGTTATTGTCTTTAGCTTTAACCTCTACAGACCCAGAGCCTAAAATAGAAGTTAAAACCGGTGACTGTCTGCCAAACTTATCTGAAAGCACAACACCTACGTCATAAGTTCTTCTTTGCTTTATAGAGTGAAGTGGATATTCTTTGTGTAAGTAGTAATTGTTAAAATCAGAGTTACCAAAAGGGTTAGTGATATCATACTTAGCAGAGCTACCTACAGAAAAATTTAATCCAGGAGCGCCAAGGTTTTTATTAGGTAGTTCTCTTTGTTCTACATAATTACCGTAAACAACTCTATTAGATATTATTTCTTGAGCTTTAGCAGACAAAGGTACATTGTCATAAACTCTAGTTAGTTGGTCTTTTGGTAGTGTTTTATACGGAAGTGTAGATTTATACTTGTATTGATAAACGCCTTCAGAGCCGTCTGAATCTTTTAATTCTTTTAGCTCTACTGCTCTTATCAAGTTGTTATCAGATTCTTTATACAATATTTCTATTGCGTTTATTTTAAAATCTGTTTTTATTTTTTTAGAGGGAAGTATAATATTTAAATTAACAGCCGTTACACTATTAACCATACCAATAGCTGTTCCTGTAGAATCTTGCAAATAAACTTCTCCTTTTTTAAATATTTTTTGAAGCTGTGTTACATTGTAACTTTTTGTTTTTGGAATAAAACATATCTGCGTAAAAGGAGCTATTGTAGAGTACTCACCATCTTCAAATCTATATCTATAAGAAAATCTAACAAACTTTTCTCTTATAAATTCTTCAGGAAAACTGTTTTGAGTAAAAAGCTCCATTGATGGTGTTGGATCAACGTTTATAACGTTTCCATCAGAATCTGTTGTAGTTGCCTGAGCGGCGCCATTTAGTGTAGTTGTATTATAATCTAAAAGCAGTGGCGGCATAAAAGGAGCAAACTTAGCTACACTTATTTTGTCTTCGTTATCATAGTGATTAATACCTTCTGTTATAGCTTTTTGAATATTTATTTTTCTAGGCTGGTTTAAGCCATCTGTAAAAAACAACAAGTCTTCCATCAAGTTAACACCGGTTATTAGGTGTCTTTTACTGAAATTTAAAAATAAGCCTTCAACTAGTTTTGTTATATTAGGCAAGCCAGTAGCATCTGCGCTATCAGCCATGAATATACCACAAAATAAATTACTACTGTTTGGATGTTGCTCCGCAGTTGTTGGGCCATTAGATGCGCCAACTAAACCAGTTTTATCTCCGTCAATACAGTCGTAGTTTGTAATAAAGTAAAATACTCTGTTATTAGTTTCGTCAAAAAAACAACCAACAGTTTCTAACCCACTATACTTTTTAAACTCTGAATCATTATTTAAAACAATAGTATTACCAGGAATATTCTGTATTGATCCTACGTCTGAGCCTTGTGAAGTTGTGACTTGTATATTTTGCGCACTGCGGTACTCTCCCTTAGGTAAAATTCTATCATCAATGTCTTGATTCATTTTACCTTGAAGAAAGTTCTTTTTATCTTCAGCCATTTACTAGTGTTTAATTTGTTTCGATTTGTTTCTCATAACTTGTGATAGTTCTGAGA
>Ga0209535_1001567_pt1 | contig 15517 bp, 22 predicted proteins | sample LinPmetageLP28_FD_184041 | JGI IMG/M metagenome (GOLD analysis project Ga0209535, IMG submission 184041) | Marine viral communities from the Pacific Ocean - LP-28 (SPAdes) (version 2) | ecosystem: Environmental > Aquatic > Marine > Oceanic | place: Pacific Ocean | collected 2009-08-22 | reverse complement strand
TTAGAAGAGCGTTTGTTTAATCAAGGTCGTATGGGTGTACAGACCTCTATGTTTGGTGGTACACCAGAGCAGTTTGCAATGTCTAAAGCACAAGCAGAAGCTCAGAACCAAGCATCCTTGATGGCTATACAACAAGCACAAGCAGAGCAACAACAACAAGCGGCTCTTGGGGCGCAGTTTACTACTTTAGGCTCTGGTCTTACGGCACAACAGCAGGCACTTGAGTCTGGTCAGCAACAGATGGGCTTAGGTGCACTTCAGGGTGCTTACGTACCACAGGCGGCTATGCTGTCAGCGTTCTCTCCAGCACTCAACGTAGCGTCTTTGGCAGACGTAGCACGTAGACAACAAGGTGAGCTTGGTTTAGAAGCGCAGATGGCTAATATTTCTGGGATTGTTGGTCAAAGAGCCGCGCTTGCTAATATGTACGGCGGTATCTATGGTGGTCTAGGCTCTGGTCTAGGCGGGTTACTTGGTGGTAATGGCGGTCTTCTTGATATATTATTTGGTTGATAAAAAAGGGTAACTAAAATGGCTACTAATATAGGTTCAATTTTAGCCCAATCAGGGGCGACTACTGGTCAACTTATGGGCGGTGGTATTGCTAATCTTGGTGCTGGTTTAAGTTCTGGAATAGGCGGTATGTTGACTAGACGTAGAAAAGCAGAAGAGGAAGCTGAAGCACAGCAGTTACTACAGCAGTACTCTAATGACCCTAGGCAACTACTGGCAATTGCACAAAAATATGCTATAGAGGGTAAGGCAGCTTTAGCTCAAACTTTTGAATCTGCTTCTCAATCTGTTTCTACCAGACAAAATGCACAAGCGGATCAATTGGCGGCAGAAGTCGATAGTGGAAGCAATAAGCAGCTAATAGAAAGTCAACTTTTAGGAAGACAAAAGAGGTCTGTTGCCCAGACCGCAGAAAAACTTGGTATGCCTGATTTAGCAAGGTCTGTAAGAGTGTCTACTAGTCCAGAAGAAATAGCAGAAATAGCTAAGGAAATACGAAAAGAGCAGATTGCTCGTACACCTTCACAGACTCCGGGTCAAAGAAGACAACGAGCTTTAGCTGCTGGTATTAGCTCTAAAGAGTTTGACGAGGCTGATTTAGCTAAGTCTACAGATGAATTTTTTGAAAGTTATGTAACGGGACAAAAAGCTAAAATAGAGGCTTGGGTTAACATTAAAGGTGAAATTAAACCATATAGGTTTCTAAACGGTAAGGTTTACGATGAAGAACTAGAAAGGTTTGTAGAGCCTAGTGAGTTAGGTTTAACACAACCCGCACCTTCAGTACAAAAAGTACTAGATGCCACTTCTAAGCTAAGTTTAAGATTACAAGAAGAAAACGCAGACGATATTATATCACAACGCACGAATGCTAGGGACGCTGTTGTAACCATTAACAGACTAGATAGGCAGTTAGGGCGTATTGGTAATATGCCTACGGGTATTGCGGCTAACCTTGAAACAGGTCTAAGGCAAGTGGGACAACTAATTGGAATTCCTTATGATCCAGAGTTAGTTAATTCCCAAACATATATGATAGAAGCGGCTACGTTTGTTAAAGAACAAATCAAGGCCTTTGGATCAGGTACTGGACTTAGTGACAAGGACTTGGCGTTTACTGAGAAGATGGTCGGTGCTGATCCTACAGTTCAAGCAGAGACTCTGGAGAGAATACTAGGTCTATATCGTCAGGCCGCAGTAGATACGGTAAAGTCTTATAACAAACTAGTTACAACAACAAGTAAAAAGTCTCCTGAAGTTGATATGGTGGGTTATGAGCCATTAGTAATTCCTGAGTCTGAGCAGCCTCCGCTATCGCCTGATGCCCTACAGTATATACCACAGCAAACAGGGGGTTAATAAGTGTCCTATACAAGGGAACAATTAATTGAAGGTCTAAATGCGGCGGTCGCTGCGGGTGATAATAAAGCTGCTAACGAAATTGGTGCCTTACTAGCTCAGATGGATGCAGCAGCCGCCCCTCCTCCAAACCCTAATGTTCGTAGACCTGATGAGACTTACGTTGAGGGAGTACAGAGGCGGTTTGGTGTTTCAGACTTCCAGACACCTTTGCAGGAATTTGGTCCTGAGTTGCAAGAGCGTTTAGATATAACTAGAGATCCTATGTCAGGTACTAATACTACTACCCGTGTCGCTGGCGCTGGAGTGTCTCAGGCTGCTAGGACAGGCGGTGAGTTAGTGATAGAAGCAGGATCACTAGTTCTACCTGATTTTGTACGAGATGCTGTAAGTTACTTAGGTGAGTCTAGTTACGCTAAAATGCTAGGGTATGCAGCTTCACAAGGCTTAGAGGCTTACAATGAAGTCGCAGAGCAGTACCCAGAAGCCGCAGAGCAGTTTGAAACTGTGATAGACATAAGTGCCTTATTTTCACCTAGGCCTGATCTATTAAATTTAGAAAAGGCGGCATTAGCCGCACGTAAAGCTAGTACAGGTTCTAAAATTTCAAAGGAAAAAGTAGCACTAACTACTTTACTTGCTCCTGAAAGATTAGAAACGGTTGATAGAACAGACAAGCAAGGTCTTATTAACACAGAAACTTGGGTTCCTAATGCGTTTGAAGATGGAGTCATTGACTTAGTACAGACTATTCCGGGTATTAGGCCTTATGGCACTGTCCATGAAAATTTTAGAACTATGCAAAACCATATTGATTCTAAGAAGGCAGAAACAGACAACCGTGTAGAGGCACAGAATAAACCAATAGACCTAGATGGCTTAAAACTTGAGTTTGATGAGGCAATAGAAGATTACTTAGCATCAGATGTTGTTTCTTTGGCGTCTCCGCAAGCTAAAAAAGCCATAGAGCAAATGGTGGAGAGTGCTAGAGTAATACTAAACTCAGAAGGTAACGATTTACTGGGTGTACTAAACGCACGTAGACGCTTTGATGAGGCCAACAGAAAATCTGGTACTAACTTAGATGCTGACGTAGCTACTTACAAAGTAGAGGCGGCTTTAAGAATCCGTACAGTACTAAATGATTACCTCAAGAAAAACACAAAGGGAGATGAACTACATCAACTGCTAAATGACCAGCACCTTACGCTAACTGCGCTAGACCGCCTAACAAACAAGAGAAACTTAGAGGCTAAAAACGCAATTGCTAGGACTATTCAAAATTTAGAAAATTCTACAGGTGTTCGTGTACCGCAGTCGGCCCTATCTATTCTCGCCCTAGGTACTGTGGGTGCTTCTGGTGCGGCTGCTCTAGGTGGCGCAGGAGTCACTATGGCTATTGGTGCTGGGCTGGGAGGCATTGCTGGTATTCAGGTAGCAAGACACGGGAAGGCGGCAGTGCTAAAAGCCTATGCTGAAACAATGTCAGCCCTAAATAAAGTTATTAAAACAGTAAATGATCCAGCTAAACTAGAAGTACTAGAGTTAGATCGACAGGTTATTGTTTCTCTTATGAATGATGTTAGAGAAATTGAGGAAAAGGAGCCTACGGCTGATGAGTAATCTCTACGCTATACGTAGGAAATACAAGACGCAAGCAAAGGAAACTGAAAGGGAGTACTCTGCACAAACAGTAAAAGGAGCATCTCAGTTTTTCCCAAATATGATAGACAACATTGTTAATACAGCTACGTCTGGTTTTAACAAGGCTATGGCTGCTGCCACACGCAGACGTGAACTAGAGATGCGGATGGCTAGACAAGGCATAACAGCAGACACGCTAGGGCAGTATGGCGAAGAATCCTTATCTCAAGCAGCAGGGACTGTTCAAACAGGGCTGTCACCTATCACAGGTATGATGGAGCAGCTAATCCCTAACCTAGGCGTTACTGAAGCTATAATGCAATCTCCAGTTGGTCGCAGGGGCGCAGAGTTAGTTAAAGAGTACCCTAGGACAGCTAAGAACGTAGGTAACGCCTTAGAAGCCGGTAGCTTTATTCCCGCCGCAAAGTTTGGTGGTCGGTTTATTAACGCCTTAGCTGATAATATGCCTACTGAGATGCCGGGGTTTTACAGCGGTAATCAAGTAGGTGCTGTAACAAAGGCAGTCGGAGGGGCCGTTGTACCCACTATGGGACAACTATTTGGTCCTAGTGCCCAAGCAACTAGAAACACAATAGGTACGGGGGCAGTGCGAGCAGAGGAGTATGTAAACAATCCTAAGCAGAGTGTAACCACAGGAACTATGTTAGCTAGTTCACACATGGGTAAACAACAGTCCAGAAGCCCTGATGGTCCAGATGATGTAGTACAGAATAGCGCAGAAACTCAGCGGTACGTACAAGACAGTGTTGACGTAAGTGACACAGAGGCCATAAGAGCAGGCCTTGCTTCTTTAGAACCCGACACACCAGATGTAGTACTAGATGCGGCCATGAATCACTGGAAAGCAGTACATAATATAGACAGAAGTGCTGGAGGAACAACGGCGGTAATACGTAGGCCTTTGTCGGGTGAAAAGCTATCAGGAGAGGCCGTAGGAACGGCTTCAACAGCGTCCCCTGTAGCTAGATCCTTAACTAGTCAGGTTACTTTAGGATCTGCACGTAAGGCACTACCAGATTCTGAGGGTAAAGACTTTTATAGTAAATACTTGACAATTGCTCAATATGCTAATAATAATAGGGTAAGAAAAGCTGTTAGCGACGGTAAGCTATCTAAGAATACCACAAGTTCTGGCGTACAACAGGATTACTGGAAGGGTTTAGCTAACCAGAACAATAATAAAAAGGTAACCGCCAATCAACAAGCGGCATTAGACTTCTTTGACAAAGCCAGACCTATCAAAATGACGGATAGGGGTGACGGCATATATACGTTCCAAGATGTAACTGCATCAGCAGCACAGGACTTAGGTGGAATGAACGCCTTTGGTGCTATAGATGTAAACAAAGGACAAGTATGGATAATGGGGTCGGATGGTCACGATCTAGTTGGCATGAAGCCGCCGGGAAATAATGACTTAGTAAATCTTGTTCCTATTCATTCGTTTAAAGTTGGGGAGAAGCGTAAGTACGATAGTCCAGAGAAAACTCAAGTAGACCTCAGTCGCATAGAAGAGATAACAGGAATTCCTAAGCAGAAAAAAGAGTCAGCCACTGCTTACCAAAAGAGAGTTTTAAGAGACTATAAAGGAACAGCAAACCTAAGTGACTACATGGCAGTAGGTAACAACCTTATAGGTGCTGGTATGCTGACTACAACAGTAGGGCAAGCAAATAACGAGGAATAACATGAAAGATAAAGACCACACAGTAAGCTACACATCTTTGGACTACCACAGTATGTGTGAGCGTTCTAAAGATCGCATCAAGAAGATGCAGAAGGAAGGAATACCTACGTCCCATGACCCTAAAGAGAAGCCAGAGGACGTAGGTGGTGACGACAGAGGTTACTCTATCTTCTTTATGTCTTAGATTTCACAGTTGTTACCTGTGCAAGCTAACTGCTGGCTACCTTCAGTCATATCAGACTCCTCATTGATATCCCAGTTGATTTTAGTAGGGAAGTCCTTCTTGAGTGACTTGAGGGTAGCCTTGTCCACAGGTTCATAAGGGGCCTGTTGGTAAGAATGATCTGAATAAGGAAGGAACGAAATTCCTGACACCTTGTCAAACTTGTTGTACAACCACTGGCCTACCTCTAGAAACTCGTGGTCACGGTAGTAGCAAGTCATAGACGGCTTGTGTTCACACCAGTAGTCCTGATACATCTCCCACAACTCTAGTTGCTCTATCGCACCCATGTCTGAGGCTGTCACAGCGCCCTCTGGAGCAGCGATAGGGAAGCTGAATACTTTGGTACTAGGGTTCATCACATCGTCCTCTACAGGCACACCAGCGGCCTCTAAGACCACACAGAGAGGGTCACGAGCGTCTGCACGAACACGTCGAATGTACTGTGGGCTAAAACGAGGATGGCACCCACTAGCACTATCAACCAACTGACTAACAGTACCGCTAGGCTTAATTGCAGTAATTGCTGTAGAGGGACTAATGTTAAGTCTCTCAGCCCACCGTTTGTTAGTCTCAATTGCTTCTTCTCGCATCTCTGTGAGCCACTTCTTAAGCTTTGCATTATCACCTCGTCCTGATAGTAAAGGATGGTCCATGATGCCCGTCAGTGACACCCCTAGTAAAGCCTCTTCCTCAGTGTTAGTCTTCCATATCTTGCGTAAGTATCTAAAGTCAGTTAGCGTAGCCTGTAGAGTACCTAGAATAGACGCTATACGTACCTTGTGCTTCAAGGTGGCTAACGTGTCCTGAGGTCTTACTACTACTTCTGACAGGTTGCAAAATTGGTTAGGACGTAAAATTATCTCAGAACATGGGTTTGTACCAAACTCGTGGTCAGGGTCACGCCTACCGTTCTTAGCTGCTTGTTTCTGACTAGCGACACGAGAGAACATACCACGTTCACCAGAGCGTGACTCGTACAAACTAGTCCACTCATTTAGGTAAGCCTCAAAGTCAGGCTTCTCTGTGTAGCAAGCAGAGTTGTTGGCTAGACCCCTATGTGGACTATCTACCCACCACTGTCCTGTCTTAGCACGACGTAAGCGATCATCAGTTAAGTTAGAGAGTGAGATAAGGGCGCTACGTCTGACTCCTCCGACCACAATACACGATGCTATCTTACAGCAAAGATCGTGGCATTCAATGGATGTAAGTTTTCTTCCAGCAGCTTCTCGAAAGATTTCGACTGTGAACTTGAAGAGGTCAACGAGAGGTTCTGGACCACTTGCACGACCTCCGAAAGTTTTAAGTGCGGAACCCGCAGGTCGTACTCTGCTAACGTCCCACTGGGGAATTTGACCTGAATACAACAGTGATACCAGTTCCCTAAACGATTTCGCCCATCCGACCTTTGAATCGTCAACATTAATAACTGTGTCTGTTCCATGAAACTCCTCTGCAACCTCTGGCAACTTAGATACGTACTGACGTTCTACTGAGTAACCTACTCCTGTGCCACACATGAGGACGTACATCATCTCATCAAAGGCCTTAGGGTGGTCAATAGGTAGGTAGCTACAGTTAAACCCTGCTACGTTGTCACGGTCTAAGGCTTCCCCTGCGGTCATCAAAGCTCGCATGGATGGCATTACGTTTAGATCATGTATAGCCTTGAAGATTTCAGATACTTCAAAGTCATTGAGGTCTGCTTTGTCTACCCAGTAGTTAACATAACGATTAACTGTCTCTTCCCAAGTCTCACGTCGTTGTTCCTCTGGTAGGTAACGTGCGTAGCGTGACTTGTGTATGTACTGTTGGTATGCGTCCATCTATTCTGTTACTCCTAGTGTCTCGTTTAATATTGCTTGTGATGCTAACTGTAGTAACATAAAGACACCATCAGGGTACTGCTCGTTAGAAGCTACTTCAAACATCTCCCCGTCTTCATACATAACTACAACTACTTTAGGACTTCTTTTCTCTTCTTCCATTACTAAAGCTTTGGCAGCAAAGGCCGTCAGAAACTCAGCAGTGGTAATCTCTGGTTCCTCTTCTTCTTTCTTACCTCCAAACTTACCTTCTACTACACGCATAGTTTTCTTAGGTTCAAAGCCTGTTGTGTCATCGTCATCACTCATGTACTAACTCCTTTATCAACCACTCTAGATACACACGGGCTTTACGTAAATCCTCTACTCCGTTCTTGTACTTGTATCTGTGGATGTACTTGTGTACGTTACCCTCGCAGTAAGCACGAAATTCATCGCCTAGTTGTTGCTTGATGTAATCAATAGCCTCGACGCCACCCTTGTTGTAATGCTCTGGTTTGTCAACTACGTCTACCTTGATCCACTTCTTCTCTGGTTTTGTCACCTCATCCCACTCTGCGGGTGTCGCGTTGTCAATACTCATAAACCTCATCCTCTAGTTCCTCTGTAAATTCGTCTAACTTGCGTATGAGTTTGTCTTCAAACCTGTCTAGTATTTCCTCAGATGAAATCTGTAACGCCTCTAGTAGATCGTCAGGGTCATACAAATGCAAAATCTTCTCCTTAATTTCTTCTAGTGTCAGTGACATAATCAACTAATTCCTTTAGTGTGTCTATAGTATACCATAGAATCTCGTGTTTGTCACACCATTGAGCCATTGTATTCTTGGTACTTTTACTTACTTTTTGGTTAGGCTTCATCAGTACAAATATGAGTTCATGCGTCTTTGGCAAACACTTAACGACCGAACGATACTTTTGTGTGTCGCCTGAGCGAAAGTATCCTTTGCATTCAATGAGGTAAGTCTTTCCGTTTCTTTCGTACACAAAGTCTGGGGTGTACTTACGTTCGATTCTGTACTCAATCTGCCACGGCTCATAGCTAAAGCCGTATGGTTGTAACTGTTTCGATACGTCATATTCAAACCCTGATCTAAATTCATTAGGATACTTCTTGGACTTTCGGCTCATTAATCACCTCTGTTAAATACCTTGGACCACTTGAGTACAAGAAAGTACGCAGACCTGACCAACATACGTGCTTGTACTGGCAATAAGAGCAACCCACTGCTAACTTTTGGTTGCCACTTTTTCCGTCTGGTACGACCTCGTGACACACCCCCGGCCACTCTGGTTGCTCTACTAGCTTTTTTACGCGTTCTATATGCTCCTCTATATCGTAGCCAATCTTGGCGTGTACAGGAGCCTGTGTGTCATCAGAGTCGTACATCAGATAAGTTAGATGTCCGTTCTGTTTATCCATAGCTAACCAACCAAACTTTGTTTCTCCTTCTGAATGTGCATAGCCCTTAATTTGAGCAATGTACCCAAACGGGTCATCAAAAGCGAGACTTCCGTCTTTGAATTTTTTAAACCCAAAAGTGGAAGTGCTTTTAACATCAGTGACAACACCATCAATTTTGCAGTCCATAGAGCCTTTGATACCTGCAACTTCACACTGCTTTTGTTCATCTGTCACCTCGTGTCCTGAGAGCCTAGTGAGAAACAGAAGCATCTCCTCAATCAGATGCCCGTACATAAACTTGACATACGTGTTAGGCGTCATATCCTCTTGTACGTCAGAGTTATTAACAGCGTTCCAGAGATAGCGATCATCTCGCCCAATGTTAGACATACGTAACTTACGACCGTCACGCTTCTCTGTAAACAAGTTTGACATAAGTTTCTTACAGTTCTCACCAAAGCGGTCTATCTCTTCGTATAGATCCACCTCATCCGGTACTTCCTTGGTAGCGACTACTTTATATATGTCCTCTACCAGTGAGTATATTTTATTCATTTATGGTTCCCATTTAAGTAATTAATAGCGGCCTGTAGTACTTCTGTATCATCGTTGAACCCACCTAGCGCCCTGTTACATTTATGGCACAGCCAGCCTCTAAAGGTTTCTTGTTCGTGATCGTGGTCTAGTACCCAGCTTCCGTTCTTAGTGTTTCCTTTGCCTTTTACGTCCTCCTCTGATCCCTTGCAGATGGGGCAGTGGTAGCCCTCCTGCGGCATACCATGTTTCTCCCTAAGTTGTTTACGGACCTTTTGCATCTCGTTGTTACATTTGCGGCACTCAGCCCTGAGGTAGTTACCACCTGAGGCCATGTTGTAAGCATCCAGTGGTAGATACTGGTCACACTTTGAACACACCTTTCCGTGGCCTGCGCCTAAATCTTCATGTTCAAAAAAGCACAGTTGATCCATCAGTGTGTGTCCGACCACGTTTGTCCAACTTTGTACTCTCCGTCGAGTGGGCATCTGAGGTCGAATGATAGACCCGACGCCTTGATGCACTCAACTGCGAGCCACCCAAACTTCTCTGCTTGTTCTGTGACAACCTCCGTTTGTATTTCATCGTGTACGTTCCCTACGAATCTGTAGTCAATCTTGTGCTGGGTAGCGTAGTCATCTAGGAGAACCAAAGCCCTCTTCATAATGATAGCACCAGCGGCCTGTAGCAGTGTGTTTAGTGCACTATGTTCTGATCTGACCCAGAGCTTACGTCCGTCGATTCCGACGAGGAAGCCTTTCCTAGACGCTTGTCCAACTCGTTCTCGTAGAGTTTCAAGAGCAGGTGTATTTCGTAGAAAGCGCCCCCTAAGCTTACTGCCATCTCTTGCAGTTCCTCCGACGATGCTTCCAATTTTTGCGTCCCCTGCTCCGTAGAGGAAAGCGTAGATGAAAGTCTTTGCCTGAGGTCTTGTTGCAAGTCCCGCAGCAACTTGATTTCTGGTGTGAATATCTTCTCTAAGTAGGACACTAGTAAACTCCTCATCGTCCATGTAGTGAGCTAACATACGTAACTCTAGTCCACTGGCATCAACACCTACCAGCTTACGATCCTCAGGTACTATCCAGCAGTCTCTACACTCCTTACCGTACTGCGAGTTAACTGAAGGCACCTGTGCCATGTTAGGGGTCTGGTGCGTCATACGTCCTGTGACTGCTCCGTTTGTTGTAACCCTACCGTGTACCCTGCCGTCATCCTGTACGTGTTCTAACCAAGATGATACCTGTGCGTAACGCTTCTGTAGCAAGAGGTACTCTAAGACCTGAACAGCCTCCGGTACGTGTTTGTTCTCCTCAAGGGTCTTTTCGTCCACCTGCGGCCTACCGCTGGGCGTGAGTTCCGACCATACAGCACCCTTAGCCTCAAGTCTTTCTGCAACCTGTTGGCGTGAGCCAGGATTGAAGATCGTAACCTTATCCTTAAGGCGCTTGCCTGTCTTTTCCGACACCCTTTCCTCGACAATAGGCGGGAACACTTTCTGGAGTTCATCCTCAATAGCATACATACTCTCCTTGAACCTAGCGCACAACGTGTGACACAGACGCTGATCTAGTAGCCATCCGTTGCTCACCTGCTCCTGTATGATCCACTGTACCTCGTGTTCTAGATCAATACACTGTTGCGAGAAGTCTGACAGTTCAACCATGAGTCGCTTGTACACTTCCTGTGTGACCTCAGTATCCCTGATGCAGTAGTCAATCATCTCTGATGTCACCTGTGACCAATCCTCGTAGTCGCCCTTAGCGTAGCCTAGGATGTTTCCCCAGTTCCGCAGAGAGTGACCACCAGACCTACTAGGCTCTGCTAGTCTAGACAGTACTAAAGTGTCAGTGACCATGCTCCTGTCAAAAGTAAAAGACCAAAGACGCTCGACCACAGGAACATCAAAGCCAATTCCGTTGTGGAATACGAACGTAACCGGCGCTTTACGCGATACATATTCTTTGAAATCTTGCTCATTACATATTACCTCGCTCTCTCCGTTGTGTAGACAGACAGCACACCAGATAACGCTAGGGTTTAGCCCGTCAGTTTCAATGTCACAGAAGACTAGGCTCAAAACTCTGTCTCCGGTGGCGTAGGGTTAGCGCACTCGTGGATGCGTCCTGTAAGCTTATCGTAACGTAGCCAGCAAGCAGGGCCAGTTTCACCAGAATAACGATTCTTAAGGATACGTACAGTCGTTGTGTTCCTTATGTCCTCATCTGGATTCTGTTGGTCACGCTCCATACCTATGACCATATCAGACAACTGGGCGATACTCTGGCTACCCCGTAAGTCCTGTAGACTGATACGTCCACCGTCCTCGTGAGCAGTACCAGAGCTACGCCGTAGGTGTGACACTAGGAACAAACTGATCCCTGTCTCAGCAACCAGTGTCCGCAACTTGGTCATTATTTCGTCAATGGCTTTCCGTTCATCTCCGTTTTCTTGAGAAGAAACGACGATTGATAAGTGGTCGAGGATGATGTACCGGCAGTCGCAAGCCTTTGCCATGTGCCTGACTCGTGATAGTAACTCGTCCGCTGATGCTGACCCCCAGTGGTCGAAAAGATAGTAACGACCTGACCCCATTGTTGCTTCCCAGTGCGGTCTAAGGTCATCGACAGGTGAATCTTCTTCCAAGTGTAGTCGCCTAGAGGATGCCACCGACATGATTCCCAGTGCTGTTGTTGCAACGTCCTCCTCCAGTGCAAGTACACCAATGTTGGATTCAGTTCTTTGCAGTAGATCGTACTCAAGTTCTCGTATAAACTGGGACTTTCCCATACCACTGCCGCTGGTGATAGTGACGAGTTCATATGGCCTGTGCCCTCTTGTTATTTCGTTTAGGCCATCCCAAGGGTACGGTATGCTCTTCACTTGGCGCTTGGCTACTAGCTTATCCCAAGTCTCAGTTCCAGCCACAATACCGTCAGGTCTGTACACTGCTGAGTCCCAGAATGCCTGTGTAAACTCTTGCACCCTGTTAGCCATGAGCATTTCACTGGCGTCCTTCAGGGGGAGTTTACATATCTTTAACTTGTTAGGACTAAATAAGTCCTTGACTTGCTCTAACGCTAACTCTCCAGCCTTGTCTTGGTCAAAACAAATGATTACGTTATCGTAACCCTCTAGCCACTCTAGGTTCTGCTTGATCTCCTTAGATGCGCTAGAGGCTCCTGTCCGTAGGGAAACCACGTCGTACTTCTGTCCAAACATCTCGTAGACAGACATAGCGTCTAACTCGCCCTCAGTTATCACGAGGTACTTACCTGTGCCTCTGCAATGCTTCTGACCGAACAAGCCTACGTTACTGTGGTTACCTGACGCACTAAATTGCTTTGTCTTTACTACACGCTTCTTAGCGCCTACTACCTCACCAGTGTCCTTGTCAAAGTAAGGGTAGTAGTGTGCATCAATCGTACCGTCAGGAGCGTACTCTACTGTCACTTGGTAACGCTTACACGTACCCTCCGACAGCCTCCTGTCAGGTATGGCAGACACTACGCCACCCATGTATAAGTTACTTGGTGTTGACACTTCCGTTTCCTCTCCTGTGTTTCCGTTTACGTGATAGTTACAATCTGAGGAGAAACAATGGCGGCCACCGTTAGAGTAGACCGCCAAGTTATCCTTACTACCACATTTTGGACATTCCTCGTGGTATAAGAATTTATCACTCATTAGAAGTCAGCCATTCCTTCAGGGGCATCAGCCTCCTCTAGAACCCGTACTGCTTCCAGATACGTAGGTGTACCGTGTACTGGGTGTGCTGGACCCGTCTTGTACTTCAGACGCACACGGGAGTTATACGGAACCTCTCCGCTGTACTTGTTACCATCAGCGTCAAACAATGCGATATCAAACTTTGAGTTAAATTTACGCTGCTTGTTGCCTTCGTAATCCTTAATCTTAATTCCTTGTGAAGACAGCGTACTAGCATCATCCTCTGACATAGTAATTGTTAGTGAAAACCTACCAGTAGACTGACCTTGGTACTCATCGTGTTGCGTGACGTTGCTAAAATTTACTGTTCCTTCAATAACTTGGCTTGACATATGGAATAATCTCCGTTTGTTAATTAACTGTACTCGCAAGTACACCTATAGTATACCACACTCCTCCTCTGATTGCAACCCTCGACAACTTAAGTTTCTAATGCAGTACTAATGTAGTACTACCTTACTTTCTTCTATATACATAATAGAAGAATACTAAAGTTATAACAAAAGACCCTATGAAGTACAAAAGCATTCTTCAGTTACTCCTTTGTAATACTTAAGTATATATTATCATAATCCTCCTGTAATTGCAAGACTTCATCTTGTGAAATATTACCTTCATTATCTATTGACTCAGAGTTTTCTAGCTCCCAGTGAGTAGCAATAGAGACTGACAGGCATTCGCTACAGAGGTCGTAGTGTAACCCCCTAACGTCCTTCTTAACTGCCTCTAAATCGTCTAAGATCACATCACACGCTTTACATCTCATACATTATCCTCTCTAGGAATCTCAAGTGGGTCTTTATGACCGCCTAAAATAATAATAAAAGTAGACGTTAGTAGTATAAATGGGATCAATACAGGCATTAGTAAACATAGAACAATAGTAATTAAGATGTTACCAAAATTAGATCGCATAGTCTTCCCCAAATATCTTATCGTATGAGCTTACTAGCTCGTTGTAGCTCATGTCTCTGTACCGCTTACGTATCACAGTCCTAGCCATAGACACGACCGTTGCAAAGTCTATAAAGTTAAGCTCAAACTCTGATAGATCCTGTATCATCTGCTCTTGTGTTAAATCTGGTTCCATTATACTGCCTCCTGTCCGTACCATTTCATAGGGATGCCCCTAGCGTCCCAATCGTCAGCCTTAAAGTTATAGTATACCTGATAACCTGTTACAGGGTCAACCCTCTTGCACTCGTCTGGCATACACTGTGGAGGGTCTACAAAGGGTGACACATCGCTCTGTAAGGCCACAGGAAGCCCACAGAGAGCTTCTAAGTGTTCACCTATAGTCTTGTGTACCTTTTGATAACGTCGCTCGTACTCGCATCCAAGGGCTTTCAGGTGGTGCCATGCCCAGACGTAAGCGTTAGCACTAGACCGCACCCAGACCGCTGAAGGGTGGTTTTTGTGGGTGCTTTTGTATGCTATCTGCCCACCGTCTAACTCGTTATGAGCCGTTGACAGTAATTGTGCTGTTTCCAGTATCATCTTTACCACGTGACGATCACACTGTAACCTCGCGGCCTCGTGTGGGTCCCTGTCTAAATAAAATATGTTCACTCGTGACCCTCCAATAACGCCAATGCTTTATGTATCTTTTCGTAGGCTTCTGTGTCTGGGTCGTACTGGTGCAGGGCTAGGCATCTAAAGTCTGTGACTATCAATTCAGCCGCATCCATTACTGCCTGCACGTTATCAATCCATTCCTGCATGGCCTCCTCTGTATCAACGCATGGTGTACCAGATCCGCACGTATTCCAATGGTCTATGCCGTTTTGCTCCCACCACTCAAGGTCGGTTTTATAAGCGTATAATTCATAGATCATTTTTTTCTCCTCATGTGGGCAAGCACAGTCTCACAATCTTTAAACGATACACGTTCGCCTGTGGCGTCATCATATGCGTTTTGATTTTCTGTCAAATCCTGCAAATTCCGTAATAAACAGCGGAGCATCTTTTCTAAAACAGCATCACACATCATAACTCTGTATCCCCGTTGTTAATCTCATCCTGAATGATACCCTCGAAATAGTCAATGTTCCACCCCTCGCGCAAATCCTGCGAGCCTATGCTAACCTTGAGTATCTCGAATACATCCCTGAAGTCGTCGCAAGTCAATTCCCAGTGTATCACAGCGTCAATGGTAGCCCAATCACAATCTAGTTGTACTGGTGTCTCGTGCATTCCGTATCTGTTCATGGCCTAATACCCTCCAGTTAATACTATGCTTAAGTCCTGAGCGTCAGCGGCAAAGGATAACCCGCGCTCTACCAGTGCCGCAACCCCATCATAAAAGTCTTTGTCTGTAGTGTAACATATAATCATGGCCCTAGGCCTCCTCGTTAATCGTTATCCAAAATACCGCTATAAGAGATCCTATGATCCAAAGCCACACATAATCCTGTAGGCTCATAACAGACATTCCCATAGTAACAATGCACCAGTGAATGATATAACAAAAACTAATGCTGCTACCATCTCATTTTCTATATTCATAGCCTCAGACCTCTGTTTAACAGGGCGCTGGATACCCAACGGGGAAACCAAAGTTTTACCAGTACAGG
>Ga0209535_1001565_pt1 | contig 15522 bp, 22 predicted proteins | sample LinPmetageLP28_FD_184041 | JGI IMG/M metagenome (GOLD analysis project Ga0209535, IMG submission 184041) | Marine viral communities from the Pacific Ocean - LP-28 (SPAdes) (version 2) | ecosystem: Environmental > Aquatic > Marine > Oceanic | place: Pacific Ocean | collected 2009-08-22 | reverse complement strand
GTGTTCTCCAGGTGTAAGTCCTGTGATGGTACCTTTTATAAGTGTTGCTGTTCCTGGCGCCTGTATAAGCAGGATTGACCCCTTAACGGTGTCAGAATGCTCCAACATACACTGTGCAACCACAGTGCCTTGTGCTTCGGTAATTGTGTTGATCTGCTCACACGTGCATTCTTTTGCTCGTGTTCTAGGACAACTAGTTTCTGTGAATTCTAAGGCTCGCATATATGCGAGTATTTATTTGTTTTTTGGCATTGGGTTCTCACCAGTGAGTCTAGGTTGTGCGAACCATAATTTAAACCACTCGTTTGTGCCTGGTTTGATGTTGTGTTTTCTCTGATACTGTGACTTCTGTGTGCCAATGTACGATAGGTTCTCGCCCATTGAGTCCTCTCGTGGAAGTTTATCCACACCTGCTAACTGTTTGATCCTCTCTAGTTCGTCCACTAGATGGTCCAATCCTTCATCTGTTGTTTTGTAGGTTTATGTGCTTTGACTTTCTCCACCTTGCCACCCTTGGACAGGAACTTCTTCATTTTTTCGTCTAATTCTCTTTGTAGTTCTTGTGGCGTCTTGGGTATCTCACCTGTTGCGTATGGTCTATTAATCCCGCTGAACTTTGGCATAGTCTTCTAGTCCTTTCTGTACTTTAGTTAATGGGTCTCTGTTTGCTTGATATAGTATTCCGTAACCGCCTGCGGCCTGCCATTTCTGTATGTTGACCGGTCTGTCGTCGATTAAGATGTTTGGTGTGCCTGTGCCTTTGTTCTTGGCGTAGGTCTCTTTTCTACCTGTGACGATTATCTCGTCTGGTTGTTCTATGTTATTTGAAATCCAAACTTTCTTGTATTTGGCTGAATTCTCATGATCACCTCTCAACGGTGATGTGTTTATACTAAAGTTTCCACCTGTGAATTTTTTCACCATGTCTATTAGTGAATCCGCTGTTGGGAATTTTGGCAACACTGCAAAGAAGTCCGTGCCTGTGATTCTGTCTATGACTTCTTTCTTGAGATCTTTTGTCTTGTCATTGGTCAATTGTTTCCAGTGTTCAACACCATAAAGGAATTCAACACCACCAAAGAAGTCTGCCAAGACTCCGTCCATGTCAAGATATACGATTGGCTTCGTGTCTGTCATATCTTCATTATACAACTTCTTGTTGTTTTCGTCAACTTCTTTACCGAATCGATCTTGTATCTTATTGTACAACACTTTACCATTATCGCCACCCATTACGATCTTGCTGAATTCGTGTTCTTGTCCCTTCATGGCAAGTTCTCTTGCCTTGGATGCCGATACTCCTGTAACATCATCTGCATCAGGATCTCGCTGTCCTGCACTGATTACTTGTATGCTGTCAAAGGTGTATTCAACATTACCAGCCTTGGTTTGTTTGCCATTGTACTGGTTAAGTAATTTTTGGAACTGCATGACTCGGTCGTCACCTGCTATCATTATTATTTTTGTTCTACCTTCTTGCTCTAGTACCTTCATAACTTTGATAATGGTGTTTGCTCTTATGTCACCAAACGATAATTTAGGATCTGATTTGAAGTGCTGTCTTAGGTATGATAATTTTGTTGTGAAATCAATAGGATCTTTTGCCGTACCATCAGTGTGAGAAAGGAATACGTATCCCTTGCCGTTTACTTTGGCGGCCGTTGATTGTACTTTCTGTATTAGTTTCTCGTGTCCTATTGTGGGAGGATTAAATCGGCCAAAGGCAAAGACTGCTGTGGACCTATCGTCCTCGTTAAGAAACAGTTCCCTGAGGTGCATCGTATTCGCCTTGTTTAATATTTTCTAATTCTCTGTCTGATAATACTCTTGCAACCTGTTCTCTGGTTTCCTTGGGAAACATGTTGCTGACATCGTCTTGTGTTGTTCCAAACTCTTTCACATATTCCTTTGCGGCATCATCCACAAGGTACATCCAAAGTTTCTGTGCCTTTTCATGGTCATACACGTTCTTGGCTAATTTTCTTCTGATGTTTGATATTATGGGCATGAAACGTCTACGATATAGTTCCTCATTGTTCATGATGTAGGTATCCAGCTCGTTTACTGCGTCTGAGTCTATGTTTTCTGAAATAAATTGTGATGCTCTCATACAAGCGTATTTATTAGTAAAGATTCTCTAACAACCACATGTAAAACGGCGATGCAAATGAGAATCGCCATACTCCGTTGTGTCCCATGTGTGTGACGTTCTTGAATGTTTCTTTCAGTTCATTTCCGGAATCGCGTTGCTGTGTGGCCCATGGCTCTGGATACTGAGGAGTGTATACCCCTTCATACACTAAAGCACCTATGTCAATCTCATCTATCTCTATGCTCTTGATGGCTAGTATCTGATCCTTGAGTATATCTCCTTTTTCATTGATCACGGTCTCGCCCTTGGTCTTGCCCGATCTCACGATGATCAGTTCACTTTTTTCACCTTCTGTGAATTCGTGTTCAAACTCTATTAAATGTGGGTTGTCTTCTGTGCCCATGATGTCACCTTTGAAATGTGTTTTGTCACCAATCAAAATCTCTGCGTGTGGAGGTTTATTCCACATCGTAGCAAAAAGTTCTATTTTAAATTTTAATTTTTCGGTTCCCATTCAAACTCTAATCCGGCTGTCCTGCCTGTGTACGGAATATTTACATTATCTCTGAAGAGCTCAATGAATAATTGAGTTCCTGGCACTTGCACCTTCATGTACTTGTCTGTTATCTCTAACACGTCTGCTTCTTTGGTCCTGTCATTGTTTGTACAGGTTATTGTTATTGTCTCCATTTGTACATCCTTTCAAATTTTTCTGTTATCTCTGTTCTACGTCCTCCCTGTGCCTCAAACTCGTTTATGAATTGATCTATTAAATTGGCGGCCAGTCTTCTGTACTCTGGCAATGCGTCTGCTTGTAATTTTTGCACAGAACTTTGTGGTACAGTTTCGACTATTGTGCCTATGGGCATTGAATCAATCCAACTTCCTGCCTTGCACATATCATTTTGAAACTTGTGCAGTTCAGGTGTAGGGTTGAATGTAGACATTATCCTACGTGATTCATCTACTAGTATGCACATAAGTGTTCCAAAGTAATTCTCATTGTATATCTCTTTTTGCATTATTTCCTTACAGTCTTGCCAAACAAGTCTGCTTTCATTTTACCATTCTTGTCAAAACACTTGGGATTTTTCATCCATAAAAACTTACAACTACCTGCGAACTTCTTGACGAAGCTCATGCCTACTTCAACACCGTCGTTGTTGGCAACACCCGACTTGTCCATTCTATACTCTGCTGTGAAGTTGAAACTAGCATCTAGTTCCTCCTCACCTGACTTGTTGTAATAGAATCCGATGTTTTTCTCTTTTGTGCCCTGTGTAAGGTTACTGTTTATGTCTGTGTAATTTATCGTTCCGTCTAGATTAACACTTTCGGCTACTTCCAAATCCATCGTTCCCGATGTTATATGACTTGGAAGTGAGAACGACCAACCGAAAGTTGTGTGCGTATCTTTTTGTATTTCATACGCCAACCTGTAAGATTCTGTTTCTATGTCTGAGAATGACTTGATCAGACTGTTGTCTGTTGTGTTGACATCTGTAAAGCCTTTAGAGTAATCTAACATCAACACGTTGTTGCCCAACTGATATGTAACACCTATGTTCGCCGATGTCGTGTCGTTGTTGTCACCGACAGCCAACACACCATCTGAACTGTTACCTAACCATGTGTCTTGTTCACTCATGTGTCCCAGTGATGTTTTCAGTTTAAATTTGTTATTAATGTAGAAGTCTTTTCCTATGTTTAATGAATAATCTCCCGAACCATTTTCGCCTGTGTAGAAACCAAAGTTGTAGTTTTTAGCAAGATCATAATGACCACCCTGTGCAAACGATCCGTACATCTGTTTGTGTGGTAAGAACGTGTGCTTGTTTTCCACTAACATCTGTACGTCAGAGAACTTTCTCTTGTCTTGCACCACGAAACTAGATCCCAGATCCATGTAGTAGTTCCTGTCGTAATCGTCAAGCACCATTATCTTCAAGTTAGATAAGTTGGAAGGTAATGCGGTACCTGTGGAATAATATGTGTTGTTCAAACTAACTGTGGGATGATCTACTCTACCCGATGTTGCCAATCCAACTGCACCCTGTGGTTTTGTAGCCTCGTCTAGGTCTAGCAGACCCTGTCCGTGTATGTTCACATTGTAACCTGTAAGGTTCTTGTCTGCTGTGTTCATCACAAGTTTCACAAGGTTCTCACCATTCATGTAAGGCCACATCTGGTTAAGCACACCAAATGCTCCTGTCACGTGTGGAGCCGCCATACTGGTACCTGACATGGCCGCTGTGTCATTGCCGTTGTTACCTTGGCCTGTTGGTATTGTACTGTTAATTGCCTGTCCTGGTGCAAGTATGTAGAAGTCTGATATTCTGTGTGTGTCGTTGCAAGTGTTGTTGACTGTGTTAATATTAAGACATACATGTCCTGCTTTGTTACCGGCCACCCCTGTACCACTCCAACTACCCACGATAACCATCTTGCCACCTAGTACTAGGTTACCGTTTGCGTCTTCTTCCACTGCCCATATACCAGGATCACCTGCGTGATTAAATCCGTAGTTTCCTGCGGAGTTCACAAGTATTATGTCGTTGTCTGTGGCCACTTTCCAGTATCGGCCGTCGCCATACCCGTTGTTTATTATTCTAGTAGTGATCTCTGCGGCATTGTATGTTCCGTCTGACAGTTGTGTCACTGTAGAACCATTGCCATCGTAAAAGAAGTTTGGTTGGTTGAAACTCATGTTCACCGCTATGATGTTCATCTCCTCACCTCCTGCTGATTCCGGTGATTTAAGTTTAGCCATGTCGTGCAAGGCCTGTTGTGCGAGACCCTTGTTGATCATTCCATTGCCGTGATAGTCAACGTTGGCACCCACTAGATCGGCGTTGTATGCCACACCGTGTGTGCCTGTGCCGTTCTTCTCTGCGGCCACTATACCTGCCACGTGTGTACCGTGGGAGTGTTGGCTACCATAATTTGGAACAGTGTCACTGTTTCTAACGTAGTCTTTGTACCACTGGTACTTGCCGTTGAAGTCTGCGTGATTCTTGTCTTGGTATGTGTCAATTACACCTAGCACCGCACCCTCACCTGTCCAGCCTTTTGCGTAGGCGTCAGCGGCGTTGATCATGTCTAGTCCTGTGCTATTGTTGTATTCAGTTGTCTGGTGATCTGCCACAGTTGTGCTCAGGTTAGCAGTCTTTGTACCAATGTTGTTGTCGTTGTCTGTATATGTGTTGGAAACTAATTGTGAACTTAACTGTGTTCCAGAATCACTAGTTGTGACAACTTGATCGGCAGTCGTTTCACTGACTAAAATATTTTCTGATCTAGTAGACTCGCTCAATTGTGTTGCTGACCAATCACCATTTACAACTGTGACCGTACCGTTTACGATTTCAGATGTGCCATCTTTGTATGTATGTTGTTGTCTAGGTGTGGTTGTCGTCACTGTTCTTGTATTACGTTTCACTATGTCAGTGTAGTTCCTAGTTCTATACACCTTAGTCGTTATAGGTGTGGTCACTGTCGTATCTACATATCTAGTAACGACTACTGTGGATGTGTTATTGCCATGGTCGGTAGTGACTGTGACATCTCTGTTGGCAGTGTTTGTTGTGGCACTGCCTTCCTCAGCCTCAGACGTTGTACCAGATGCGTCTGTGAATGTTGTCTCTGTGTAATTGGCCGATGTCTCCGTCGCTGTCGTCACCGTGGGATCTAAGTTGACAGTGGCAGTCACTGGATTTTCACCTTCTCTGGTCTCTGTGGCAGTTGCAACCGTGTCGTCTAGGTATGTCACTTGTGTGTCTGTTGCAGTACAAGTTTCTTCACCTTTTGTAGTAGCACCATTCACAGTTGATTCTTGCCAAGTGCAGTTCTGCGTGATTACTGTTCTTTTATTTCTTGTCGTGGTTGTTTTTGTTCTAGTTTCTTGACCGCCACCTGCGTGTACAGTTGCCCAGTCAGTGTATGCTATTGTAGGAGTCTCTGTAGAAGTTACAGGATCTAATACATCAGTTCTGCTTTTGTTCACAACTACTGCATCACCAACCCTAGTTTCTGTTTCTTCAACGTCAGATGGGGTACTGTTGGTTGTGGCTGTGTTGAATACAGAACAAGATTCAGCACCATCAGATGTTGTATTGTTCAGGAATGTGGTTCTCTGTAATGTGCATCTTGTCGTCACTGTTGTCGTCACGGTGGTTGTTGTAGTGGTCTTTGTTCTAGTCTCTTGGCCTTGGCCTTCCACAATGGCCCAATCTGTGTATGCTACACTTATGACATTCTCTGTGGTAGATGCATCCGTATCGTTGTTGATCGTCTGCACTGATTTAATTTTTTTACTGTTTGCGTAATCATTTGAAGTAGAATTTTTTTCTTGTTCTATAATCTCATTTGCTCTAGAGGATTTATCTATAAGATTGTAATCTGCTAGAGTAATAGTTCGTCCGTTTGCAACTTTTTGTATTACAGGTTTTACGTAATTCTGTAAATAAATCATGGCCGCATGTGCTTGTCTGAAAGAATCTGAATTGTAGATAGTGTACTTGTCACTGTCGTTCTGTAGGGCAATTAAATCTTCTGTCTGATCCCATAACGTTTTTGCGGTCTGTAATTGTGTAAGAAGTGTGTTTGCTTGATCAATATCTCCCTGATCAGGACCTGTAATAACACCTTGTATTGCACTTATGTCTCCACTTGATACTACGGACTGGAAATCAGATAATAGATTACTGTATGAACTTACTAGGCTTGCCGAACCCGAAAGGTTAGAAAGATCATCATTAATAAAATTATCAACGGCATCCATACCGGATCCTCCTCCACCGCCACCACAGGCGGTAAGAGATAAGCCAGCCAGGCCAGCCAATACTGTGTTCTTTACTTTGGATTTAATTTTCACACCAATGCCCCCATAACGGTTGCACCCATTAAGAAGAACAGGATGTATCTTGTGTATAATGAAAAGGGTTTGGAAATCTTGTAACCATTCTCCCTCAGGCAAATCACGTGTGCATCTATCGATTCAGCCGTGATATTCACATCAACTGTGTTGATCTGTTCTAGGTCTTTGTCGTTCATGTTATTAGTATAACACGGAATGTAGATCAGTCAACTGAAGTTGATCTTACAAAAACCTAATGATTATGCGATTTTTTATGAATTAATTAACACAGAACTGATAGTTCCAGCGGTGACTGAAGTTGCTTTTGCCCTGACCCAAACAAAATTTCCTGTGAAATTCGCAGTTGAAATCAATGTGCTTTGGTCGGCCGTAAATGTTGATCCAGACACGTCAAACCAATCATCCTCTGTAGGAGTGGTTGCAAGTGAACCCTGCATCTTGATCGAACCTGTCATTGTGCTATTCACTTGGTATGCCACAGTGTGTACACCATCTGGTTGTGAGTAGTATCCGTCACCTTTTGATTTATCGCTTACAAAACCTGTGTGATCCAGTGTAACGGTTGAAGAACCATCAGATGTTTCTGTTGTAGTTATTTCCTCAACAATAAGCTCATTTGCAGAAGTTTCTGTTTTGACTGTAAAAGTCTTGTTGTTGTTTGTTGTGCCCGTCACAGTGATCAGATCTCTAACAGCAAACCCGGCCAAACTTGTGGTAGTTGACGTGATCTTGTACTCCGAACCTGTGGCAGTGAAACTGATATCAGAACCCGTTACGTTTGCTATGTGCGATTTAGACGCTAGTAGTGTGGTGCTTGTCTGTGCCATCGTTGTTATTTATTCAGTATTTTTCCTTTTGAATCTTGCTGTTTTTGGACCTAGTCCGTACACAGCGGCCAACTCGTTTGGCTCCTGTCCATCAACTGTCAGTATGTTGATGTACTTGATCTTATAGGCTTTGCCATCTGCTTCGCCCAGTTCCTCACATACGCAGTCGTCTTCTCTGACTTTTCTCACTCTCAACAGGCTCCTCTTAATAACGGGAGAGCCCATCCAGTTCTTCTCAATCATGCTCTCAACGATGCTTTGATTATTGAATATATTTTTATCTCGTAGTTTTTTTATTGCTTTCATTTTTTACCTTTCTAAATTGAATTACTTTTTCTATGGCCTGCTGTGCTAACATGTATATAGGTGTTAGGTATTTCTCTTCCTTTACGTAGAAGTAACCACCAAAGCAGTATGGGGACTTGTCTTCCAGGAAGTCTATTACGTTGTAGTTCGTGACTAAACAGTTGTCAACGTTTCTTTCTAAGAACTCCCATAGGTTTTTCTTCTGTGTTTCGTTTATCAGAACCTGTGCGTCCTTCTTAAGGTAAACTTGATACTTGTATTTTCCGTGTGGGAGTCTAGTGCAACCCACAGTGTCCTTGCCTAGATTCTTGAACTTAGGATCAACGGTTTCCGACCCAACCCAGAAATCCCAGAAACGTTCTATCAATTCCTGTGACTTATCAAAGTCCGAATAGAATATGGTCTTCCTGTCCTGCATACGGAATTTAACATTTCTTCTATTTGCCATGATGAAACTGGCCAGATGATTTATGTCAGGTGCGTCTGCGTATTCCTTCTTTAGCCACACTAGATGTTCATCCGTTGTGGGGTAGAACATTAAACTACCGGGAAGTTTGAACACTGTCTTGTGCCTGTACTTGCCGTAGTACAACTTATTGTGATTTTTTCTCATCGGACATTTTTGGTTTGAACTGTGTAAGAACTTCATGTTGTTTTCCTACTTTGAAATTTACAATTAGTTTTCCATCTATCAAACTGACTTCCACCATGCCACCTGCTGTAAGTTCACCAAATAACATCATTTTAGATAGTGGCTTCTTGATCTCGTCATCTATCACACGTTGTAATGGTCTTGCACCAAGTTTAGCATCAAATCCTTTTTTCATTAAGAATTCTATTGCTTCGTCTGTTGCGTTGACTTCAACATCTTTCTCTGTTGTCATCGTGTTAAGTTCTTGCAAGAACTTCTTGACAACGGACTTCATTGTGTCTTTGCCCAGTTTGTCAAACTTGATCACTGCGTCCAGTCTGTTCCTAAACTCCGGTGGGAAGAACTTCTTAAGTGCCTTGTCGTCCTCACCTGATCTCTCACTCTTACCGAAGCCGATATTGTTTCTCTCATTCTCTTCAGCACCTAAGTTAGATGTCATAATCAGTGTGATGTTTCTACAGTCTGCCTTCTTACCGTTAGATCCAGTCACTGTACCATAGTCCATGACTTGTAGCAACATATTAGATACATCTCTGTGTGCCTTCTCAATTTCGTCAAACAACACAACTGCGTGTGGATTCTTTTCAACCTCGTTGATGAACATACCACCACCCATATTGCTGTCTTCGTAGCCTACATATCCTGGAGGCGATCCGATCAGTTTAGCGATAGAATGTTTCTCTTGGTATTCAGACATATCAAATCTAATCAATTCAACACCTAGTGTTTTTGCCAGTTGTCTTGCGGTCTCGGTCTTACCACAACCTGTTGGTCCTAGGAACAAGAACGATCCAACTGGTTTAGTCAGACTCTTAAGTCCTGCCCTAGCAACTAATATCTTGTCTGTGATAGTGTTAATTGCTTTGTCTTGTCCGTAAACTTGCAGTTTCATCTTCTCTTCGAGTGTTTTCAGATTACTAGCCTGCTTCTGAGATAATTGTTCTATGCTTATCCCTGTCATGACAGATATCTCATGAATAATTTCCTCATGATCTATCTTACCGTCTTTTACGTTGTTCAATCTTAATCTAGCACATGCAACGTCTATTACGTCAATAGCCTTGTCAGGCAGTTTCTTATCTGCAATAAATTTAGTCGAGTAATCAACTGCGTCCTCACATGCCTCATCAGTGATTGTACAGTTATGGAATTTTTCATAGTACTGTTTTACACCTTTTAATATCTTAACTGATGTTTCCTTAGATGGTTCTCCCACTTGTAGTCTCTGGAATCTTCTCATCAATGCTCTGTCCTTCTCAAAATACTTTCTATATTCTTCCCACGTGGTAGAAGCAAGTACTTTTATTGATCCTTTAAGTAGTGCAGGTTTCAGCATGTTTGCCATGTCCATGTTATTACCTTGACCCGTTGCACCAGCACCAACTATCATGTGTGCTTCGTCTATAAACAGTATGCTCTTGCCTTTTTGATCTAATGCATTGACAATAAGTTTCAATCTCTCTTCAAAGTCACCTCTGAATTTACTTCCTGCTATCAGACTGTTTACATCCAGACTCCATACTATGTGATCTTTCAAGTATTCTGGGATATCGTCTTTGTTCTTTGCAATCCTTCTAGCAAGTCCCTCCACAACTGCTGTCTTACCAACACCTGGATCACCCACTATTAATACATTATTTTTGTTTCTTCTTGCAAGAATCTGTTTGAGATCCTCTGTTTCTTGTTCTCTACCTATAACTGGATCTATCTTTTTGTCAAAGTACTTCTGATTCAAGTTCTCACAGTAGCTCTTTAATATCCTGTCTGCTTGGTTTGGTCTAAGTTTTTGTTCAGATCCCGCTTCTCCCGGACCGCCCATGCCTGCCATGCCCTCATCTAGTATGGTCTCTGTTGACACAAGGTCTATTAAATCCTGTTTGTTTACTTGGTGCTTCTTGAGGAAGAATGCCGCATAGCTCTTCTTCTCTGAAAATATGCTGATAAGAATGTCCACAGAACTAACATCCTGTCTGCCTTGGAATAGTGCTTGTGTGAATGCTCTGTTCATAAGTCTTTCTAACGAAGCAGTCTTTCTCGGAGTCATTGGTTCAGTGCCTTTTGCTACAATATCATTACATTTGGTGTCAAGATAATCTTCCACGTCTTTTATTAACGCACCTACTTGTACCTTGAAGTCATGCAACACCGTGCCAATATTTTGATCCTTGATCAGAGACAACAACACATGTTCTATAGTCACGTACTCGTGCCTTCTCTTCTCTGCTTCTTTGACTGCATTCTCAAATATGTTCTCTAGTCCTTCATTTGCTTCTAACATTTTCTATCCTTTGTTTGCCATTTGCCATCGTAATTTCGATACTCTTTTATTAAACGTAATACCATCAAGGTGATCGAGTTCATGCTGGAAGCATTTGGACTCCATCCCGTCGAGTTTTGCGAATCTTGTTTTTCCTTGTGTTGTTTCATATTGCACTTCTATAACTTTTGGTCTTTCAACTTTGATGAAGATGTCCTTAAAAGAGAGACACCCTTCCACATCGATCACTTTCTCCTCACTGGAATTTATCACCTGTGGATTCCAAATTATAGCATGTTTTTCAAATGTGTCAAATGAGTCATGACCTATCGCGAAGAATCTTTTGGTAATGCCTATTTGGTTCGCGGCAAGTCCCATTCCTTTCTCATCAAGCATCAAACGAATCATGTCGCTTTCAAACTTCTCCCTGTCATCGTAACCTTGTATGCTGTCTGCTTCCGTCCAAGGTGTGCTGGTCTGTAGCAGGGTCTCGTGTGGGTATTGGAATACTTGTATCATAGGTCCTTTATCTTCTTCAAGTCAGCGGCACTCAGTTGTGGTATCAGTATGTGTATCTTCACATAAAGATTACCTCGTATGCCTATCGTTTTATGTACGGGCATTCCCTGTCCCTTTACTTGTAATATGGTGTTGGGTTGCGTGCCTGACGGCACCTTTACTTTCATCACTTTGTCTTCCAGTGTCTTCAGATTGAATTCATATCCACGCACTGCTTGGAAACAGTCTATGGTCTTGTCTGTGTATAGGTCATTGCCCTTGCGAGTGTAACCATCGGAATCCAACACACTCATCATGACCATTAGATCTCCACGTGGCAAGTTCTTTATACTGTCATCTCCCATTCCCGCATATTTGAAAGTGACGCCGTGTTGCACACCTGCTGGAATGTTCACTGTTGCGAACTCTTCCCTGCCACTGGGCAGTTTGTAGTTGATCGTCTTTTCGTTCTTGTTCATGGCTTCCTTGATGCTGATTGCCATCCTCACCTGTACGTTCCTGTTGCCTCTGGTCTGTGCCCTGTTCTGTCTGAATATTCTTTCTCCACCTGGTCCACGTGTGAAGTTGAAACTGGTGTTGAAGTCCATGTCCCCGCCCTGGAAACCCGAGAAGAAATCACCAAATATGTCCTCGTTGAAGAACGGATGCTGTCCACCACCTGTGTTGGTGCCACCAAACTTACGCATGGTATCGTAGTCGTGTCGTTTCTGTGAATCCTTTAGCGTGTTGTGTGCTTCATTGATCTCTTTGAACTTCGATTCGTCACCGCCCCTATCAGGGTGATGCTTCTTTGCTAGATCCTTGAATGCCTTTGTGATGTCCGCACTGGTGCTTTGTTCATTCACACCTAGCACGTCGTAATAATTCATCATATGTAATATTATATAATAGAATTATTTAATGTCAACTTTGTGTAAATTTTTGGCCATTGCCCATATGGTAAAACTGATCCGTTCACCATCTGTGGGTGATACCGCTTTGTGTCTATCACCTGGTTTAAATATTATTGCCTGTCCCTTACGTAGAACAAAATTTTTGTTTTCCAAAACAAGTTTGCCACCAGGTGCTGATTGTAGTTCAGTAGTAAGTGTGAAATGTCGAATATGTGTCCTAAATGCAGGCCAAGTATCTATGTGCCAGTTGTAATGTTCTCCAGGTTTATAGAAAGCAATCTGAGGAGTTTGTATCCAATCTATTACATGATCAATAGAGTTGAACATGTCTATCCACTTTTGCCAGTACTTGCTGTCTTTGTACCATGCCACCCTATTATTCCTACCTGCATACTTTCCTAGTGTAGCACCCTTTACAAGTTTATCTTTTGCATAGGATATTAGTTCATCACACTCGTTGTCCGTAAGAAAGTCGAATGGTTCATATAGTTTCATCTATATGTAATTATTGTTACTTTTTGATGTCTGTCTTTTTGCCGTTGACGTAAAGGCCAAACCAGGCCGCACCTGCACCAACCACAACTGACACAAAGCCAGCCTGTGCATTGTTTGGATTCTCTAACATCATGAACCATTGCATTGTGTTGTAGAACACTAGACCATAAAGTCCCATCATTATCCTTGGCACTGTTCTCCAGTTAGATAGGAACTGTGGTAATTCATCTCTCAAGAACACCCAAACGATCTTGATCAATGCCCAGCCGTCCTTGGCACCTTTTTGAACAATGTTGTCGTCCTTAATGATCAGTTTGTCTTCTTTCAATTGCTCAGCCATTATTTCACACCTTTGATTTTTGCGTTTCTTTTTCTGTGTCCGTTCCAAGCAACAAAGCCACCTGCTCTCAATGACCAATATGCAAGTCTGTTCATTGTGTAGAATCCATTGACGATGATGTTAATGTCTCTAAAAATTTCATCTGCTCTCTTCTGTGTAAGTTCACCCATTGTGTCTTTCTTGTTTTTCTTTAGAAGTGTTTTGTACTTGTATGCGTAGTCGTGTACTAGTCCACCCATTAACAACACGCCAACTGGTGAGAAGAATGTTCTTAGGAACTTAGGAATACTTGCACCATCAAATTGGAAACCTGCTGGTATAACGTACTCGGCACCATCAATGTTGTACTTCCAGTCATCTGTTAATACCCAGTTCCTTGTTGAAAGCAACCACATGACAATTCCTTTCCAGAACCCTTTGCCTTTAGTTGCAATTGGTACAGGCTGTAATTTAGGCATTCCTTTGTAATAGAATTTCAATTTTGTCTTTGCTCTCTTGTCTGCAAAGTTTATTACTGCGGCAATTATTACCACAGCGATCAATACTGTCCATTGCCAAAATTTAACTGCTAGTGCTACTATCATTTCCATGTTTGTTCCTCTTTAATATGCGTATTTATTCAATGGCACCTTTCACGACGCCTTCTGCTACTAATTTCTTTCTGTTCTTCATGTGTTGCTTCTGTGTGTCTGCTTTCGCACCACCAAAGTATGGTACTGCGTGTCCAGTCTTGCACATAATATCAGTCACTTGTTTGCCATCTACAACGAAGTCTCCCAGTACTCTCCCGAACTTGCCCTTCATGTCTTCACCTTTTTTACTGATTGTTGTTTGTAACACGGGGAAAGGTCCCAACAATGATTTAAGTTTGGCTTTTGCGGCCAGTCCAAATTTCTTCTCTATCTTGTCTCTTGTTCTAGATTCTGGTGTGTCTATGCCCATGATCCTGACACGTTCATTCATTTGCCATATTCCAAACCCTAGATCGATGTCAACATCAACTGTGTCTCCGTCTACCACTCTCCTTAATTTACACCTGTACGTCCACATCTTCTATTCCAATATTATTGCTTTGATTGATTTCTGGCCCATGTATATCTCTGTCTGTGCTTTGGCTTTGATGCATTGGTACTTGACGTTTTCGTTGTAATCTCTTTCGGCAGTACGTTTACCTCTCAGGCACTTGGCCATTGATTCCTGAATCCTGTGTTCTTTGATCTCACCATTGACCAACATCAATAGTGCGATAACTGTTTCTATCATTAGTGTGCTTCTCCATTACCGTTCTTGTATACAATTTCTCTGTCAGCATCTTTGAGTGCTTCTATGTTCTGCTGTGCTTTCTCCATCTGCTTGTTAAGGAACTCTATGTTTATTTTATTGTTAGCCATGCTGTCAAGATGTTTTTGCATTCTTTCCACAGTTGTGTAAAGGTCTTCTATCAGCATGAACTGTTCTATGTCCTGTGAGCTCTGCCCCAACTCACCCCTTGGATACTTGATCCTGAATTCGTTGTTCTTTTCGATATCACTTTCAAGTTTTTCTTTTGCATGTTCTAGATCTTTAGTCAGCGATGCGTTATGCATTTCTAACAGTGTTAATCTCTCTACAAGGCCAAAATATCCCCAAACCCCAACCGCGACTGCGGCCAAGATGGAAAGTAAATTCCGCATGGGCATTGAAATAGATGTATTATCACTGATCTTCATTATAGCAGTATTTATTTGGAATTACCAGCGTCTTCGTAGTACTTCTTGTATTCTTCCAGCAGGTTGTTAGTTTCCTGCAGTTTTTGCCTGATCTGAGCGAAGTTTCTCGCCAGGACTTGGTAGTCCTTGTCAGTGATTCCAAACAAAACGGGATCGATTCCCTGCTCTTCCAGTTTCTTGAACACTTCGTCTGCGTTCTCTGAAGTGATTATGATCCACTTCAATTCTTCCAGTTGTAGTGCAGTTGGCATGGGATAGTCCAATTTTTCTCTTGGCTTCTCAACAGAGAATATCTTGATCTTCTTCTCACCACCTATACTACATCCTGTGAGTAATATGATTATTGCTAGTGTAAATATTTTATTGATATGGTACATAATTTGGATTTGCTAGTGCTGGGCACTCTGGATTGATCTCTGATTTTAATGTTGCTTTTAATTCTTCTGGTGTGTGTTCTGCACCTGATGCCAACTCAATACATCTTGCCGCATTCTTACTACCACCGTTTATAATTCTCTCAATTGATTCTGTTCTTTCAATAGCCAGTTTGCCAATG
>Ga0209535_1001564_pt1 | contig 15525 bp, 18 predicted proteins | sample LinPmetageLP28_FD_184041 | JGI IMG/M metagenome (GOLD analysis project Ga0209535, IMG submission 184041) | Marine viral communities from the Pacific Ocean - LP-28 (SPAdes) (version 2) | ecosystem: Environmental > Aquatic > Marine > Oceanic | place: Pacific Ocean | collected 2009-08-22 | reverse complement strand
CGCTCAGAAGTTTGAGGAGTTAGGACTGAACCGGCTTGACGTAATCTATGCGGATTCAGCCGAACCAAAGTCAATAGAGGAACTGCACAGGCTACGTTGGAATGTCAAACCAACAGCTAAAGGTGCGGATAGTGTAATGGCTGGCATTGATATGCTCAAGAGGTACGAGTTGAAGGTCACAGCCAACAGTTTGAACCTAATCAAAGAACTGCAAAACTACAAGTGGACTGAAGACAAGAATGGCAACCTGCTCAACAAACCTGTGGACAATTTCAATCACGCTATTGATGCGGTCAGGTATGCGGTTTGGAATAGGCTTGCAAATCCGAACTACGGAAGTTACAGCATCAGATAAAAATAATTTTATCAATTGTTAGTTTATGTGGAAAACATTTATATATTTGACAAATCAAACAAACAAAAACAGATATTATGAAAGCATTTACAAACGTATTCGGAACTAAAATTGAGCATAAACCATTTTTTCAAACTTGTTTAGACACTTGGAGAGTTGCAAGATTCGAAAATGGAGAACTTGAAGAAGTTTACGAAAGCAGAGGTTTTAAAACTTATGAAGAGTGTTTAAAAGAATGTGTTAAATAAATAGAAAAACTGAAACACTTATAAGACCCTTACAGAAATGTAGGGGTTTTTTTATGCTCAAAAAATATTTTTGTCAATTGTTAGTTTATGTGGAAAACATTTATATCTTTGATAAAACAAAAACAAACACAATGACAATATCACAAGCAAGAGAAGAGAAGAATTTACAAGATGCAAAAGATGATTATCAAGCTAAAAAGTTGCAGCAAAAAAACGAACAAATGATTGAATATTTTCAATCACAAATCGAACAAGAAAAAGAGGCAATTATAGATTGTTTAGAGCAAAACTTCATTAGTATGGCTCAACAAAAAATCAGAAGAATCATAGAATTAAAAAACGCGATTATTGTTTTTGAAAACGCTAATCATTAAAACAAACAATTTAAACAAATAATATTATGAGTAACATGAGCTATTGCCGATTTCAGAACACCTCAGGAGACCTACAAGATTGCTTAGAAGTAATGCAAGAATTAATTTATAATTGGGAAAGATTAAGCCAAAAAGAACTTAGTGCGATGCACAATATGAAACTTATAGCTGAAGAGTTTCTTGAGCTTTACGATGATTTAGAGGAATTGAAAAAGCGGCACAATGACGAGGAGTTTATTCGAATGCTTGTTAATTAAAAGAATCTTAGAATTAAAACAAACAAGCCTCAGAGATGGGGCTTTTTTTATGCCCTATATTTGCGTGAGGTACAAAGTCAACTAAATACGTTTATATATTATGAAAGTCAAATTTCAAGTTCCAGCAAGTCTCAAGGACATTCCTTTGAAGGACTACATCGCATACCAAAAGATATTGGACGCAAACAAGGACGCTCAAGAAAGCGAGTTTGTGGCGATGAAGATGGTGAGCATATTCTGCAATGTAAGCTATGAAGACCTTCAGAAACTGAGCCTGACGCAATACGATGTCGTTGTCCAGATGCTGCAAGATGTGTTCGGACAAAAACCAACATTCAGAAACAGAATAAAGATTGGCGATACAGATTTTGGTTTCATTCCTAAGCTGGACGATATTAGTCTGGGCGAGTATGTAGACCTTGAGAATTATATGAAGTCACCAACTACCTATCATAAGGCGATGGCGGTGCTTTACAGACCTGTTACCTTGAAGGTTAAGGAAACATACCTAATCGAAGATTACGAAGGCTCAGACAAATACGCTGAGTTCTTTCTTGATTGCGACTTAGAGACAACACTTGGAGCGATGCTTTTTTTTTGGAATTTAGGAAAAGAGTTGCTGAGCGATATGAAGACCTCTTTTCAGGAGGAGTTGATGACAATGAATACGGAGAACGCGCACAGTTTGGACAGCGTTGGGGCTGGTATCAATCAATCGTTCATCTCGCAGATGGAAGCGTCACTCGAATTGATGAAGTCACAAAATTGGCACTCCATAAATGTTTGCTTAAACTGACCTTTGACAAACAGAAAAACGAAATTGAAAGCAACGAAATAAAACGCAAGCAGAGATGAGACAATTTTACACAGTTACCCAGAAGCTACACGACTTATTGATTGCAGATAATAATGTCAACGTGGTCACCATAGGAGACGTTAGCGAGGCTGATTTAGCTAAGCAAAGTATTTTTCCATTGGCTCATATTATCGTTGGTAATACGTCCTTAAATGGCTCGACAATGACATTAAACTTTACGGTTATATGTATGGATGTGGTGGACATCAACAAGAGCCAGCTTAGAAATGAGACTGAGCCGTATTACGGAATGGATAATTTGCAAGATATCTGGAACACTCAGCTTCAAGTTTGCAACCGATTGGTTGAGCAACTACGAAGAGGCACAGCTTTCAGTAACAACTTTCAACTGACTGATTCAGTAACAGCAACGCCTTTTCAAGATAGGTTTGAAAATCTGCTTGCTGGTTGGGCAATTGACATAGCTATTGATGTGCCAAATACAGAAATCTGTATCTGATGGCTGGCAGAGTAAAAGGCGCAAGAGATAAAGTCTTAGCTGACTTCGCAGATAACGTGGTTCGGTTGGCGCAAATTAACGTAGGTAAAACCTACACAGCCAAAAATTCCAAAGGCAAAAGCTACAAGAAGCGCATTGATAATTCTGGCAATCTCCGAAAGTCAATCACATCTGAATTAAAGACAACCACTAAAGATGGAAGATTCAGTAAAGGATTCATCATCTTCAAGATGCTGGAGTATGGATTCAATGTAGATAAAGGAAGGAGAGCAGGAAAAGGAGTTCCTCCGCAAGTCTTGATTGATTGGATTAAGAAAAAGCCATTACGAATTAGAGATTTAAAAACAGGTAGGTTTAAAACCTTTAAAAATGCTGAACAAAAAGCCACAGCAATAAAAGGATTAGCGTATGTAATCAATCGCAAGATTAAAAAGTACGGAATACCAGCAACCAACTTCTTCACAGATGCTTACGAAAGCCAAGAGGAAAAACTATTCAGTCAGCTTCAAGAAGCCATTGCGCAAGATAATATAGATTATATCAGTTCACAAATAGACACAATCGATGCCAACAGCACTAAAAAATCATAGACCTGTAAGAACGAGGTCACCGTTCTTTATTAACTGCGTACCCAACACAGGCACTACAATTACAAGCGCGTCTCTAAGCGTTAAAATTAAGAATGGCAGCCGAGCGTCAGCCGTTACAGGCAATGTTTTAAAAACGTACACGCTGTCCAAAACCAACGCGGTTGATAATATAATTGTGTTTGATATTGCACCTTTGGCATCTGATTTTCTTGACCATCAGTATGACCAAGATATTAAGTATGGTTACTTTTCATTGAACGACAACACAGATATTTCAGTTGATTCTACACGTCAATACTTAACTGTAACCATTAACACGAGCAGCTTTTGCAATTTAAAAGTTGGAGATAAATGGTATGTAACAACGCCTCAGTTTTCAGGTTCAGGTGAAGCGCCTTGTAACGGCAGTTTTACAGAAGAGACTTGGGATGTGACAGTTTCGTCATTTAATTCTTCGTCTATTGTGTTTGATTATGGTGAAGCCAACAACGTGTTTTTTTGTATGGACACCACCAGCAGTGCTGTCAATCCAATCGTATTCGCCCACAACAATTCAGCGCAAGCAGATGAGATTCTTTTTATCGAGGTAGATAAAACAATAACCGTTTCGGGAGGTGATGACCCATCACCAACGGAAGAACATTTTACAGCAAACTTTGGTTATGGTGGATTCAAAGATGGCGTAAACTTTTTACCATCGTCAGGAGGCTCGGGAAACTATGGCTATGTCCAATGGACACCAGCAGTAACTAAGCAAGACGATGTCACGATAATGGCAACAGATTGCTATCGTCAGATGGGCCAGAACAGCTACACTATCTTGCCAATATTTACAGGTGAGTTTGATAGAAATAATCCTGATGTGCCTACAAGAGGTCGCATCAAATTTGGTGCTGACGAATCTGCGCCTCCGCCTAACTACGATAATACTGTTAAGTGGTTATGGTTTCAGCCCAACGCAGCGAGTTCTGTGACAGTCAATAACATATTTGATATAGAGATATTACCTTCAGATTATATGGTTGATAAAGTGGAGCAATCGGTAACTTATCTACCCATCGGTAAAAAGAATCTTTGTAATAATTGGATAGATGGATTTGATTTTCTCAGAGTTGGTCATTTCGTAGCAAGAGAAGATTTAGGCAGCCCATATGAAACCGCACAAAACGATTTAGCTTCTGTCAATGCTCAAGGAGTTTTGAGATATGAAATTATTTGCGAGCCAAAATACGAAGTGATTGATTGCTTATTCATTAACAAGTTTGGTTTTTGGGATAGCTTCAGCTTTTTTAAGAAGTCAATGACTCAGATGTCAACAACTGAAAGTAAATACAAAAGAAACATTGGAAAAGTTGTAAACAACGCTTACACATATAATCTTAATGCTGCGCAAAAGCTGAGATATAATGTCAACGGATTTAAGTCAATTATTGTAAACACAGGATTTGTAAATGAATCGTTTAGTTTGCTGCTGGAGGAGATAATGTTGAGCGAAAGCATTGTTCTCATTATTGACAATGTTTTTACTCCTGTGACGATTCAAACGAACCAAGTTGAGTTTAAGAAATCTGTAAACGATAAGTTGATAAATTACGCATTGACCTTTGACTTTGCTTACAACGAGTTGAATGATGTGGTCTGATAATCAAGCAGTTGAAAGTTTGTTTATGCGGTCGCATTCCGGTCGCATACATTTCGCAATGCCACAAGACAAGATAAGACAAGATAAGACAAGATAATTATGAGGTTGAATGTTGAGGTTTATATTGGAACTGACAGGCTTGATTTGTTTGCAGATGAGAACATACAGATGAACCGAACTGTTAAGGACTTTCGAGATTTAGATAAAGTCTTTTCTGACTTCACACAATCGTTCACTATTCCAGCAAGCAAACAAAATAATATTGCGATGTCGCATTGGTATAATGAAAGCATTGCCACAGGTTTCAATCCTGCGACCAAAAAAGCAGCACGAATAGACATAAACACCTTACCTTTTAGAAGTGGTTATATTTGGCTCAAACGCGCAGTATTAAAGAACGGAAGCGTTGATTTTTACGAGGTTGAGTTCTTCAGCGAAATGACCAACTTAACTGACGTTTTTGGAAAAGACACTATTCCAGAACTTGGCACAAATGAGGAACTAAAGCTGCGCTACGATACTTTTGATGATGGAATCCAAAACACGACAGGCGCTGGTAGCAAGTTTATACCATTAGCAACATCCAGCAGAAATTGGAATCTACAAGGCGTGGGAAATGGGATTTACAATTCAATAAATACCAAGCCATACACAGGTAATATTCAAACAGAACTTGATAAACGATTGGCATTGATTCCTTACGATGTCAGCATTCAGTCAGACGTTGATGGAGGAACTGTTAAGGAAATATACAATAGTGAATTATATTATTTCAATCAGTTTGCAAGTTCATCTGGCTCAGATAATTTCATTTGGAATATGAGAATGGCGAAGCCTGTTTCTTGGAGCATGAAGTTTTACGATATCAATGATGGATTTGCTACTGTTGCCAATGTTAGCGGCACAGGAACAAGCGCTGGCTTTGTAACCATAAACAGAAGCATACCTCCTAAGTTTATATTTCCAGCCTTTTATGACTATCCTAATTGTGATTGGGAGTTGGACATTAGCGTATCAATGGAGGCTGGAGGCGTTGTGTATTCAGCCATAGTAAAGTATGCGTATTCGGCTCAAGGCGGTTTGAAGTATGAATTAAAGCCAGCTATTTCTGCTGACACAGTTTTGACTGCGATAGAATCGAAATACTCCGTTTCATTCACAGGCGGTTTTTGGGCGAGCGATGCTTGGCAAGACTTGTATCTATGGTCTAACCGATACGAAGGCTTCGGAGACCATTACAATATGGATTACGTCCAAATTACAGGAGGCACTTTAATAGGAAATCCAAATTACAACACAAGCACAGGCGTATTAAATGTGCCTGCGAATAGCGGTCAGGTTGTCGTGGTTGTAGGTATAAACGTAGTTCAATCATTGTTAGATGCAGTAAATGACACTTTACCAATGCCAAAGGTTAAGCTGGTGGCTTACGATATTGATACAAGCGCGGTTTTTGAAACGGTTTACTTTGATGCTGGAAGAGAGTTAGGTCATAACTTTATTATACCAAATCAAGGCACAGATAGAAATCTAAAGTTCTATGTGAAGTCTAATTTTCCTGAGTTGTTTAATTGGACGATAGCGAGCGACACATCTTACTTAAATTTCTCTGTGAGCAGAGCATATCAAGAGATGGACACCTCATCCACTTGCGACTTTAGGTATTTCAATTACGCCTATACTGATAGCTTGACAGGTGAGAGTTTAAGTATTGATGGAGGTCTACCTGACCAGATGATTATTGATTGGCTGCAAGGAATTATTCAGATGTTTAACCTTGTGATATTACCTGTTGATGGCAGCACATTCCAAGTAGAAACTTTTGATGATTGGAAAGCATTAGGTAGCAACGTAGACATCACAAAGTATGTCGATATGGATGAGGTTAATGTCCAGCCTGCCGAACTATACAATGAATTGAAATTTAATTTTGAACCAACCGAGTCAGTTATTGGTCAAAACTTTGCACAAATTCACGCTGGCATTGGATACGGTGATTCAATTACTAAAATTAGAGATAGCTTTGGAGATGCTATCAGTCCAGAAAAATTTGCGCTGAAAGTTCCATTTGAAAATCCAAGCTGGTCAAGATTGACCAACTACATACCACAAATAAGCGATTCTCAATTTCTGAGTCAATTGATGGTTTGCCACTACATTGATAAAAACTTCACGCCAATTGGTGGAGGCACTGTTATGTTTTACAGAGGCGCAACTCAAAATCTCGCAACGGTTGGGGAGACAGAATTTTCGTTTAGAGATTTTTATGCAAATGAGCCTTTTGGAGCAGATAAGTACACTCAGTATAATGTTTGTTATCAATACAACGACAAGGATAACACCTATACTCAAAGTTTGAATTTTGGTGCGGAAGTGAATCCGTTTACTTTGGAAACAGATACAGCGACAAGTCCAACAATTTATAAATCATTCTGGGAGGATTACATAACTGACCTATATGACCTATCAATGCGTAGGACAATGCTGAAAGCAATATTGCCATTACATCTGATGTTGGAGATTAAGGTCAATGATGTGCTGACGATAAGCGAAAAGAAATACACGATAAATAATATGCGGCTGAACTTGACAACAGGCGAAGCGATGTTTGAACTTTTAACACTTGTAGACTAATGATAAAGGACATTATAGAATTACTCAAAACAGACGATTGGCACGATGGCGGTCAGTTGACCCAATTCGCAAAAGGCAAGTATAAAGTGCCGCAGAACTTAACCGAATTTAAGAACTACTTTAAACTACAAGACAATGGCTGAACAAATCAAAAAAGTAGTAAGTATTGAAATAGATGTCGAATCTGGTCAAATTAAACAAGTAGATAAAGAAGTAAAAGACATCGATAAAGGAGTAAAGTCTGTCGACAAGAACTTAAAGAAAACCTCGCAAGGTACAAAAGGCTTGGCTGGAGGCTTCAAAAAAGTCGGTTCAGCATTAAAAGCCGCAGGCATAGGTTTATTGATTGCTGCTCTTGCGACAATGATGCAACTTTTCAAATCCAATCAAGGAACGATTGATGCTTTTAGCACAGGAATGAACGTTTTAAAAATAACGTTTCACGATTTGTTTAAGTTTATTAAAAATGCCATAGACCCTATAAAAGGTTTCTACGAAGACCTTTTTGAAAATCCGCAAGAGAAACTCACGGAACTTGGCGAGGCAATCAAAGAAGGACTTATTAAGCGTTTTGAGCAGTTGATGGAAACGTTATCTATTGCAGGAAAAGCCTTGTCTCAATTTTTTGAAGGTGAATTTGCAAAGGCGTGGGAAACAGCGAAAGAAGCTGCGGTACAAAGTGTAGATGTAATTACAGGAGAAGATGGTGGTTTGCAAAAAGTCATTGATATAGCCGAAAAAGCAACCGATGCAATAATTGACTACACGACCGAAACCTTTAAAAATGCACAAGCATTGACTGCCAACGCGAAGGCGACAGAGTTTCTTGAAATAAAGAATCGTGAGTTGCAACTATCTTATCAAAAGCAAGCAGAATCGCAAAGGCAAATCCGAGATGATGAAGCAGTTTCAATTGAACAGAGAATAATCGCAAACCAAAAACTCGGAGCAATACTCAAGGAGGCGGTTGAAGCTGAACAAGCGGTTGTTCAAAAGCGAATTGAGTTTCTTGAATTTGAATCCAAAATGTTAGGTTCAAATCAAGAAAAAGAATTGGAATTAGCGAACTTGCGCGTTGAAAAGTTAGACATTGAGGAACGGATTGATGGTGTGATGTCTGAACAGCTTACAAATACAAACGGCTTACTTCGAGAGCAAAGAGATTTAAAAAAGTCTATCATTGATACCGATATAGCTTTAATTGACATTGAATCCTCAACTGCCGTAACACTTGAAAAAGACGAAATGGATAAACTTGATATAATTAAAAAGTCAAGTTTAGAGAAATATACAATTCAAAAAGCATCATTAGACGCTGAGATTGCGCTACACAAAGAAGGCACAGCAGCATTTCAAGACGCAACGAATCAGCGCAAAATCTTAGAGGCGCAAAGAAACGCAGATATTTCACTGCAACAAAAAGCGCGTAATGATTTAGAAATCAAGCAAGACGCAGCAGCAGCAGATGCAAAAAGAGCAATTCAACAACAAAATCTCGACAGCGCGAAAGCTGCTATTGATATTGTTAAACAATACGCAGGAGAAAATAAAAAGGTACAAGCGGCTGCGATTTTAGCAGATAGCTTTGTAGGCATTGCCAAAACAATAATTTCAACTCAGTCAGCAAACGCTGCTGCATTAGCAACTCCTCAAGCTATCGCGACATCTGGTGTAGCGGCTGCGCCCGTTATAGCTGCTAACAATATAGCGGCTGGTGTATCCATAGCTGGAATCACAGCAGCAACAGCAACAGGTTTAGCTTCATTAGGTCAAAGCGGAGGTGGCGGTGGCGGTGGTGCATCGCAATCACTTGGTGGAGGTAGTCAAGGAGGTGGTGCTCCACAGTTTAATACAGTTGGTCAAAGTGGATTCAATCAAGTCGCAGGCAGCATTGCAGACCAGAATCATCAACCTGTTAAAGCCTACGTTGTAGCGACTGATGTCACCAGCCAGCAGAGCCTTGATAGAAATAGCCGAAACAAAGCATCGTTTCCATAAAAACAAAACCTAAAAAATTCGTTTATTAACTATGAAGATTATTGAATTAATCCTTGACGAAGAAAGTATTGACGCTGGAGTGAACGCCATCAGTATCGTGGAATCTCCTGCAATTGAGTCAGACTTCATTGCATTAAGCAAAGAGCAAGAAATTAAACTTGCGGAAGTGGATAAGGAGAAGCGAGTGCTGATGGGCGCAGCTTTGATTCCAAACAAAACCATATTCCGAAAGAATGGCGAGGATGAATTCTACGTTTACTTTTCAAAGGAAACGATTGCAAAAGCATCGCAGCTTTTTCTCAAGCAAGGCAATCAAGGTAAAAGCACTTTGGAGCACCAACTTAAATTGAGCGACTTGACAGTAGTTGAGTCTTGGTTGGTTGATGATTCTGAAAAAGACAAGTCAGCATATTACGGTTTATCAATGCCTGTCGGCACGTGGATGGTCAGCGTAAAGGTTGACAACGATGAGGTTTGGAATGACTTCGTCAAGACAGGTAAGGTAAAAGGATTTTCAATCGAAGGCTACTTTGCTGACAAAACAGAACTGAAAGCAGTAGAAAATATAGACACAATCTTTGCAGAATTTGAGGCAGAAGAAAAGGAGTACCTACTGAAGGAAGTTAAGGCGGTAATCAAAAAGGACAAGCGAACCAAAAGCGGAAAGCGCATTTCAATGGAGTCATATAGTGATTATCCTGATGCAGTAAAGAACAACGCGAAACGAGGTCTTGAATTGAACGAGAAGGTAAACAACAAATGCGCTACGCAAGTTGGTAAAATTAGAGCACAGCAGTTAGCACAAGGCAAACCGGTAAGTATTGAAACTATCAAGCGAATGAAAAGCTATCTGAGCAGAGCATCAGAGTATTATGATAGTTCAGATACAGAGGCTTGCGGAACGATTAGCTACTTACTTTGGGGCGGTAAATCTGCATTGAGTTGGGCGACATCTAAAATCAACAGCTTAGATGCGTAAAGACAAACTACGCTATTATAATGCGACATCATCAAGGCGAGGTGGTCGCAGAGGTTGTTTGTGCCCAAATAACACATACTCCAGAAAGTGCTGCGATGGCTCGCTCTGGGCGCAAGGCATCGGCAATATTACAGGAACTCCACCTGTTATAGTAAACAACATTTACATCACTACGGATGATTTCATATACGTCACATCCAACAACGAAATATACTTAACCGTTAACTAATGGCAACAGAAAGAGTCGGCATTCACAGCTTCGCACAATTAGAAGCGTCAATCGGAAATGCAAAAACAGCAGCCGATATAAAAACAGCATACGAAGGTAATGCAAATACAAACGCATTTACAGATGCGGAACAAACTAAGTTAAGCGGTATCTCAGCAGGCGCTCAACCTAACGCTGTGGATTCTGTATTTGGCAGAACAGGAGTAGTTACCTCCAACACAGGAGACTACACTAAGTCTCAAGTTGGCTTACCAAATGTTGACGATACAAGCGATGTAAACAAGCCAATAAGCACAGCAACGCAAACAGCTTTAGATGCAAAGCAGGGTGATATTACTTTGACTACCACAGGTACATCAGGAGCAGCTACATTGGTAGGAGATACTTTAAACATTCCAAACTACGCAAGCGGAGGAGGCGGTGGAGGTGGAACAGTAACTGAAGTTACAGCAAACTCGCCTTTATCTGTAACAAGCGGAACGACAACACCTGACTTGACACTTGCGCAAGCCACAGCTTTAGCCAACGGATTTCTGAGTTCAACCGATTGGACGACTTTTAACACAGGTGCAGGATTAGCAGCAACAGCAAATCAAGATTCAACAGCCACCATATTAGGAGGTAACTTAACAGGCACAGTTAATTCAGTTGCGGTAGCCACAGTCACATCAGGTGCGGCACTTGGTTCGACATCTAACCAAGATTCAACAGCTACAATTTTATCAGGAAATTTAACAGGCACAGTCAACAGCGTAGCAGTTGCAACAGTTACAAGTGGAGCAGCATTAGGCACGACATCTACTCAGCCAAATGACAACGTTTCAACGCTGACAAACGATGCCTATTATGTACCATCAAACACAACAGGTGTAACAGGAGCAGACATCATCACTAATATGATTAGTTTGACCCAAGCCGAATACGATGCAATTACAACGCCTAACGCATCAACACTTTATATCATAGCGTAGTATGGCAATAAAATTAGGAGCAACAGATATTACGACATTAAAGTTAGGAAGCGCAGATGTATCTCAAGCATATCTTGGAGCAACGCCTTTGCTATCGTCAGGTTATGACTTCGGCAATGCCTTAGAATTTGATGGTGTAAATGATGGATTATTTTATGCAAGTAATGTTGTAGGTATCAGTGCTAATACCGAGTTCACAATTTCCTTATGGCTCAACAGTCAAACTAATACCGAAAATGGTCAATTTTGGGTTACAGACTTTTCCAACAAGGACTATTGGTTCTTTTATCCAACCTCAGTACAATTCAGATTAAATGGTAGTAGTAGTGCTCGTAATAATATATGGAGTTATTCATATACACCAAATAACGGAACTTGGACGCATTATATGCTCACTCGCGATTCGTCAAGTGAAATTAACTTCTATGTAAATGGCATAGTGCAAAGCAAAACAATGTCAAATACCAACAATTACAATTTTCAAATTGCCCACATTGGTCGAAGAAATAATTCCACCAAGCATTTTAAAGGTGTGATGGATGATTTTGTTGTAAAATCAGGTTATTGTGCGTCAGCACAGGATGGTTTAGATTTATACAACAGCGGAGCAGGAGTTGACCCAACAACCATACTTTCCAATCCTGATGCGTATTGGAAGTTTAACGAAACCACAGGATTAGTAGCGAGTGATTCGTCAAGCACAGGTAATTATGATATGTCGTTAATAAATTTTGCAAACAATCCAAATCAATGGGTAGCACATTAATGAATAAATACGGATACATAACTGATAACACCTACGAGGTCGCTGACACAGCAATCACTTGGGATTTTGTCAGATATAACGAAGACGAATCAACAACAGATTTTTTAGGCATCGAAAGCACGATTTCAATAGAATCAAATAAGGTTGTAATGTTTGAATCGCCACAAGCCTTTACCGATTGGAAATACGAATTTGAACCTGACGAAGATATTTAAATGGCAAACATAACTGAAGAGTCAAACGCATTCGAAGAAATGATGCGGAAGGCAGAAGAACTTGACAAAACAAAGAACGTGAAACCACAGGAATGCAGCCTTGATGATGAGGATTGCGAGGCTTGTGGAAGCTGAAAATGTAACACTTAATTAAAAATACGTTTATACTATATGGAAAAATCTGTAATTAATCAAATCAAGACATTGCTTGGGATGGAAGTCCATCTGGAGCAAATGACACTTGAGAACGGCACAGTTATCGAAGCTGAGAGTTTCGAAGCTGGAGAAGCAGTTTTCATTGTCACAGAAGATGGTCAAGTGCCGCTTCCTGTTGGCGAATATGAACTGCCAGAATCTATGATGTTAATTGTAACTGAAGAAGGTATAATTAGCGAGAAAAAAGCAATGGAAGAAGAAGCCGTTGCAGAAGAAGAAGCTGTTGAAACTTCAGAGGTTGAAGTTGAAGCCAGCGAAGAGCCAAGTTATGTAACGAAGGAAGACTTCGAAGCAGCTATTGGTGAGATAAAGTCAATGCTTTCTGAGACTAAAAAAGAGGAAGTAATTGAGGAAGTAAAAGAAGAGGTTGCGCTATCATCTGATGATATGCCAGCAGCAAAGGCAATCGTGCCAAATCCTGAAAAGGAATCAAAAAAATCATTCAATTTTCATTCAACAAAATTGGGACTTACTGAATCAAGAGTATTTTCCAAATTAGCTAAAATCAAAAAATAAAAAATGGCTACAACTACTAATATCACGACTTCCTACGCTGGACAAGCAGCAGGTGAGTACATCAGTGCAGCTTTATTGAGCGCAAGCACTATCGAAAATGGCGGAATTACAGTTCGTCCAAACGTTTTACAAAAAGAGGTTATCCAACGAATTGACGTTGATGCTATCGTGAAGGACGCAACGTGCGACTTCACCCCAACATCTACCATTGATTTGACTGAAAGAATCTTAACAGTCGAAGAGGCTCAAGTGAACCTCCAAATGTGTAAAAAAGATTTTGTATCCACTTGGGAAGTCGCACAAATGGGTGCTAATCAAGGAGACGTTCCTTCTTCATTAGCTGACTATATGATTGGACACATCGGTTCAAAAGTTGCTCAGAAGATTGAGCAAAATATCTGGGTTGGAGTTGCCGCGAATCAAGGTGAGTATGATGGATTGACAGTTCAGCTTGCGGCTGATGCTGCTCTTCCTGCTGCTCAAGAAATTGCTGCTGTTGTAGGTGGTGTAACCGCTGCCAACGTAGCTGCTCAAATGAGTCTTGTGATTGCGCAGATTCCATCCGCTGTTTACGGCAAGGAAGACCTAAAATTATACGTTTCAAAAAATGTCTACAAGGCATACATCGAGCATCTCGCAGGATATGCTGCTGCTGGAGTTGGTGGCGCTGGTTATGAGAACAGAGGTTCAAATCAACGTTTAGTTGACTTGTTCTTCAACGGAGTTCCTGTATTTGTCGCAGAAGGATTGACCGATAACAAAATGGTAGCTGCTCAAACCAGCAACCTTTTCTTCGGTACATCTCTTTTAAGCGCGGCTCAAGAAGTTAAATTACTTGATATGGCTGACTTAGACGGTTCAAATAATTTCCGTTTCATCGCCAGATTTTTTCAAGGTGCAACTTACGGGGTAGTTCAGGACATAGTTCTTTACGCTTAATTTAATACTAACCAAAAATCTGGGCAGGTAAGCGATTGCTTGTCTGCCCTTTTTTTTTAAATATAAAAAACTAATGAGTTGCGATATAACACACGGGCGGGTAGAGCCTTGTAAGGATGCTGTTGGAGGCATAAACAACATCTACATCCTAAATTTTGCGGACGTTCCAACGTCAGGAATTACATTCGATGTCACAAACACCGATGTAATTGACGTATTAGGTAGTTCCTTGACTGCATTTAAATACGAACTGAAGGCTACAACCAATACACTTGAGCAAACTATTAACGCAAGCCGAGACAATGGCACTACGTTCTTTGAGCAAGCCTTAAATATCACCTTAAAAAAGATGGACAAGGAAGCAAATAAAGAGTTGAAGTTGCTTTCTTATGGCAGACCAAAAATTGTTGTTGAAGATAACAACGGCAATCTATTGTTTTGCGGATTTGAACACGGTTTGGATGTGACAGGCGGTACATTTGCGACAGGTGGAAGTCTTGGTGATTTGAATGGCTACACCTTAACCTTTACAGGAAGCGAAAAACTACCTGCTAACTTCTGTATTCCAGCGACAGGAACAACAGTTTTAGAGAAGTTGACAGCTTTAGGTATCACGACAATCACGACAGCTTAGTAAGCAGTCAAACTAATTTAAAAAGGCTATCCATTGTGGGTAGCCTTTTTTATTTGAAACAAAATCTGAAAAATACGTTTATAGTGTATGGTAATCTTAACCACATCAGCAGCGTCTCAATCGTTTATAATCATTCCAAGATTTGAACCAACAGGAAATGTAGATGTAACTTTCACAAGTGAACAACAGAACAAGTTGACGCACACATTCAACTTTGCAGCCACATATATAAACGGTTACTTGACTATCACCAATACATTTTCGCCTGCGCTGGTGGACGCACAAAACTATATCATTGAAATAAAGGATGGCGCAGAACTTTGTTTTCGCGGTAAGGCGTTCATTACGGACGAAACTGACTTTCCAAAATTCAGCATCAACGAGAACATCTTTACAGAGCAACCATCTAATAACGAATTTGTAATCATATGAGCAGCATTAGCTTAGTAGAACTCGGTAAGTACACAACGCCTCAGATAAGCGAGGACAAGCGAGAGAAGTGGGTAGCTTATGGTTTAGATAATAATTATTATCAAACGCTCATAGATGCCAAAGAATCGCCTACCAACAGCGCGCTAATTAATGGCATCAGCGATATGATTTACGGTCGCGGTTTACACGCCACAAACGCAGCCAGAAAGCCAGA
>Ga0209535_1001563_pt1 | contig 15536 bp, 15 predicted proteins | sample LinPmetageLP28_FD_184041 | JGI IMG/M metagenome (GOLD analysis project Ga0209535, IMG submission 184041) | Marine viral communities from the Pacific Ocean - LP-28 (SPAdes) (version 2) | ecosystem: Environmental > Aquatic > Marine > Oceanic | place: Pacific Ocean | collected 2009-08-22 | reverse complement strand
CTAGATTTCGCCAGAGGTAGTGTTGTTGTCAGGGTCTGTAGTGAGAAGGGTAAGGGGCCTGCAAGAAACCAAACGCTTTTAGACACCGCTGTTACGACGCTTTTAAGCTTGTCTTCCTCTACAAGAGATGGCTCAGGCATTTATCTTCGCCCTGGAGCGATCAACGGACCAACATTCTCGACAACTGACTCCAGCCCGCATTTGGTGGGTCGTATAGATACATCCTTTGTGGCAGAGGACCAGGATTAATTTTTTGCAGTCACCACGCTAAGCTGTATATGTCCGGGTTCCGCCCGTAAGTCCACCTTGCCCCGTTACTACGAATGGCTACTGTCCTTTCGGGCACCTCTGGCGCCCTCTATTACAAACCTGCTGGAACATCTGCCACCTTTAAGGCTGCGGATGTAACTAGCGGAAGCGATCAAATTAAAGTTGGAACGTTTCTAAACTTCAAAGTAAACGACAAAGTTTCGTTTACGACAGGCGGGGGAACTCTGCCTAGCGGTTTGGCCGCAGGAACTCCTGTTTTCATCAAAACTTATACGGCAGCTACTGGGATAGCTACGTTTTCTGCAACAGCAGGGGGCAGTGTGCTTGCTCTGTCAAACGACGGAACCGATGGCACTAGTGATTTCACAGCCAAGTTTACTGAGTTTCAAGCAGTTGCAAGCGTGCGTTCTTGGAGTTTTGAGGTAACAAGGGAAGAAATCGATGTAACAACCATCGGTGGAACTCTTGGCCAGACAGCTCCTTTCCGTACCTTCATCTCTGGTTTTGCTGATGGCAGCGGATCAGCTGAAGTGTATTTCAGTGATGATGCCGCTGGTATGTCTTCTCGTTTAATCGAGGATGTAACACAGCGTCTTCAGGCTGGATCGACCTTCAAGCTTTACATGGATGCTGTGTTATCCGCTGGCACTCCTGACGACGCAGTGAGCCGATCCATCGAGCTGGAAGCCGTTCTAACTTCTGCCAGCTATGCGGTTTCACCCGACGATGCTCAGACTGTTTCGATCAACTTCCGTCCTACTAGCGCACCAACATTCGACTTCTCGAAAAGTTAGTAGCTAGTCCATAACAAGAGCCTCCGATGACATCGGGGGCTTTTTAGTGCTAATGTATTGTCGAAGTAAAATTTTTTTATGGCACTATCAGCCATCGAGCGGCTTAAAAAGGCTGCTAATCTTGAGCCTATCAAGAAAACGGTAACGCTATCCGACGGAACTGATTTTGAGATGTGGGTCAGTCCATTGACAATGGCAGAGCGAGAACGCGCTCAAAAAAGGGCTGGATCTGATGATGCAAATGCTTTTGCCCTACAGCTTTTGGTCAACAAAGCTAGAGATGAGGCAGGAAAAGCTCTTTTTGTTGCAGGTGAAGTTGATGTGTTGAAGAATGAAGTGAAGGACAAAGATCTGCAAGCATTGATGCTTTCTATCCTTACGGAAGACGAGGAGGACGTTCTCGACCCAAAATCTTAAGTGCTCAACTACGCAAAGACAACTGGCTCATGCTTCAATTTGGCGTAGCCAAGGAGCTTGGCATGAGCCTGTCGGAGCTTAGGTCAACAATGACCTTGCAGGAGCTGTGTGGCTGGAGCGCATTCTTCAAGATTTCAAACGAAGACCATGAGGCTGAGTTAGCAAAAGCGCGTCGTCACAGGTAGAGTGTCTTGAGACAGGCGAGCCTTTTTTGCAGTGGCGATTAATTACCAGGCAAAAATTGATTTAATCGTTTCTGGTTTAGACAAGATAAAGGACGCAGAGCAGCGAATAAAAAATCTGCTAAGAGAGTCAAAAGGCTTAAAGCGAGGAGGCACTGCTCAGAGGGGAACAGCAGCTTTAGCGTCAGTTACTCGCGGAGAAAAGCAGAATGATCGAAGGCGTGTTCGCACCGCTGAGCGCAGGATAGAGCTTCAGTCTAAGTTAAACTCGGCTACAGACGTATACAAGAGGAAGCTCCAACAGCTTAATCGAGCCGGTGGTGCTTCAACTAAGGAACTAAAAGGCCGTGTCCAACAAATACAACAAGCGTTTGAAGTAGGCACAAGAGGTGGGCAAAAAAATCTTCGTCTTACCAGAGCGTTAGCCACAGAATTAACTCGTGTTGTTGAAAGTCAGCGCGAACTTAACCGTCTTAAAAATCTTTCGAACAAAGGAGCCGACCAAAAAACTCGTAACCGTGGGCGAATCGACGCACTTAGGGAAAGTGGTACGGCTAGTCCTCTTGCCCTTAGACGTGCTACGACTCTTAATAGAGCGGTTGGTACCGCAGCTTCGACAGGGGATCAAATTGCTTATAACGAAGCCGTAAGAAAAGCCAATGCGGTCATAAGCAATTTGGAACGCGAATATCGCAAGAGCTTGAAAATAGAACGTGACGCTAATAAAAACAAACGCGAATTAGATAGAGCAATAGCGAAAAGAGCGAGAGAAGAAAAAAAAGCTGCAAATACAGCAAAAAGAGAAGCTAGTGCTAAAAAGAGCAAAAGAGGAAAATCCTTCCAGAACATTGGAACAGGCGTAGGTTTCCCACTGTTGTTTGGCGCAGGACCAGCGTCCGTGGGCCTTGGAGCGATTGGAGGAATAACGGGCGGCTTAGGTGGTTCTGTTCTTGGTAGTGCTATTGGTCAGCAATTAGACAATTTAGGCGGTTTTGCAATTAAGGCTGGAGAGGCGCTTAATGATCCAATAAACGCACTTGACGAGCTAATCAAGCTTTCAGGCGCTTTCGGTCGAAGCGTCCAGGGGCAGCAAGACCTCTTGAAATCGCTTGGGTTGACCGAAGTTGCTGCATTACAGGCAGCGAAAACATTTGAGCAGGCTTACGGAACACAAACAACTAATCAGTTGAGGGATTTATCGAGTTCTTTTAGGGATTTTCAAGATGGAATGATGCGATTAGCGATTGTAGTGACAAGATTCTCTGCAGGCCCTCTTCCTAATGCTATTGAACTACTTACGGCATTTATGAGGCAGCTAGCAGCTATAGCGCCTAAGTCAAAAAAAGATGAAAACGCTGCTAAAACTAGCAAGGTAGGGAGCAGACTGACAGAGTTAAGAGCTGAATTAAAAAAAGGGTTGGAGTTTACAGAATCAGGAGAAAAACCTAGGGGTTTTTATGAAACAATGAAGTCTCCAAACGAACGAAGACTAAGTAGTAGAGACGAGCAAATTCTTAGAAATGAAATAGCAAAAGCAGAGGGTGAACTAACCCGATTAGGCAAAGAGCGAAGAGCAATTACCAAAGAACAGAACAAGCTTCTTGGCGAGCAGGTTGACGTTGTACAGCTTATTAAAAGTCAGCTTGACGGAATTGCAGACGTAGATAAACGTAGAACCAAGCAAGAGCGAATGCGTCTTACAGCAAGAAGAGATTATCTTGCTGCTTACAGCGGACAAACCGAGATAAAAGAAGCTCAGCTCCAGCTAGACAACATTAACGAGCGAATAAAAGCACAAAAAAAATTAAATGCACAAAAAAACCTAGAAAACGTAGAGTCATCAGGGAACTTATCGTTCGCGCTCGACTCGGCTCCGGGCGCAAAACTGACTGATTTGAACAGGCAGCAGACTGCCGCTGAGCAAAATCTGCAAAGAGCACAATCTAAAACTCAAAATAATACTCTGCTCGCTCAGAGACAAATCGTACGAGAAACAGACAATCTGCGACAAGCAATAGCCGGAGCATTTATTCAGTATGATGAAGGTGTGGTAACAGCAGGCACGTTTAACTTGGGCCAAGAAAAAACTTTTAAAGCTCAGCTTGAAAGTTTAAAAGAGAAAAAAGACCTACAAGAAACAATAGCTTCAATACAGCTAAAGCAAAGCCTTGTAGGCGTAAACGAGGTAGAAAAAATAGAAAAAATTAACGCGTTAGCGGTAATTCAACGAGAAGTACGCGATCAAGCTTATGACACAGAAGTAAGAATAACGAAGGAACGTGACGCTCAGTTTATGCTTCAGAAAAAAGAACGCAAGCAAGGAGTAGATAGACAGCTATTCCAAAGCCAAGGACAGTTCAAGCAAGATATGCTTGGAGCTAGCATCAAGACGACAAGTTTCTTTGGTGAAAGTGCTGCATCTATTGAAGCCAGGGAATTGCAAACAAATATAGACCTACTAAACCAAAAATTTGCAATCGACCAAAAAATTGCAAATCTTGAAGCAGCAAATATAGAGAACAAACTTAGTCAAGACCAGCGTGGAGCAATGGCAGAGGAGATTGCGGGTATGCAAGCTTTGGCCGCTCAACAAGAACGAAACTCAGAAGTTTTGAATAGACAACTGGCACTGCAAGACCGTTACAGAGAAGCTTTAGGATTGACAACACCTGTTGTTGATTCACTATTCAATAGCATCACATCTGTTGTTGATGGAACGAAGACAGCGCAAGAAGCCTTTGCTGATTTCTTGAAGAGTATTGCTGACATGTTAATGAAAACAGCTGCTCAAATGATTGCCCAGTACATTGCGATTGGCATTGCCAGGATGTTTGCTGGTTTCGACAGCGGCAGCTTTTCATCGTTCTCTAGCTCGATGTCTGGCGGCAACCCGTTCACTCCTGGCGGAAGTCTGTCGTTTCCCGAATTTGCTGACGGAGGTAGTCCACCAGTCGGTAAAGCTTCAATCGTCGGAGAGCGCGGACCAGAACTCTTCGTTCCAAAAAGCTCTGGAACGATTATTCCCAACCACGAGTTAGGCGGCGGTGGCGCGAATGTCGTGGTAAACGTTGACGCTACCGGATCAAAAGTTGAGGGAGACGAAGAAAGGTCCAGGGCGCTTGGTAAAGCCCTAGGCACTGCTATTAAATCGGAACTGATCAAGCAAAAGCGCCCTGGCGGTATTCTCGCTTAAAACGTTATGGCTACTTTCCCTTCTTTCGAGCCGGTTTACGCGGCATCCAAAACAAGCGAACCACGCAAGCGCGTTATTCAGTTTGCAGACGGTTATGAGCAGCGGATCGTTTTTGGCCTTCCTGGGCATGTTGATCCAAAGAACTGGAGCCTGACTTTTGATGTGTCAGACGCTGATGCTGACACTATTGAGGCTTTTCTAAATGCTCGCGCTCAGGATTCAGCAAGCTTTAGCTGGAGCCCTCCAGACGAAGCAACAACTTATAAATGGGTCTGTGATGGATGGAGCCGAGAACTGTACAGCTCGGATCGAAGCCGAATCAATGCAAGCTTTCGGCAAGTGTTTGAGGCTTAGCCTGTTGGCTAAAGCCTCTTAAGGGTTAAAATTCTTTTATTGCAGGCCACGAAATGACCATTGTCACCCGATCAGGCAAGGGTTCAGCCCTTACTCACACCGAGCTAGATACTAACTTCACCGACTTGCGTGACGGTTGCGGCTACTTGCTAGCCGGTCAGGGTGGCACGGTCACACAGGCCAGTAGCAAGGCAACGACTGTAGTGCTGTCTAAAAAATGTGGTGCCATCACAATGAACGCAGCGCAGCTAAATGCAGGCGTGGTCGCTTCGTTTGCGCTGACAAACACTACGGTCGATCCGACTGACGTTTTGGTTTTAAACCACATAAGTGGCGGAACTGTCGGAGCCTATCTGCTAAATGCTCAAGCCGGGGACGATACAGTAACCATTAACGTAAGAAATATTACTAGTGGCAACCTGTCTGAAGCGATCGTGATTGCCTTTGCCGTTGTAAAAGCAACAACGTCATAAGTGCAACCCTAGGGAGGTGAAGAGCCATGACAGCGACCCCAACTGAAGAGCTTCAGAAGCCGAATCCCAGTGCAATCATTGAGCTTTTTGAGGTTGCATTAAATCAGGCGCAGCATGGAACAACAACCGTTTATCGGTTTCACGCTGGAACGAATGAGGCCAATAACGGCGATGTTGTTTGGGACGGAAATTCATATTTAAAGATGCCGTTAGAGGCGGAAGGATTTGAGTACACGGGCAAAGGGCAAATTCCAAGGCCCACGATCAAGGTCAGCAATCTGCTGGGAACTTTGACTTCAATCATCCACTCTCTCCCCTACGGCTTAGAGGGTGCCCAGGTGACGCGCATTAGGACGATGGCGCGATTCCTTGATGCAGCGAACTTTGATGGAGGCACAAACCCTTATGGAACGCCTGACCCAACACAAAAGCTGCCGGACGAGATTTATTTTATTGATCGACTCAAAGGCGAAAATCGTGACATTGTCGAATTTGAGTTGGCGGCTTCAATTGATTTGCAAGGTATTGGCGCTCCTAAAAGGCAGACGATCCAAAACGTTTGTCAATGGAAGTATCGAACGACAGGTGAGGTGTATGCAGCCGCTGATTATGCTGACGATCAATACGCATATTTTCTAGATGCGTTTAACTATGACCAAGTTGATTGCCCTTACAAAGGCGGTATTTATTTTAAGGCTGATGACACGATCACAACAGATGTCAGTCTTGATCAGTGCGGCAAACGCCTAAGCAGCTGTAAAAAACGGTTTGGCTTTATTGAGTTAAAAGGAACAGCGACAAAAGATTCAGCAACACTAAGTGTTGATTCAGGACAAGCAGATCTTTTAGGCTTGGTTGACATAGCAACAGCTCCTAGGATCCAAGGCTTTGGCATCCCCGACGACACAACAATTTTAAGCAAGACAGCGACAACGCTTGCCCTGTCTGCTGTTTGCGATGGCACGGCGACTGTTGTTGAGTCCGGCAAGATTGCAAATTCAGGGCTTGTGATCACGATGGCAAACAATCCTGTTAACGCAGGAATTAAAGCAGGCATGACGGTATCAGGGCCGATGGTGCCAGAGGGAACAATCGTTAAAAAAGTAAAAGGCGCCCCTAAAAATCAAGTGTTCCTAGGGATAGACAACAACGATAACGTTTTAACCGTTGTTCAACCTGTTGGGTATGTTGAGTTTTTCGGCACAGTTGGCGATATTAGCACTGTCTTGTATGTAGAGAACGGGTACATATTAGACGCTGTTGATGGTGTTTATTCTGAAAACGCTGCGGGTGCTGCTTGTGACCTTACGTTGTCAGACACGAGCAATGTGCAGAAAAATGATTTTGTAATTGGCCCTGAAATTTATACAAAAACTAAGGTCAAAGGTATAACGTCAAACACTTTAATTAAGCTTAAAAAGAAACAAGAGATTGTCGATCAAGCAACTGTTTCTTTTGGGGTCTATGAGCAAGTAACCAAGGCATACACTCCTTACACCTTTACAGCTTCTGATATTTACGTTGTGAGGCCCCAAGACGGCTTACCTTTTGGCTCGTTCCCTGGGGTGGGGCAGTTCAAATGACATGGCGTGAAGAGGCGTTAGCCCATGCAATTGAAGAAGCGCCGCGTGAAAGCTGCGGCTTACTAGTGGTAAGCGTTGGCCTGGAAAGTTACGTCCCATGCAAAAACCTTTCGGAAGACCCGCATGAGTTGTTTATCATCGATCCTGACGACTGGGCGAAAGCGGAAGACAAGGGTGAAGTTTTAGCTGTTGTTCATAGCCACCCAAACTGTCCGCCAGATCCAAGCCGTGCTGATTTCATAGGTTGTGAGGCCAGTGGGCTGCCTTGGGAAATAGTGAGTCCCGCTACGAACGAATGGGGCAGGATTGAACCGTCTGGCTACAAGATGCCATTGATAGGCCGCCCTTGGGTTTGGGCGGTTGCTGACTGCTGGACACTGGTCCGTGATTGGTACGGAGAGCAGGGAGTAGAGCTTCCTGATTGGGAAAGGCCAAGGTCTGCCGATGAGTTTGCTAAAGCCCCAATGTTTGACGGGCTATGGGCAGAGGCTGGGTTTCGCGAGTTAGGAGAAGACGAGCCTTTGAAGCCGGGTGATGCCTTGCTGATTAGTTTCCGTGGAACGCTTAACCATGTTGCGGTCCTAGTCGAGCCTCAAACCGTTTTGCATCATCTGCGCGGACGTCTAAGCAGCCGAGACGTTTATGGAGACGTACTCCTAAAATGCACGGAGAGGAGATTGCGCCATGCTTCGCAGGATTAAGCTCTACGGCAGCTTGGCCAAGTTTGTCGGGAAGCGAGTGCTTTACGCAGAAGTGGACAGCGCCGCTGAAGCTGTCAGGTATTTAATTGCAAACTGGCCTCAAGTTCGGGCTCACATGTCAAATCGCCACTATCGGGTAAGAATTGGAGGTGAATACATTAAGCCTCAAACGCATGAACTGCATGTGCTTGCAGGGTCGGAAACCATAAGCTTTATTCCTGTTGTTGTTGGCGCTGGCTCGAAGGGTATATCAATTGCAACAATTGTGATCGGGGTCGCTTTGGTCGTTGCTTCTATCGTTATCCCGGGGTCAGCAATTATTTTTGGCGCAGTTATGGGCGAGATTTCCTTAGCAGTTGGCGTCATAGGAGGAGGGCTAATATTGACTGGTACAGCTTCATTGTTAACAAGCACGCCGTCGGTTCCCGGTTCTGTGGGTTCTATTGCTGGTGGCGCTGGCACTGGTGCTGGTGATGGCTCAGGGGGGTCAAGCACCAATACAAATAAAGACGCTCGAAAAAGCTACTCATTCAGTAACGTTCAAAACGTTAGCCGTCAGGGAATCGCGCTTCCAGTAGTGTATGGGGAGACTGTTGTTGGGTCTGTCGTGGTCTCGGCTGGAATCTCTGCTGTTCGCAAAAAGAAATAGCCATGGCAATTGAGGCAAAAGACAATTTAAACAATCACTCTTATGTCAATCTTATTGACGTTTGGGGCGAAGGAGAGATTGCAGGCTTGGCAACTCCTGCTAAAAACCAGTCAGCTAATGCTGGGGTTGCAATCGTTGAACAGTTAAAAGATTTTTTTGTTGACAATACGCCAGTTCTGAGAGAGCCAGCAACAATTTTTGCGGGAACATATGTGCAAGCCAGCTCTAAAGGGATTATTACTGATGCCACTTACACGGCTGATGAAGACTTAGTAACTATCACAACTGCTGGCGGCTATGCGCATGGCCTTTCAGAAGAAGATACTGTCATTTTGACAGTGACAGGTGGAGACCTTGAGAGCGGCGAGTATGTAATCGAAGAAGTTACTGAAACCGATGCTTTTACGATTATCAACGAGACAGGAGAGGTTCTTTCTGGCATTGTAAACTACACAGAACCAGCCGATGAAATAACAGTAACAACAACAGCAGCGCACGGATTTAAGAACAAGGAAAAAGTAGTCCTTACGGTTGGAACGGGTGACGCTGTAACGGCCAATGTAAAGATAAACTCAGTTACGGGGACAACCTTTAAGGCAGACTCAACAAACGACAGCGTGACTTCTGGAGAGGTTGGCATCGTAAAAAGATCGGAATACGCTTTTAAAGATGTTGAGTTTACCTCAAGATTAGGGACTGAGGATCAAGAGCCGGTTATTGGGTATAATCAAATTCTTTCAGAGCAAGCTGTTAGTGCAAAAATAGAAAAAGCTAGTCCAGTTACACGGACTTTGACTAACTCAAACATTGACGCCGCTCGGATTAGGCTGCAAGTTCAAGGGTTGCAAGTTTTTCAAGAAAACGGGGACATTGTTGGAACTGCTGTAAAGATTAAAATTGAAATTTCCGAAAATGGGGGTAATTTTTCGCTGGCGATTGAAGACGTTATCAAGGGGCGAACGCCTGACCCTTATCAGAGAGACTACGAAGTTGATCTAAGAAACAAAACTTTTCCGGTGGCTATTCGTGTCACACGGGTGACCAAGGATTCCGCAAGCTCAAAGAAAAGCAATAAGACCGTCTGGTCAAGCCTTACAAGCATTATTGACGCTCGACTGAAATACCCTCACACCGCCTATGCCGCTCTTCGATTGTCAGCCCAAGAATTTTCATCTGTACCGAGTAGGGCTTACAGAATAAGGGGGCGAAAAGTAACTATTCCAAGTAATGCGACTGTTGACAACAACAATGGACGGTTGATTTACAGCGGCACTTGGGATGGGACGTTTGCTGCGAGCAAGGCTTGGACTTCTGACCCGGCCTGGTGCCTATACGACTTGCTGACAGATTACAGAGCAGGTTTTGGAGCGCAGCTTTCGGCATCCAAGCTGGACAAGTTCTCGTTTTTTACGGCTTCTCAATATTCTTCTGCTCTTGTTGATGATTTCAAAGGCGGAACTGAGCCTAGATTTAGTTGCAACTTTAATTTCAACACCCTGCAAGGCGCGTATAAAGCAATCGGAGATCTTTGCTCAGTGTTTCGCGCCATGCCTTATTGGGCGGCTGGCGCTTTAACGATTGCACAAGATTCGCCAGCTGATCCGGTTTATCTGTTTTCTCTAGCAAACGTTACGCCTTCGGGGTTTAGCTATTCAGCGGCCAGTCAGAAAACAAAGCCAAGCGTCGTCTTGGTCTCCTACTTTGATCTTGAGACAAGAGATGGAGCTTATGAACAGGTTGAAGATGCAGCGGCAATTGCTCGCTTTGGGATCGTAACGAAAGAGGTTGAAGCAATTGCTTGCACGAGTAGAAGCCAAGCGCGGCGTGTGGGCGAGTGGATGCTTTACACAGAAAACGAAGAAGTTGAAACAGTTACGTTTTCAAGCGATTTAAGCGCCGGGATTCTTGTAAGACCTGGCGATGTTGTCGAGATCAATGACCCTGTAAGGTCTGGGTCTAGAAGGTCAGGGCGAGTATCTAGCGCGACCACAACAGCCGTAACCGTTGACGATGCAGCAGGGCTGCCCGCTTCTGGAGGTAACTTATCAGTGTTACTGCCTACTGGAGCTGTCGAAAAGAAAGCGGTAAGTGGCCAATCAAGTGGAGTAATTTCTGTCAGTTCTGCTTTTAGCGTTGCCCCAAATCAGAACAGTGTTTGGCTATGGGAAGTTGCATCTAGCGATACTCAAACTTTTAGAGTGCTTACCGTTAGCGAAAACGATGACGGCATAACCTACAGCGTCGTGGGCTTAGCTCAAAACAATTCAAAATATGCTTTTATCGAAGCATCGCAAACATTAGAAGACAATACTTTTACGGAACTAAACGATCCTCCTGCTACTCCAACAGGATTAACAGTTAGCGAGGCTTTGTATACATATCAGAGCGAAGTTAGATCAAAGGTCATTCTGGCATGGGGAAGCGTTGAAAACGCTGGCAGTTATTTGGTGCGATATGCAAAAGACGATGATAATTTTACAGAGGACACAGTTAGCAGCACTAGTTATGAAATCTTAAATATTACTCCTGGCGAATTTGACGTTGAGGTTTACGCTTTGAATGGAGCGTTGATCGAATCAAACGAACCAGCAACAGAAACCTTTAATGCTCTTGGCAAGACTGCGCCACCGGCTGACGTAACAGGATTTACAGCAAGCCTTGATCCTGACGGTTCAGTCACGCTTTCTTGGAACAAGGTTGCCGACCTTGACTTGCAGGGCTACAAGATCTATCAAAGTGCTACTTACGAAACCGGAACACTTGTGGGCGTGTTCTTGACGACACAGGCAAAGCTAGGCCAAATCGTTGTTTCTGGATCTTATACCTGGACAATTAAAGCTATTGATACATCAGACAATGAATCAGCCAACGCTGCAAGCGCAACGGTTACAGCTGGGGAACCTGGCGACTTTATTAACGTCTTTAGCGGTGACAGCACCTTATCAGGTGCTTTGTATGTTGCAACTGACTATGTTGAAGCTGTTGACGCGTTAGGCAATCCAAGCGATTACTTAGAGTCAGACCCCAGTGATATGGCAACAATTGGGGGCGCTATCTATATCCCAATTGACTCGGAAGACACCTGGGCCACTCACTTTTCTGATCAAGGCTACGCTAATTTTCAGGCTCAAATAGCTGATGGGCTTGATAGGTATTTGTTGCCTGGGCTGCCCACTGGAACGTACACAGAAATTTTTGACTGTGGCTCGACTCTTTCGGGTGTAATTGCTCCTACGATCACAACATCTGCTTACGACCCAGTCGCTGGCGCACCTGTTCAGACTTTGCTGATCAGCACTTCATTGGACAACATCACTTACACGGAGCACACAGGGCTGGAAAGTGTTTTTACTGAAAACTTTAGATATGTCAAGTTAGCTTATACGTTTACATCTTCAGACAAGGGTAAGGTGGCTAAAATTACAGCCTTGAAACTAAAAGTAAGCAGCAAGCTGAAAACGTTTGTTGGTGAATTTAACTCAAGCGGGTCTGGAGCTGCGCTTATCGACGTAGGCTCTTCCTTCAATTCAATCAAAAGCATAGTTGTTACGCCTCAGGGATCTGACACCAAGAATTTTGCAGTCGTGGATACGGTCATAGGCTCTAGAGAATTTACAAGTAGCGTTTATACTGAGACAGGAGCGCGTAGCAACCCTGTGAGATGCACCTTTATTGTCCAAGGAACGTAAAACATGACAGCTAACGCCAACTGGAACAACCCGACAGTCGATTCAACCGCTGCAAGTTTTGTTACGGAGACTAAGAACCGTGACCTTGACGTAGCGATTCAGTTTTCAAGCGCAGCTGATGGGGACACGATTCCAGACAATGCGATCAAGTGGAACGCAACCCTTCAGCGTTGGCAGCAATATGATGCCTCTAGCTCTGCTTTTGGCGAACTCACAACAAATTACAAGCTGACATCAGTCGAAGTCACAGGCACAACTCCCCCAGCAAACGGGCTTTACCTCCCTTCTGCGAACTCCCCGTCAATTACAAGCAACGGCACTATTGCTTTGCAGTTCAACTCTGCTGGGGCGCTTGGTGTTGGTGGTACGCCAAGCTTTGGAAGTAGTGGGAATTTACTTAAATCCAATGGTTCGGGTTCTTCTCCAAGCTGGACAAATACCTCCGTCAGTGTTGGCAAATTTAAGGCGTTTGCCGCTATCTGCGATAAAAAGACTCAGGGCTCGAATGGCGGCACATTTTTAAGCGGAGGTTGGCGCACAAGAGATTTGAATCATGAGATTGATGATAGCAATAACATTGTTACGGTCAGCTCAAACAGATTTACACTTGCCGCTGGCGCGTACCTTATTAAATGGTCTGCACCTGCATTTGATGTAGGCAATCATCAAACAGTTTTATATGACTACACAAGCACGCTTTATTTAGACTATGGCAGCAATTCATCTTCACACACAACTTACTCAAACGTCACGCGATCTTTTGGATTTGACCGGGTAATCTTTTCGGGAAGCGACAGGGCGTACGAAATCAGGCACAGGGGCAATAATAGTAAAACTACGACTGGGTTTGGCCTAGATACTAATTTTTCCGGCGATAATGAAACCTACACTATCGTTGAAATTTACCAGGAGAACACTTGATGGACATCTCCGTTGCAATCGAACGGCTAGGACTAAATGCCAATGAGTACACGCTTTCTCAGTCCGTGCCACCGCACACAATTACATCTTGGAGCGGCTCAGACGCACAGCCTACAGATGCCGAGTTGCAGGCAGCCTGGGACGCTTACGAGGCTGAAGGTGGCTATGCAAAAGAGGAGGCCAAGTTAAACCGAAAATACGCATACCTTGAAGAGGCTGACCCCTTGTTCTATAAATGGAAAAGAGGCGAAGTGGCCAAGGCGGTTTGGACGGCCAAAGTCGCTGAAATTAAAACGCGGTTTCCTTATTAACGATGCCAAACGCTGACTGGAACATTCCAACAACTTCGACTAAGTACATCGACTTTATCGACAAGGTCAAAGTTCGAGACGAGGACACAGCAACTCAGTTCACTGGTTCGACAGGCGCGTCTAACATTCCTGACGATTCAATTCAATGGGACGAGGCGGCAGGGCGCTGGAAGAAAAGAGGATCAGGCGCTTGGGGCGAGCTTACCGACAATTACAAGCTGACGTCTCTTGAAGTCACAGGGAGCACTACTCCTACTAATGGCCTTTATTTGCCTTCAGCTAACACTCCTACAATCAGGGGCGCTGATGCTAACAGGCTTCAATTTGATGACGCCGGAGCATTTGCTTTTGGTGGCGCGAACTATGGAGCCGCAGGGGCATTTTTGCAAAGCCAAGGAACTGGCAGCCCGCCTCAGTGGGTGACAATCCCCTTTGGCGGTGGAGAGTTTGAAGGGGTTGCATTGATCGTAGATCGAAAAAACAGCGGCACAAACGGCGGCACTTTCTCCAACGGAGCTTGGAGGGCGCGTGATCTAAATGCGACTATATTTGAAGCTGATGACATGAACATAGGTGGCGCAAATGGTAATTATCCCGACAGTTTTTTAATTTTTAGCCAAGGATTAAACACTACTGACTATTTTATTCGCTGGGCGTGCCCTGCATTTGATGTAGGCGTTCACCAAACAAGGGCTGTTATGCTTGCGCATACTGGTAGTAGTGGTGAAGGTGAAGTTATCTTGGGATATGGGTCAAACTCTCATTCGCATACTTCATATCCAAACACTACTTATTCAGTAGGTTGGGCAAGGCTTCAATACGGAGGGAGCGCGACAAGAGAAGTACAAATCCAACATAGATGTACAACTAGCAAAACCACTACAGGTTTCGGAATTGACAATAGTTTTGCGTCAGAGGCTGGTGGCACTACAAAGGAGATTTACACTACGGTTGAAATTTGGAAGCGGGATCTGGCTTTGCCATGACTTTAGATATTCACGTTGCTGTTGAGCGATTGGGGCTCAACTCAAACAGCTACCGTTTGAGCTGTTCTGTTCCACCTCATACAATCACGACTTGGAGCGGTCCAGATCCACAACCTACGGACGCTGAACTGCAAGCAGCATGGGATGCCTATGAAGCTGAGGGAGGCTACGCAAAAGAAAAAGCTCAATTAAATAGGGCTAATGCATACGCTCAAGAAGCGGATCACATTTACCTAAAATTCGAGCGCGGCGAAGGGGCTAAGGCGGACTGGGAAGCTAAAGTTTCTGAGATCAAAGCGCGTTATCCGTACCCGGAATGAAGAGACCTGACCCAATGATTCCCGGCAAGCCTGGGGCAGAAGACGTACCTGCAATGCGTAACAGGCAGGCGTGGATTGACGCTCTGTATAAATACGAAGGCCGTGACGATAAAAGTCATCCGATGCACGGCTTGTATACAGGGCTGATGAAGAAGCACGGCCAGACGATGAGCACCGATGACTAAACCGTCCCATAGAAAGAAGCCACTTAGGGGTCAAGACAATTAAACTCTGAGTGGTTTTGCTTAGTTTCATGATCAAATCTTTATCTTGCGCTGCTGCTGCTCTTGCTTTTGGAGCGTCTGCTGCTGTTGCCGGACCTTATGTGAATGTGGAAGCCAATGCTGGCTGGGTCGGTTCTGATTACTCAGGCAACGTAACTGATCTGCATTTGGGCTACGAGCACAGCGAAGGCCCTTACAGCATTTATGCTCAAGGCGGTCCAGCGTTCGTCTCAGTGCAAGGCATGGATTCCGAGATGGAATTTTCTGGGAAGATCGGCGGGTCTGTCGCTGCTTCTGACCAGTTCTCTGTATACGCAGAACTTGCTGGTATCACTGGCGATCTGAACAACAGCTACGGCGGTAAATTAGGGGCCAAGTACGCCTTCTAAGTTAAAGTCCTGATGCTTTCCCTAGTAGCCTCACACTGCTAGGGAATTTTTTATGCAAAAACTATTCAACGTGATCAGCG
>Ga0209535_1001562_pt1 | contig 15537 bp, 17 predicted proteins | sample LinPmetageLP28_FD_184041 | JGI IMG/M metagenome (GOLD analysis project Ga0209535, IMG submission 184041) | Marine viral communities from the Pacific Ocean - LP-28 (SPAdes) (version 2) | ecosystem: Environmental > Aquatic > Marine > Oceanic | place: Pacific Ocean | collected 2009-08-22 | reverse complement strand
TACCTATGAAAAATCTACACGACCTAAAAAAAAACTAATGGTTAAGGTTAAGGGAAAAACTATTCATTTTGGTCACACGGATTACGGACATTTTAAAGATAAAACTGGGATATGGAAAAGTAAGGATACAAATGACAAAGTAAAAAGGAAAGCATATAGAGATAGACACAGCAAAATCCCCGACAAATCGGGAAAAATGGCGTATCTTGACCCAAAGAACGCTTCATATCATAGTTATAAAATACTATGGTAGAGCGATATTTTGTAAATGTATTTTACTTTTTCTATGTTGTGATATATTATATTTAGCAACTTCTCTCCCACATTCACATACCATTTTTTGACTTCTAATATCTATTCTATATTTCTTATCATACTCAAACTTACTTTCTTTTGTATGATTGAACTTTAAATTATTCATATTGTCTTTTTGTGTCCCCCAACGCAAATTAGTATAATGATTATTAAAAGTATTTCTATCAATATGGTCGCATATATTATTTATATCGCTATGATTATCACAAAATGCGAAAGCAACTAATCTATGAATTAAATGGTTTTTCCTTTTCCCTTCTTTTTGTGTTTGTATATAATAATACGGGTGGGTTTTACCTTTGTTTAGAATAGAAGGTTTTAATATCCTACCCGTTCCATTAGATAAAACCTTTTTAATATTTCCAAAGTTAGATATTTTATATCTTGTATCAAAATCGCAACTTTTCCACTCTTCCATAATGGTATATATACCATTCTTTATCTTAAATCAATTTTTTAAATACTTTTATTAAATCATAATGATATGAGTAGAAACTATGTAATCAAGTTGCCGATTTATTAACTATAAGTCAATAGAATTACAAGTTGATTACAAAATAATATAATGTATGATAAATATATATGAGTAATACTATCTATATAGACGCTAATAGAAGTCAAAGTATAAATCAAGAAGGGGGACATAACGAATGGACCTTCAAATTGAATGAACCCTTAGAATTACCAAAAGGAACTCAAATCAATTTACAAAGTGCTTATATAAATAAGAAGGGTATTACTGGGGGTTCAATTGAAATTGAGGAAGACATTGAAGAGGTTGTGACCTTTTCGTATTATATTGCTGAAGCACCTCATATTATGCCTGTTGCCCAATATACAAATCCGTTAGTGCCTTACTTTAGATCTACATTCAAATGTAGTGGTAATACTTATAGAGGACACTTTGGTGTTCAAGGTAAAGAAAACTCAAGCGATTTAACAAGTAATATAGTCAAAGGTGACGCTAATTCGGTTGTATATTCAGTTGACCCTGATATTAATGCCCAGTTTTCAGCGGGAACAATTGAAAATATACCTATTACTACTACCACCAGTGCTAATAAATACAATGGAACTAATAAAACCCCTGATTTTCTTGCTAATGGTGGGAATGGTATGCTTTACCACCACATTCAAGTAGTAGAGAATGACGCTGGAAGTCAAACCTATTTTACCCCAGTTGTTAAAAATGTTACTATAAGAGTTCCAAAAGGTATATATGGTATAGGTGAATTAGCACAACTCATTGAGGACCAATTTACTGGTGTGAAATCTTTTGATATTAACACAAGAACTTTTGTTAATAATGTTTTATCAAGAAGAGAAGACCCACAAGACAATCCCGAGTTATTTGACGGGCAAATGTTTAACAATCCTTTTATCGGTATGGTTCAGCGTCAAAAAAGGAACTTCCAAACTGACACAGCAGAGTTCAACACAACTGACGCCGAAGGCAATAGAGGAACAAATGATTTATTTTTGAATACTCGTGATTATCGTGAATTAATGGAATATTTAAGAGATACTAATAGTGATCCAAGAACAAGTGAAGCATTTAATTTACAAAATAATAGAGGTAATAGATTATTAGACGGAAACTTAAGCAATCCAAACTATGGTATAAAACCTATTGCTGTTCTTTGTAATAGTTTAGACGACGGCGAAAATATATCAAGTGGGTCACCCGTAGTTAATATTGACATAGGACACACTGCTGATAATAACCAAGTTTTAACTTACGGAATTGACGGGTCTAAGTTTGGTGTATTAAGTCAAACAAATAATGCTATGGTAGGAACTGGTAATTTCACATTCAAATATGATACTGAAAATAATGGTTTCTCGGTCAATGGACTTCATAATTGTTATAAATCACCTTCACACGATAGATACGCCAATCCAATATCAAGTGCTGGACAACAGGTTGTATACTTTAAAAAAACTCACGCCGATATGTTCGGTGCTTCATTGGTTGCTTATGCGGGTGGTTCGGCAACGACGGCAGAAAGAAAACAACAAATAAGAAGATACACTGGTGTTCTTTCAAGACCCGATACTCGGGATACTGGTGTTATGATTTTGAACTGGGCAAAAACAACGGCAGAAAAGAATAAAAATATTAACACAACTGGAAAGTTGATAAATGCTCACAGATTTCAAGATTTCTTTGATACTGAAAAATCAGCAAAAGAAGCGTGGGAAAAAACATTGTGGTATAGATTGGGATTTGACTTTGACCAGTTATGTAACGAGAATAACTATGGAACAAGTTTAAATTATGAAAATCCTTTAAATGACGGAACCGCTCAAAACATTCACAAGCACTATGGATTTACTACCGACGTTGATTTAGATAATAGTATAATAAGCACTATATCAACTTTGAATAGTAGTTTAGAAAAAGACGGATCGCAACCGAGTGACCCAAAGATAAGTGGATTTCAAGTCAATGCCCTGTTAAATACTGCTAATCCCGAATATCACATAAATACTGCCGTGACTAACACACAATTCGGTGGAAGTATACTTTCGTCTTCAGTTCAAATACCAGTCGTTATTACCGATACTGGTGGATTAACCGCTAAGCGATTACCTCAATTATCTAAATCCGCATACTTTATAGTATCCAGTGATTTATGTGATAATTATAAAGATAATGTGAAACAAGGTGACGTATTACCTATATTAGCGGTCGTGCCTAAAACCTCTTTATCTAATGAAGATTTTATAGCAAGTCAAAGTGATATTATACAAGTATTATCTAATCCAAAGGTTGTTAATAAAATTAAGATATGTGTATACAATCCCGATTTGACCTCACCCGAGTTAGACCCTAATTCTTCTGTAGTATTGAAAATAGTGAGACCTAATACAACACCGACGGCACTTCTTGATCCTAAAGCATTAAGTGTGGTTCAACAACAAGTAGCGACTGAACTTGGGGTGTAATCTACTTACCAATCTATTGACTATTAGTCAATAAACCAGCAACAAGGTTACATAAGATTTTTGATATAACTTTTTTCTAAAAAGTTAAAATATATAGTAATTTTATATGAAAGGTAAAAATCCAGCATATAAAAACGTTAATAGTATGACATACGGCGGGTGTAAATGTGGTTGTGCGAGACAAACCACCAGTAATATTCCCGATCCAACTAAACAGAAACAACGCCCAAAAAAAAGAATAATTCAATATAAAAGAAAACCAATAAAAATTATTGCTTGATTATATAGTCAATCAAAATGTAGCACCATTTGATCGTAGATTTTATCAACCTCCTCCGCCACCCCCATACCAAGATTTACTCTATTGTATTTTTCCAACATTGTCGGTGTATATCCTTGCCCCATAAACTCCGCAATGACCTTTTTTTCCTCTATATTACTCTCTTTTTTGAGAAAGTGTGTAATATAGATATGCCTTAGTAGATTTACTGATAGTTTCTTACCAACAATTTCGTTACTTGTTTGTTGAAGTATACCAGTATAATTGTTCCCAGTGAGCATTTCTTTTTGACTATTTAGATTGAAAAACAGATATGGGTGTTGTTTTGTCCTTGTCGTAGATTTAAAATACTGACGACGAAATCTTACATAATCGTCTAATATTTCATAGGTCATACCCCCGTCTTTATAGATCTCTTTTCCTTTTTCTAACTTTACTATAATTTGACCCAAATGTTTAGCAGTTTTATATTGATTAAATACAATTGTAAAATCTCTATATAAAGCATTGCTTCCTTCGTCAATAAATAAATAATTATGTTTCTTAGCGAAAGATTTATGAGGTTTCTTTAATGTTTCCGTCCTTCCGTCTTGTGTATATCTAACAACCATTTTTTGATAATTTCCAATCCTTGTCGGTGGAAGAAAACAATACATAGACAACATAGTAAAGTTTCGCATTTCTTGAAGTTTCTTATCCATATCCAGCATTCCGTCAGGAACTGGAAAATCCTTTCTAATAGTGTATTCGTAATATTGTTTCATTTTTTCTTGAAGAACGGGATAGTCAACCCAATTATCTCTTTCAGTAAGTGTAAGTTCATTTTTATCAATGATCTCATTTTTATCTTTAATAAGTGTTTTCAAACAACTATCGCAATCTTTAATTATATCTTGTTTAAATCCCCTAAACATACAATAATATTTAATTCCTAAGCAAGATTGAATTGTAGTATTTAAAGAGAAGTCAGGATATATTTTATTTATAATAATACTTACGTCATTGAAGTTGTCTTGGTTTAAGTCACCAAGGTCAATATCACCCTGACACATTATCTTTTTAATACGGATATAATTATATTTCATAGCGTCATATGTAGATTTTGATTTGTTTGGATTTATAGTTTTATACCAGTTCAAAAATGCGTCCATTTCTATATAAGTAAGTGTATATATTTGTTTAAGTAAATATATAATATATTAATTATTTCTAATATAATAATGAATAATAATTTAATTGAAATCTCTTTAAGTGAGATAATGGAAAATAGCGATAATGCTAATAACAATATGACAGAAGGTAAGTATTTGGATTTAGCAAATACTATGAAAGAAATAGTAGAAGAAAAAGATCAAGAATTAAAGAAAGAAAAAAAGAAAAAAGAGTTTTTCCAAAAAAAACTTTTACGCTGTTATGGTATTATCCATTTAGTATATGAAATAGTAGGTGAATGTGATTTAGGAATGTATAATGATACTATTGAGCATAATATTGAATATGCCCTTGATCAAATTAAGGAAGGGTTAGAGATTGAAGAATACTCATAATGTGTTGAGATAAGTGTAATCTACTTGCCGATTTATTAACTATAAGTCAATAGAATAGCAACTTGATTACATTTAATTATAAAATTATTTTAATTTCCCTCTTGTAATTGGTGGTGTATATTCGCCGTCTAAACCCTTTACATTTTTATGTCTATTTTTTATTTCTTCCTTTAGTTCGTCAGTAATTTTATATTCTCTTTGTTGAGGATCACGAATACAGACCCTTCTTAATATATTAACACATTCTTCGTTTCCATATATGTTCATAATTCTCTTAACTTCACGACAAGTGTCACAAAAAAATGTGGTATAACAAGTTTCTTTCTCACACAAATAGCAATTGAACATTATACTATTAGTATAGAAATTAATGTGTGATTTGAATTGTAACGTCGTGAGTTCCACCTGAACCAGCGGTCATTTTGACACGAACATAAGGGTATGGTATTTCAGCATTTAGAGCGGATACTTGACTTCCCGCCCCGTCACTTGTGAAATTGAAACCACCACCTGAAGAGAGTTGGGCAAAGTTTGAATTATCGGCGGATACTTCTATCTCAACTTGTGAAGGTGGGTTACTATCAGTTGACTTTATGAAAAATCCTACCTGTGTATTTCTTTTAGTTAAAGTTTCGGTTGACGAAGTTATACTCGCAGTGGCGGATACACTTGTGTGTGACGAGGTATGAACCTCAAAAGTTTCAGCACCACTTGAGGCAGTAGTTACTTTAAGTTCGCTTGAAGCATTGAGTTCAACTGGTTTCATATTTCCGCTATTATCTTTGGCGAGAAGCATAACACCTTTAGTAGAAGCACTTGAATAGGCGGTATTATCAGTTATAACTATATCGTCAATAAGTTGGGTCGCTGTTAATATATTAGCGAGGTGACCAGCATTAGTGCTGTCGGCAACCGCAAGTGTTCCTTGGTCACTCGCAAGTGTTACTGAAACTGAGGCAGATTTAGCATTTTGACCAACGGCGGGTATTTTGGCGTCAAGAGAAGTTGTATCACCAGCAATAGTTGCTAATGATATTCTCGCAGTAGCGTCGGCGACGTTGAGTGTTCCAGCAAGGGAAGATTGAATAGCATTATTAGTAGTTTCAATTAAATCTAATTTACCTTCGGCGGTAGAGTTTCTAATTAACATATGACCACTATTATCACACGCAAGGGTTTGAAGGAGAGAGGACGCATTCTTTGCTCTAATTTTCACGGACATTTTATACTATAATTTAAGAAAATAATTCTCATTAATTAATAATCAATTGGTAGTGTATCTTTCTCTTTTATAAAAAATACGTCATTGTGGTGGATTGAGGACCTTTCAGTTAAATCGTTCTTAATTAAATAACCAAACATTTCAACTGAAACTTTATTAATCCCTGTCGGTGCTGTTATAGTTTTCCCCGTTAATACGATCCTTTCCCCTTCTTCTATCTTAAATTGAACTTCGTGTTCCCAAGCGTTGCTTCCGTGAAGGTGATAATTTTTTAATACAACTTGTTGAATATTTATAGAGGGTGAAGTATTCCATTTATATTTTTTTATGAATAAAGTGCCTTCGTCTTCCATATGAGATACTATTGATAATTTATGAACATTTACGTGGAAACCACTTGGGACACAAAATTGAGGATTTATAGAGATTGAATGACCTGAAGGTATAAGACACATTGGATTTGCTGAAGATCCTGAAGTATCAAAACCGCTGATAATTCCATTATTAGATTTAAGACCATTTACTTCTAAAACTTCCATTGAATTAATTTCAGTGAGATAAGAGGATACTGCTACATTACTTCCACCATTCAAATTAATGTCAAATGATACTTCTTTTAGAGTGTTATTAACCCCTTTTACTCTAACTCGTCTCGCCCCTAAATTAGTTGTAAGATTATCATTAGCAGAAGAAGAAACAACACTGACACCGCCAGTAGGTGGGGCGTGGACATTGTCAGTGCGAAAGAAACCATTTCCTTGGATTGAAGAAGGTTCTTGAAGTAAAAACTCTGTTGCGACTAAAGTGCCTCTTGCTGACATATTCCAAGTAGATTTCCCCTTTAATTTTTGACTTTGAACGTCGTTCTTATAATCATTTAATGGACGAACTGATAATGTTTTATCGCCTAAATTGACGAGTTGATCTCTATATCCAATTGGAAGAAGTGAAAGCGTTTTTCTTCTCGCTTCTATTTCAAATGAAAAACCACTTCGTGTTTCGTCGTTGACAATTCTAAAGGTTAAAAATCTTGAAGTAATTTTATGTGAAAATTGATATATGCCTTTTCCACTATTTTTTGTATTGACCTTTATAGTTTCTACTTTTGTAAGTGAACTAAGATTATCACTGGAAGGGTTAGAGAATGTTTGATAAGGTATTTCACTTTCGTATATTTCAAGTGTTAGAAAGAAAGCACTATTTACCGAACTTGTGTGACTATTTGAAAACGTTATATCAACATAGTCAGTGTCACCGCCTACACTTAAAGACGGAAGAACTTGTGGATTTGTAGAGGCACTGAAATTACCTAACAGGTGAAACTTATTATTCATAATATAATTATATTATAATTTATTTAGTTTTATTTAACGATTTTTTTATATTTGGATATTATATAAATGTCTAATCCAAGTGCCTCACCCATTCAGCAAACAAGCAACGCAAAGTATGTATCGCTTATTCCCGAGAACGGAAATGAGTTTTTACCAAGACAAAAGATTGTATTTAATGTAGATCCTTCAATTGGTTTTGTTAAAGCGAGAGATAGTTACATAGTTTTTGATTTATTAAACAACGGAACTCTTCCAATAAAGACAATTCTTGGACACGCAGGTGCTTCAAGTATTATCAATCAAGTTAATATCTACTCAAAACAAAATGGAATGCTTTTAGAAACACTTACTGATTATAATAAATGGGTTGCTTGTGAAGCACCCTATAGACACGACGTCGCCAATTCCCTTTCAACTATTGAAGGTTTCCCACCAAACATTGAACCTTATGGGTGTCAAAAACCAGTGGCGGGTGGTGCTGTGCCTCAAACCCCAAATCCTCATAATACATATATGGACGTCGCCAATCATAGATTTTCTCAGCAAGATAATAGTGGTAATGCTACATTCGCCAAAGTTAGATTTTGTGTTCCATTAAGAACTGGTATTTTTAGATACTGGGACGACGAAACTTTAGTTCCAATCTTACAAATGGGCGGATTAAGAATTGAATTGATCCTTGAGGAAGGTTTCAAAGCACTTTCAATGGCGTATGTTGGAAATAAAATAAATGACGGATTAACTGAAAAACAAGGAGGTTTATTTAAGAGTGAAGACGGAAAAAGTAATCTTTTATGTGAGAACTTCGCAAGTGGTCAAAAGGTTTTAGTATTAAGTGCGACTGAATTAACAGACGTCAACCTTGCGGGATTTTTAGTTGGAAATAAGGTAAGGGTTCGCTCAGGTGCTATTGATACGGCAAACGGAAATACTACTGGTGATTTACACGAAATAGACACAATCACGATTGCTGGTAATAAAGTAAATCTTACAATGAAGGTAAATCTTGCTACAGCAACTGGCGACGGAAGTGCCTTTGTATACCTTGACGACGCTACTATGTTACTTGACGGAAACCTTAGTTATAAGGTTATGGGTGCGGAATTACGACTTTTACAAGAAATACCACCAAATCAAAAAATGAGTAATATTGATTATGTTTTTACTACATACGACGTATTTAGAAGCACAATACCCCAAACTCAACTTTCATTTAATCAAGACGTCACCTCGGTCGCCAGTAAAGCATTAGCACTTTTCAGTATGTTTGAGGATACTAACAGAGACGGAGTTGCTCAGTTCCCAAGAAATCACGATTTAACTGGATTAAATAATGAAAGCGGATTTAACCTCAATTCTTTGGTATACTTTATTAACAATAAACTTTATCCTCTTACCGCATACAATCCAAGTGGAAAGGGTGATCGAGTTATTCACATTAATGAATTAGTTAAGGCATTTGGGGCAATCAATATCCCAGTAAAATCCTTAGGTTCGGCGAAAGGAGCGGACTTAGACGCTTATACAAATAGATACTTACTCGCTCGTGAACTCGCCCGAGGTCAAAGTGTATTCAACTTACAAAATGCTGAACCACAAATTAGATTGGGTTTCAGTGGAGCAAGAGGCAATGACGAACATACACGCCCAATAGGAAATGTAAGAATGTTGACTTTTGTTTTCTCAAAGAAGATATTAAGAATTAATGGTGAAACTGGATTATCTATTGAACATTAAACTTTTATTTTTATTTTTATTTACTTTTAAAGTGTAATCAACTTGCCGATTTATTAACTATAAGTCAATAGAATTACAACTTGATTACATTTACATTATTTTCTTAAAAATATTATATTTCCATATTATATAAAATGCCTGTTAAGAAATTAAACTTCTCCTTTGCCCCAATCAACGACAATCCAGTATCATTAGACGGAAGTGGAAATATATCGAATGGTTTTTCTCATAAAAATGGATTTCCCACTATTAAGTTTTCAATTCCCGCTCAAGACGTTTTACTTGACGTCACCCAATTACATTTGAGTGGTCAGTTAGTTCTCCAGCAAACTAACAATGCCGTATATCAAACCGCAAACGCCGACTTAGCAAATTATGACGTAAGTAATGGTTCAGCAACAATTCAGCAACAAAATTGTGTAAATATGTCTAACTGGAATGGTAGTCAGTCCCTTATTGATAAAGTTGTTATTCAGTCAAAGAAATCTCAAACTGAACTTCAAACAATTATTAACTACAATCCATACAATTCTTTAAAAATGGGATACTCATATAATAAAGAGGATTATTTACAAGTCCCCGCTATGAGATTTTTAGCAACTGGTGAAAACGATGGTTTCAGTCGTAGACATATGGCGAATACCCCAGTTACTGCCGAAAGTCGTGTCACTGGATTAGACGATAAATATGTAGGTCAATTCTTTTCAATGAAATTGGACGTTGCCTTACTTCAAAGTCAAATGCTTCATTTAGGAAATGAGTTTGTTGGTGGTATTATGGTCACTCTTCACCTCAATCCTGACGCTTCAGTTTTCCACTCAAGATTTAGAAATATCAATGCTGGAACAACTAACGCTGATATTACTGGGTGTAAATACACAATCAAGGGTCTTAAGTTAGAGGGTAAATATGTAGTCCCCGACGCCAATGACCTCAAGAGTTATAATCCAGTAGTAACTATGAATAGTCGTGTCAACCTTATGAATGATATTGTCTCAAGTGAGAATAGCAATACTTACACACCTCAGTTACAAATGGTTAAAGGTATAGTCAATACTTTCTTAGACGAAGACCAGCAAAACAACTATTTATCAAATACTAATAACTTCCGCCCACCTCTCGGTTTAGTTCAATATCAACACGCTAAGAACAATATTAGATTTCCATATGACTTTGAAACTAAATTAGTTCCAAATGCTGAAAGTTCAAGCGATTTACATTCCCCACTTAAGATTGATAATTCCCTGTTCCCCTCAGCATTCCAAGGTGATAGTGAATTAAGATTACAACTTAATAGAAGTATTACTGGTGGTATAAATCCAACTCATAGTAGTGCCTCAGTAGAATTAACTAATAACAATATGAAAGCGGATTATGACGCTTCCACAGCGACAAGTTCTACACTCCAAACTGGTTCAAATGTTGCCCCCGACCTTTTAGGTATAGGTGTTGATTACTCTAACAATATTGGTCAGTTACAAAACTATGTCAATCAAGATTACGAACTCAAAGTCAAATCAGCAGTCAACACTGGAAGAGCAACATTCGGTGGTGCTGGTCTCGGTGTCTTACCCCAAACTCGTGTTAATAAAATTGTGGTTGAAGAGAGTTTCTTACGCAACTTCTCACAAATTGACCTTAGAACTTTACAGAAAGTCCAATAAAAAAAACAATACAAAAAAAAGAAAATCTAATTATATTATATATGCCGAATATTCCAAATAAAAAGTTAAAGTGCTTTATGCGTCGTGCTAAGAACGGGGCAGTATACAGAGCGTGTGCCGTTCCCGAAAAAAATAAGAAACCTAAAAAGCAAGTTAGAGGTAATCCCATTCCCGAGGATAAGAGAAAATTACCAGTAAAGAAAGCGTATCCAAGTAGACCCCCCGCTAAGACACAAGCACCAAATGGGAAAGTGAAATTAAACATAGTGCCGAAGGCAAAGAAAGAAGAACCAAAGAAAAAGAAATTAAAAATAGTTCCAAAGGCGGAAAAGAAGAAAGAAGAACCGAAAGCAAAGAAAGTGAAATTGGTAGTAAAGAAGAAAGAAGAACCAAAGAAACCAAAATTAAAAATAGTCCCAAAGAAGAAAGAGGCGTCGCCTCCAAAGGCAAAGAAAGTGAAATTAGTTGTAAAAGATCCAAAAAAGGAAGGTAAGAAATTACCTCCATTTTTAGGTGCCGTGGGTAGTTCTTTAGCGACTAAAGCAGATAAATGGTGGGATACAGCACAAAATAAACCCAAGTTCAAAAAAATGGAAGTAGGATTAATAGACGACGCATTTAGAAAAATGGGTGTTAAAGAACCCGAAAAAGGCAGATTTGACTACACTATGGCGGAATATAGAGAGGCAAGTAGAAGGGCAGACGTTATTTTAAGAAAGTATTATCACGATAATATAGAGAAGAAGTAAAATGTGTCACCTTGTTGCCGTTCTATTAACTATAAGTCAATAGATACGCAAGTAGATTACAATTTAAATATTAAAAATATATAAAATTGATTTAAAGTTTTACCTCATATGATAAGTATACAATGACCCAATCCGCACAAGGCAACGCAGAATTGAGCATTCAAATGACCAACGAGTTTCTCAAAAACACTCTTGGTATAAATAAAACTTTAGATCAAATGTATGAAGAGTTTGTCCATAGTAAAAGAACAAAAGATAGTAAATGCTTGAGGGCATATCTTAAAGAACGCAATGCGTGGTCAAATAATCCATATCATATATATAATCAGTTTTACTATCACAATGGTATTCCTGATCCTACGGCAGATTTGAAATACACCAGTCACTCAATTGGTGTCAGTTATAATTAGTGTTAGATAATATATAATATAATTTATAAAATTGATTTAAATGTTTCGTCATAGTATATAGTAGTTATAACTATGGAAACCTTACCACTATCCCCTCCCGCAATGAAACAAGAAGATCTCAATAATTTTGATAAATACTTTGGTGAAGCACTTGGTGAAGTTATGAAGATAAATGACAAGGATATGTCCATTGAACATTTTAAGAACCTTCTTCTGTTTGTTATGTGTGTGAAGGCGGATCTACTTAATATCAACTAATAATATTGATTTAATTAATAAAATTGATTTAAAGTTTTCTCTGTATTATATAGTAAAGAGTATGACTACCGCCCAATTTCAACACGAAATGTTCACACAACTCATTACAAACTACCAAAACCTTCAAGAAAAGGTAAGTAAGCGTCAAGCGACTTGTCGTGAGAGTTCAAAGAAGTATTATCATAAGACGTTCAAACTTCCCGAGGATGCGACCGAAGATCAACTCAGTAAGCAACGAGACGCTATTGAGAAGCGTGATAAAAGACAAAAGAGTTACTATGAAGCAAACAAAGACAAAATACTAAAGAGGCAAAAAGAATATAGGGCGAAAAAGAAACTTGAGAAATCTATGAGTTCTTCTTCTTCTTCCAGCACGGAAAACAGCGACGCTTAATACAACCTCTATAATCATATCCTATGTCAATCCATATCCTACAATCTTTACACCTTATTACCTGTCCCTTTTTATTATAACAATTTTTACACAAATGAAGTTCAATCATATCTTCACTTTTTTTATCTTTTCTAATACATAAATCCTTACACGTTTTACATTGTTTATGTGTTAATACCTTTTCTGCCGTTTTAAGGTCTCCTAATAATTTATCTAATTTATTACAGAGTGCTTGGTTAGTGCTATATATTTTTTTTAGTTGAACTATTTGGTGAATACACGTAGAACCTATTACAATGTGTCTGTCACAATCTTCGTGTTTAAATAAGTGAAGATTTTTCAAATGGTTTTTACCACAGGCACAATTGAAACTACCTTCCTTCTTTCTATTAATATCGTGAATACAATTAAAGAAGGCAACGTCGTGGGCATTGTCCTCTTCTTCGTCAAACTCAATCATTCTAATATGATCCATTTTCATAATAGACATAATAAGGTCCTTTTCTTCTACTAAACTTTCTAATGTGTTTTTTAAAGGTATGAATGTCCTTTTTAATTTATCAAACAAATCGTCTGTCTTTATACCTAATAAACTTTTTAACTGCTCTTTATATATTTCTAATGCTGTCATTACCTATCTACTAAATATTAATATAATTAATCTTTTAAATGTATTTTAACTCAACACATATAAAAAAAAACTATATCAGTTAGAATGTAACCTACTTGTCAATCTATTGACTATTAGTTAATAACCACGCAAGTAGATTACCTCAGTATGGTTGATCACATTGTCTAAAATACCACTCAATTTCACGACAAGTGTTATTAAGGTTATATTTATTACCCTTGAAAAACTCAATAAGTTTGTGAGTTGAAATAGAAGGTCCGTGACCATTTTTAAATACTTTCATAAGATATTTATATGTTGCTTCACGAGTTTTTACCCTCCTTCCCCGTGCGGTTTCAGTGGCGTTGACCATTTGTCTATATTTCAAATTATCAACTACGGAAGGCGGTGCCTCGTTGAACCAAAATGGGTTCGCTTTGATCATATTAGCACACGGGTGAACTTTTCTTTTAATAACTAATTTCTTTTTCTTCATAAGGCGTTCCGCCTCTTCAATCATAAAGGTTGGTGGGGGGGGAAGGTCGCTTGGGTTGGTAAAGGTCATTTTGAATACTTCTTGGTTGAGGTGATTTCACAATTCAATTTTATTCGAATTAATCGAATTAATCGAATTAATCGAATTAATCGAATTAATCGAATTAATCTCACTAAAAAAAACATTTTTTATTTTTAAAATCCCCTGTATCCCTGTATGACGTGTCGCTGGAATTACGATACAATGCCCAAAAAGTGGAAAACAACGGATATACAGGGGAAAAAAATTGACAAAGTTGTAGCATAAAATTGATTTGTAATATCAAACCAAGGAGATCCTAAGAAAATTGAGTTTTCAACCACCGCCTACCACCCGAAACATAAAAAAAAAAATACCCAGCAAAAAAAAAACAATGCCTTCCAAACAAACCAAGAGTGAACTTATGAAAGAACTCGGTGAGACCACCAAGGACGCCATTGAAAACTATGTTCAGTATGCTGACGAATATGCTGACCAACTCGGTGACGGACCTTACCTCAAGATTATGGATAGTTTGAAAAAACTACACGAGTTGATTGGGGCAAATCGCTCAAATTACCATAAACTCACTGGTATTGCCGAATACTGGGAACTTATGAAAGAACAAGGTAAATTGTGTGAATATATGAATAATAAAGGTATACGTTTTATTGAATGTGCTAATAACTTCCGTCAAATTGAGAAGGGATTGTTTAAAAGTGTTATTCCCAATTCAGTTATTACTGAGTGGTTGAACAATGCCCCGACAACTTATGGTATTAAACAATCAATTGCTCAAAGCATACTATACTATGGTTGTGAACAAAACAACGGAAAGTATACGATCAAGAAAAATAAAAAGGTCGGCACATTAGAAAAAGGTGTTCAAGAAATTGCCTTCTTCGTTGGGGGTTGGGCGAAGAGATTTCAAGAAATCAATGAAAAGTTCACCTTGTATGATACGATCCGTGACCTTCTTGAAAGAAAACCCGAAGACGCCGACGACGTAAAACTCGCAGTCACAAGAGCGTGGTGTTTCGTTTACAAGGAACATATCAAGGGTAATAAATACGGACACGACGAATGGGGTAGTTTCCTTGAATGGGTCAAAATGGAAAGCGAACTTGCTGACAATGAAACTACCCACTATGTCACTTTATTCACAACCACGATTGACGCTAATGGGAATTGGACAATGACGAAGAAAGAACTCTCACCCTCGCAACAATTGATTGTAAAGATTGTAAACGTTATTAAAGAGTTGTGGGCGGGTCGTGAAGGTCGCCTTTTCCCAGTCGATCGTCAGCGAATTAGTGAGTTACTTGACCAAGGTGAACTTCACCAACTTCAAAAATTAAATACTCTTCTTACCGCAATGAAAATGACGAGTGATCTTGTGGGTGAACAAATACCTACAAGAGACCTTATACAATTGGTTTCAGTGTAATCAAAATATTATAATTTCAAAGTGTTCTAAATGTGGGGTAAGTTGTTTGAATAGTGTTTGTATTAAATGTTGTGTGTAAACCTTATGAAAGAATTGTAGGCAAGTTG
>Ga0209535_1001559_pt1 | contig 15548 bp, 17 predicted proteins | sample LinPmetageLP28_FD_184041 | JGI IMG/M metagenome (GOLD analysis project Ga0209535, IMG submission 184041) | Marine viral communities from the Pacific Ocean - LP-28 (SPAdes) (version 2) | ecosystem: Environmental > Aquatic > Marine > Oceanic | place: Pacific Ocean | collected 2009-08-22 | reverse complement strand
AATTTCAACTATCTCAAGCCCAGCAAGTGATGCCAATGGCTACGGAACTTTTGAATACGCACCACCATCAGGCTACTACGCCTTATGCACTAAAAACTTAGCGGAGTACGGATAATGGCTTATACAAATATAGACGACCCATCTGCATATTTTCATACACAGTTATATACAGGAAATGGAACAGCAATAGGAAGTGGAGGTAATGTAATTACTAATAATGCTAATTCTGGAAACTTTAAACCAGATTGGACATGGCATAAAGTAAGAAGTACAGCAAATGACCACCAAGTTTATGATTCTTCAAGAGGAGTTAAAATACGATTAAACCCCAATGCAACAAATTCTGATTTTACTCTTAATGAAGGATTGCAAAGTTTTGATACAAATGGTTTTACTGTAGGTAGTGATGGTGGGGTCAATTCAAATAATCAAACTTTTGCAGCATGGCAATGGAAAGCCAATGGTGGTACGACAGCTTCTAACAGTGATGGCTCTATAACTTCTACAGTTCAAGCCAATACTGATGCTGGATTTAGTATTGTTACTTTTACAGGAACAGGTGCTACAACTACAGTTGGACATGGTTTAGGCGTTAAACCTAGTTTATTTATTATAAAAAATAGAAGTGCTACTAGTAATTGGTTTACTTACACCGATGTTATAGATGGAAGTTTAGATTTTTTATATTTAAATTCTACTGATGCAAAAATTGATTCTGGTTTAAGTGCACCTACGACATCAGTTTTTACTGTAAATTCTAGTACTGCACCAAATACAAATACTATAATTGCCTACTGCTTCGCAGAAAAACAAGGCTACAGCAAGTTTGGCAGTTATGTCGGCAATGGAAATGCAAATGGTGCGTTCATCTATACAGGTTTCAAACCTGCTTGGGTTTTAATAAAAAGATCAGATGGTGCAACTAACTGGAGACTGTTTGACAGCAAACGAAGTGGATTTAATGGTGATACTTCACAGCTCTATCCTAACTTAACCAACGCAGAAGATTCAGCAGGTGACCAAATAGATTTATTAAGCAATGGTTTTAAAAACAGAACAGCAAGTGGCGACCAAAATATAAGTGGTGCATCATACATCTACATGGCATTTGCAGAAAATCCATTCACAACATCAACAGGAATCCCAGCTACGGCTAGGTAAACAAATTTTTTTAAGGTAAAATAATATTATGTGGGCATCAATAGATTCAGACAATAACGTAACAAAGGTTTATACCAGACCAACAGCCATTACTTATGGGGATGTAAACTATCCACAAAATGTAATGTCTTCTTGGACTAATGATGAATTAGCAACAATAAAGGTTTACCCAGTCGTTGAAGACTCAAGCAATTACGAAGACCCTAGCTACTATATTAATACAGACGAAACTTTTACTTATTACGATAGCGTTGCGGTAGGTGGTACAACTTATACAAATACAGTCGTAGGAGCTTACGGAGCAGCTACTCCCAAATCTTTAGACGATACAACTAACCTTGACGGTACAGTCACTCCTGGTCTTAAATCAAACGCTGTTACAACTCAACAACAACAGGCTTATGGCATCCTTCAGCCTTCTGATTGGTATGTGGTAAGACAACAAGAAAACGGGACAGCGGTTCCTACAAACTGGAACACTTGGAGACAATCAATACGAACAACTTGCGAAAATCAAATAACGATGATTAACGCTTGTACAACGGTTCCTGAACTACAAGCTTTGTATGTGTATACAGGCAATCCAGCAACAAGACCGTTACCTGTATTCCCACCTTCACCTGATCAAACTTCATAGGAGTAACATATGAAAAATATATATTTAATTTTAATCGGCTTATTTGCAACTTCGTGTGCAACAGTCGGATCTGTTATTGATGGCGGAAAAGAAATAGCTACAACTACAATAGATACAACAGTAAAAACTGTTGGTTCTATTTCTAGTGCAGCTCTAACAGATGTTAGTAGCGTTGTTACTACAGTAGCTGAAACTTACGAAGGCGTAATTGAAACAGTTGTTGAAAATGTTGACGAACAAACTGACGAACTTCAAGATAACCCAGAGGAATCTGAATAATGGATATATTAATACCGTTAGTAATTATTGCAGTAGTCTTTGGATTTTCTGTAAGAAAATTTAAACCTGAACTTTGGTCTAAAGTTACAGCTAAGTTTAAAAATTAGAGTATTGTTATGGCAGCTAAACTTAGACAAACAACTTCAGATGTAGCGGCCAACCTGCACGCCCACGAGGTGCGTTGCGAAGAGCGTTGGAAGACCATATTCGCAGAAACTTCTGATATTAAACTAGAAATGGCTGAAATAAATCGCACCATGAGAATGGCTACCTTTGGCTTATTTGGGTTTGTAGGAACTTTATTAATTGCTGTACTTTCAGGAATGTTTCCGCTTAATTAATTGTATGTTTAACAGCAACGATAAGCTGTCTCCACACTTTAGATTGCGTGAATTTGAAAGATCTCAAATTGCAAATCGTTTTGACATAGACAATACAGTTAAAGAAAAACAAATTTACAACAACCTTACACTCTTGTGTGAAAACGTACTAGAGCCCATACGCAGGCATTATGGCGTACCTTTCTCCCCTACTAGTGGTTATAGGTGTCTTGAGCTTAATAGAAGGCTAGGAAGCTCTGATAAGTCCCAGCACGTTAAAGGCCAGGCAGCCGATATTGAACTTTCAATCGTAGTTAACTACGAGCTTGGCATATGGATTAGAGACAACTTAGATTACGATACTGTCTTATTAGAGTTTTATAAAAAAGATATACCCTCAAGCGGATGGGTGCATGTTTCATATATCAGCAAAGAAAACAACAGAAAACGTGCCTTAAAATTTGATGGTAAGGAGTACACTACATTATGACAATAGATGAACAAATGAAAGAAGCTCATACAATTGAGATAAATTATAACGAATCAAAAACTTGGTACAATTTAGCTGAAGGGTTTGATAAATGGCGAGTCTTTCCTAGGTTGCTTATTACTTTATATGGGTATGCTTTCTATCAAACAACAGCATGGTTTATGACTTTACCCGATCCAACCAACGCACAATCAGCATTTGTTTCTGTAATTGTTGGAGCTGGAGCAGCGTGGTTCGGGTTATATGTTGGGGGATCTCCTAGAAAATGATAGATAAATTTATAGATCCAGTTGCTAAAATATTAGACAAATTTATTGCTGATAAAGATTTAAAAGAAAAACTACAGCATGAATTATTAATGTCTATACAAGACGCTAACCTTGCTCAAATAAAAGTAAACCAACAAGAAGCAGCACATAAGTCTATATTTGTTGCTGGCTGGAGGCCATTTATTGGCTGGGTGTGTGGAGTTTCCCTAGCCTATCATTTTATATTAGCACCTCTTATTGAGTGGATTTTAGTTTTATCTGGCAATACTTTAGACTTACCAGAGTTTGATTTCTCTCAACTATCTACTATAGTAATGGGTATGCTAGGGCTAGCAGGTGCTCGTTCATACGAAAAAACAAAAGGCGTAAGCCGAGAAAAATAAAATGACAGAAAAAAAGAAAATTATAAGAAAAAGAGCTAGAACAGTAAAGGGTAGGTTTAAAGCTGACAATCCAAAAACTCCATTTATAAACGAAGCATACGAAAGAATTTATACTTTTAAAGACTACCTTATATTAACAGTTATTTTAGTTGGACTAATAACTGTATTTATATTGCATAAACTATAAGCGTCAAAATGGCTCTAACAAAACTTACATTTCAACCCGGCATTAACAAAGAGATGACAGACCTTATGGATAAAGGTGGCTGGGCTGATGGTAACCTTGTGAGATTTAGAAAAGGTTTGCCAGAAAAAATAGGCGGTTGGGCTAAAAATAGTTCAAACACTTTCTTAGGAGCTTGCCGCGGTATGCTTGCCTGGGTATCTTTATCATCAACTAGATTCTTAGGCATGGGAACTAATTTAAAATACTATGTTAAAGAGGGAGATAGCTTTAATGACATTACCCCCATCAGACTTACCACCTCAGCCGGCGATGTAACCTTTGCTAAAGTTGGAAATGGAGATGCTACTATCACTGTGAGTGATACTGCACATGGCGCTGTAGCAAATGACTTTGTAACATACTCAGGCGCAGCGTCTCTTGGCGGCAATATTACTGCTCCAGTGCTTAACCAAGAATATCAAATAGCAACCATTGTTAATGCTAACTCATATACGATTGAAGCCAAAGATACTAGCGGCGATCCTGTATTAGCAGCAGCAGGTGACAGCGGTAATGGTGGGGGATCTACAGTAGGCGCTTATCAAATTAATACAGGTTTAAATGTTTATGTTCCATCTACAGGCTGGGGCGTTGACACTTGGGGATCTAGCACATGGGGATCAGCTGCTGCTGCAAGTTTTGCCAATCAATTAAGGTTGTGGTCTCATGATGCTTTCGGAGAAGATTTGGTTATTAATCCTAGAGCTGGAAGCATTTATTATTGGGACACATCAAGCGGCGTAACAAATAGAGCAGTAGATATTACATCTTTATCAGGATCTGATCTTGCCCCAACCAAAGGGTTGCAAACCATTGTCAGTGACATTGATAGACATGTTATTGTGTTGGGCGCAGACCCTATTGTTGGGAGCGCTAGAACTGGAGCCATTGATCCTTTGCTTATAGCTTTTAGTAACCAAGAAAGTTTAACAGAGTGGAACCCTACAGCTACTAATACAGCAGGAGACATAAGACTGTCTTCAGGTTCTCAAATAGTTGGAGGCCTAAGAGCAAGACAAGAAATATTAATTTGGACTGATACATCCTTATACTCTATGCAGTTTATTGGTGCTCCATTTACATTTGGCGTTAACTTAATCAATGAAAATGTTGGCATGATCTCTCCAAACGCTGCTATCAATGCACCTGATGGTGTGTACTGGATGGCTCGTGATGGATTTTATAAATATTCAGGCGCTGTTCAAAGAGTTAATTGCAATGTTCTTAACTATGTTCTTGATGATTTAAATACAACTCAATCATTTAAAATTTTTGGTTTTACCAACAAAGAATTTAATGAGCTAGGCTGGTTCTATTGCTCTGGTAACAACAATGACATTGATCGTTATGTTGCTTATAATTATTTAGAAAACGTATGGAGCATAGGAGAGCTATCAAGGACAGCTTGGTTAGATGAAGGAATATTTAACAACCCATTGGCCACACATGGATCAGAAAACAGTAGTATTTTATACAATCAAGAGACTGGCTCAGATGCAGACGGTGCTCCGATGGACAATGTCTTTATTGAATCCGGTGATATCGATGTTGACGAAGGTGAACAGTTTGGTTTTATAAGCAAAATTATTCCTGACATTAAATTTTTTGGATCTACTCCAACCACTGGTCAAATAAACTATGTTTTAAAAACAAGAAACTATCCGGGTGAAAGCTTAACAACCAGCTCAACCAGTGATGTTACTAGCTCTACAAGACAGAACTTTGTTAGAGCAAGAGCAAGACAAATGGTTTTTAGAGTTCAATCAGACGATGACGCAAACCCATCAGTACGCACTGGATTCAAGTGGAGACTAGGAGCCAATAGATTCGATATAAGAACTGATGGCAAAAGATAATGGCAAAGCTCCTTGAAACTAGGTTACCATTAGCATTAACTGAGGTTGATGCGAATACATTCAATCGGCTAGTTAGAATACTAGAGATTAACTTAGGAAAGTTTGATCCAAATTCGACACCGCAGTTTAATGACGCTCAAATAAGCACCTTTGCTTTTAACGCTGGCGATGTAATATGGAACACATCTATTGGCGTACTACAGGTTTACACTGGTAACGCATGGTTACAACTACAAACGCCTGTCAGTCCTCATGGCTACCAGGCCAATGCACAATTAGGGGTTGTTAGTATTAAAACAAATGGTGATATCACCTTGACTTTATGATAAATTAAGCACATGGAAGCATTAAACGATTACAAAGGATGGTTTTGGGATGACGTCAATCAAAGAATGTATCGTTGGCATGATCTAGAACTTCTAATGAAAGAGCGCAAACTAACAAAACAAAAAGAAAATGCAAGAGAAAAGTAATCTTAAAAAAATTTACGAAGCAATCAGAGGTGGAGTTGGTTCTCCCATGTCAGGTCTTGGTCCAACACAAGAATACATGCGTGACATACTTAAACCAGAAGGCTTTGATGAGCCTAAAATAGCAGCTGGCAAGAGCATTAGAGAAATGTTTGAGATAGAGTTTCAGCGTGCTAGAAGAAAAGGCGATGATGTTTTTGAATTTATGGGCAAACCTTACCACACAAAAACCAAAGAAGAGGTTGAAGGTTTTGCAACAGGAGATGCTGTTGGCCTATTGCCTGGTGGAGGTATACCACCTATGAATATTAATATTCCTGATATAAATACTGGTAAAGTTATTGACTTTGATGATCCATTTGATAAGGATGCTCAAGATGAAGCAGAAGAAGATCTAGAAGAAGTTAATAAAAAAGAAGAAGAGGATAAAGAAAAAAAATCTGACATGGAAAAAATAGGAGAAATGCTAACTCTTGTTGCAGAAGCTAATGATTTCTCTCCACTTGTAAGAGGCCAAATAATTAAAGGATCTCAAGCAAGCATACCTCAATTGCAAAGATATAACGGAGGAGGTTTAGCAAACCTTGGTCTTAATTTAGATTTTGATATTAACGATTATCTAGAAAATATTTTAGGCGTAGATACAGGAGAAGGCACAGAAGAAGACATGGCCACTGCTCTTGCTAGAGCATATGGCGCACCCTCAGAGGGCATAGGATCTTATGCTAGATCAATGGGTTACAGAGATACAAAACCTGGCGCTGGTATTAGCATTGATGCTAAAGATGTAACACCAGATGTTTATAGATTCTACCCATCTGAAGTATCTAAAATTTATTCACAAGCTAAAGGAACACCTTTCTCACCATTGGTAGCGCCTCCAAGAGAAGCTACGTTTATAGATGATCTACAGCCTAGGCGTATAGCCAGTCAATTGTATGCTAAAAATGGTACCTATGTTCAAGGCTATGCTGATGGCACGGGCGAGATGGGCGTTGAAGACTTCCCAGAAAGAGACGAATTAGTAACAGGTCCCGGTGGTGAAAGAGGCGATAAGATACCAGCTATGTTAAGTGATGGTGAGTTTGTAACTAACTCAGCAGCTGTTAGAGGCATGGGTATTGCAGCAGGAGCTAATCCTAACGATGAATACGAACAAAGATTATTTGGCGCTCGTGAAATGTACAAGATGCAAAAGTATGGAGAACAAATAGCCAAACAACTTGTATGAATCTAACCTTAGAAAAGGTAGAACCTATATCAGAAAATGGCAAACACATAGCTGATTTTCTATCAGAACACTTTTGGAAAGAACATTCCCTATCAGACAAAGGATCTCCTGAAATAGATTGGAGTAGAGCTTCAGCTCACATAAATCATTTCCTGTTTAACGGTATTGTGTATAATGTAATGGATGGTGATACAATCATTGGTAGTATTGCTGCAGGCCCTGATGACTATTGGTGGTCAGCAGAACAATACATAGGCGATGGATGGTTTTATGTTTTACCTGAATACAGAAATTTAAAAAACCAAATCCCGCCATCACATCTTTTAATAGATGCAGTAATAGATTATGCTAAAGAACAAGACAAGCCTTTAATTCTTGGCATTTTTAATCTAGAGGGTGTAGAAAGAGCTAAGAAACTTTTTGATAAGAAAGGCTTTCACCAAATAGGTGGTATGTATTATAGGAAATAAATAAAAGATGTGTCTAAGTAAAACTAAATCAGCACCTCCAGCAGAGGTTATAACAACACCTCAAACAGGTTATAGTTTTGTTTCTCCATACATGGAGGATTACTCACGCAGATTATTATCATCTTACTTTGGCGCACCCGGTGAATACGAAGGTCTTATATCTAGGCCTAGAGATATTCCCATTGAGCAAACTGCTGGGCTCACCCCTTTACAAATACAAGCCCGACAGCAAGCCGGAAGACTTGGTGAGTATCAACCTTATGTAAATGAAGCTGGTCGACTCTTCGGTAGACAGGAAAGAGCTTTAGATGAAGCTTATGGATATTTACCGGGTGCTCGTGATGCTGTTACTGGTGGCCTTGGTGCATTACAACGAGCAGAACAAACAGCCATGGGCACTACAGGAATGTACGATCCATCAATGGCTCAAAACTTTTTTAATCCATACGAAGATCAAGTTGTTCAACAAACACTAGAAGACATAGGCAGACAATCAGCTCAAGCAGACATAGGTCTTAGGGATCAGGCTGTATCAGCCGGCGCATTTGGTGGGTCTAGAGGAAGAATTACCCAAGAGGAACTTGCCCGACAAACTGGACGTGGAGCAGCAGAAGCTGTTTCTGGCATCAGAAGCGCTGGTTTTGGCCAAGCTCAAAATCAAGCACAACAAGCATTCGAACAACAGCGTGGCGCTCAACAAGGACTTGCATCTATGCAAGCAGGTATTGGCGGCCAGCAAGCACAACTAGGCCAGGCTCTTGGTGGGCTTGGACAATTAAGCGCAGGACTTGGCGGCCAGTTCGGACAGATTGGTGGTGGACTAGCGGGACTAGGTCAACAATCCCAACAACAGCTAGGCACTCAAGTAAATATGTTAAACCAACTTGGTCAACAAGGCCAAGCTACTCAGCAAGCAGCACTATCAAGACAGTTTGCTGGAGCAAATCAGCTTGCTCAAGAACCATTACAAAGATTGCTCACAGGCCAACAGCTTCTAGCTGGATCTCCAATGGGAGGTATCTCTGGAGGTACTGGCACAAGCGCATATCAACGTGGTGTCTATCAGCAACCCACAGCATTAGGACAAGCAGTCGGTGCCGCAGGAACTATTGCTACTGGACTAGGCTCTTTAGGATACACACCTTTTTCTGATGTAGATTTAAAAGAAAACATTAAAAAAATTGGTGAATTAGAGCCAGGTGTTGGCTGGTACACATGGGATTGGAACGACAAAGGTAAAGCACTAGGCGCAGAAAGTGAGCCAGCTGAAGGTGTACTAGCTCAAGAAGTTCTAGAAGTTAAACCAGATGCAGTTATTGTTCAAAATGGCTACTACGCTGTAGATTACAGCAAGGTGATGTAATGCCGGGAATAATGTCAGGCCTTGAGCCAGTAAGATTAAAAGACGGTGGCTTCCCGGATCTAACAGGCGATGGCAAAGTAACACAAGCTGACATACTTAAAGGCCGAGGTGTACCTGGCCTAGCAAACGGTGGAGACCCTAGGTTTATGAGCCGAGAAGGTTTCTTCAGCATGAGAGATGACCCTGAAAGACTTAACGCACGAGATATTACTGATCTTATCTTTGATCCAAACGATCCATTAGATTATGCAGCAGCAGGTATAGCAGCTACAGGTGTTGGATTACCAGCTGCTGCAGCCATGAAGACAGCGAACACTGGAAGAAAAGTTCTTGGTGGCATTGGGGCAACACTTGCTACTACACCTCTTGTTAGGGAAGGCATAGAGTTTATGCAAAGTCCAGTTGAATACACTAAAGGAATTTTAGATCTTGTAACATCAGCACCAGAGGCAGCTGGTTCAATGGGTGAAATAGCGCAAGCGTTAAAAGCAGATCCAAAAGGAACAGCTTCTATTATTTATGAAACTGTTTCTAAAACATCTGGCTACCCTGTTGAAAGAGCAGACGGTGGTATTATGAGAATGGTAGACGGTGGCATACTACCAGCTAGTGCAAAGACTCCGACTGGTAAAAAGAAAAAAGCTGTTATGACTGTGATGGATATGATGGATGAGATAGCAGAAAAGCTTCCTACAAAAACTAAAAAGAAAACAAAGAAAGAAAAAGATGCAGATGTAGAAGCAGAAAGAGAGATTATAGAAAATGCTTCTAGACAAAGAGAAGCAGAAGTTATAGCACAGCAAGCTAGGTTAGAAAGGGCTAGAGCCAATAGAGCCAATCAACCAACAACACCTCAACCAGTAAGACCTGAAGCACCTCAGCCAATAAGAACTCAAACCCCTGTTAGAACAGATGCGCCTGAGGTTGGGCCTCCAAGACCTGCACCAAGCCAAGGAGCTAATGTTAATAAAGCAGCAGATGATGCTTTTAAAGGATCAGGCACAGGAGCTCCGGGTAGAGCACAAAGACTTTTAGAAGGAAGCGGAAGAATTTTAGGAAAAGGTGGTAAGCTTTTAGGAAATGTAGGATTGTATGGTCTTGCTGGATATGGAGGCATGGAAATTGCAAAAAGAATGTTTGGCAGTGATGACAAAGAAAACAATGTTACAACGATACCTGAGCCAGATGGTTCTACAATAGCTAACGTTTCTACTGGTAGCAATACTAATGCTTTATTACCAGAAAATGATCCTGCTCAACAAGATCCAAACACTTTACCTAAACCTGGAACAACAACAACTACAACAAAAACTTCTTCCTCAACCAAAACAGGAGGATCAAGTTCTTCTGCACCAGCACCTGCACCATCTCCATCTCCTTCAGGAGATAAATTTGATCCAAAAGATATTGCATCATCTGACAGGTTTGCAGAAATTATGAAATACAATTTAATTACTGACAAAGGATTTAATGTAGATGACAAAGGTAATTTCGTTGGTCAAAAACCTACGTTTATTGATTACTTAAAAACTTTACCAAGCACTTACATGGATAAGGTTGGAAGAGATGAAGACTATGCTAAAAAAATGATGGCAGGTTTCTTAAACATGATGAGACCTGTTGAGGGATATGTTCCTGTTAATCCTGCTGTTGCTTTTGGCGATGCATATTTTGGTGAAGAAACAAGACAAGCTGATATGGAATCTGCTATGGCTAAAACTTTAAGATTCTTAGATAAAAATCCAGAACAAAAGGCAGCATACATGCAAACATTAAGAGCTTCTTCAGGTGTAGATCCATATAAAGACATTGATCCTAAAAAAAATAGAGAAGCTTTTGATGATTTATTTTTAAATAGATTAAGAGATTATAGAATTACTACAGATTCTCAAGCTAATGCTGATGATTTTTATTTATATGATCCAGTAGAGGGGGAAACATTTACTAGTACCTCTCTTCTTTCTTATCAAAATTCAAACCCTGCTCTTGTACCAGTTATAGTTTCAAGATTGCAATTGTTAAAAAGGAATCCGGGCTAGTGTGCTATGCCAACAGTAACATTTAAAGATGGCACGAGTGTATTCGTTCAAGATACAAAACCTGAAACATTAAAAAAAACAGAGCTAGATTACTTAGCAAACCAAAGAAAAAATACAGTGCCATTAGAAGAGATAGCTAGTGGTGTTCAGCGTGGCATTATTGGTATAGCAGAAGGATTAACCACCATACCCACTACAGTATACGATCATCTTAATGATACTGATGTAACCAACACTGTTATTAAACATTTTGAAAAAGCCAAGCCTGAAGTTAAAACAGGCCTTGGTGTAGGAGCTCAGTATGTTACGCAGTTTGGTTTGCCCGGACTAGGAGCAGCAGGAATTGTTAGTAACTTTGGCAGAGCAAACAAACTAAAGGGAGCGTTAGCTGCTGGTGTTGTAGATGGAGCAGTTAACACTGATGATGTAGAAAGTTTGACTGATGTTTTTTTTGATAGTGAATCAGATCAAGATAGGCTAGCTAGACTAAGAGGATCTGAAGCTGCTTATGAAAGACTAAAAGAAAGATTTGTTATTGCTGGAGAAGGAGCTGCTATTACTAGATTTGCTCCACCCATAATTAAAGGAGGCTTGGAAGGAGTTGGCAGGGTTGCTGAAACAGCTGTTTCTTTGCCAGTCATAAGAGATGTCGCAAGAACTGTTGCTCAAGCCGCTCAATGGACTAAAGGTAAGTTAGTTCCTGCAAAAATAAAAGATACAATAAATAATTCTAACAGAGGTATTTATAATTTTTTAAAAAGAAACTTTACCAAAGAAGGTGCATTACCGAGTCAAGCAGTGTATCAAGCACAACAAGCAGTAGCTGATAGGACAGAGGGATTGCTTGACCAAGTAGACATGGCGCATTCTCAAATAGGACAATTCTTTGAAGATGGTGTTAAAAGAGGAAAGATAAGTACAGGCCAGCAAGAATCCATAGCAAGATCTGTTAATGAATTTTTATTTCCTCTTACAAAAGTTGAGTTTGAATTACCAAATGCAACAGCATCTGAGCAAAGAAAACTAGCAAAGCAAATACAAAACAAAGCAATGAAAAATTTATTAGGATTTGAAGAGTTGCTTGATTATAAATCTTATAACTTTATAGATGAAGCTGGAGATGTTTTTGAGGGGCTTAAACTTCCTGATATATTAAATGGATCTAGAAAACTAATCGATGGTTTAACTGAAGAACTACAACAGCTTTCTAAAACTAATGAGTCTGGTTTTTCTAGCTTACTGTTACCAGAAAATTTAGCTACTGCTCTTGAAGAAAACATTGGTATGTATGGATCAAGAGTTTACAAAAGATATGTCGATGGAGCTTTTGATATTGATCCAACTTTTCAAGACAATGCAATCAAAGCAATACAAAGAGAATTTAATGGCATAAGTAAAAATGAAGCTTACGATGCTTTTCAAACACTGGCACAAAATTCTAAAAACATTGATGATTTTGATGAGCTTGTTAACACAGAAATATATACAAACAACATAAGCAAGGGTTTACTAAAAGGAAGAACATTAAATAAACTTCCAGAAGTAAGACAAGCACTAGGACAAATAACTGGTTACTTACAATCAGGATCTAAAAATATACTTGCAGAAACTAAAGCACAAAATTATTTAACAGTTAAAAAACTTTCAACAATTATTGGAAAGAACAAAGCCTATCAACAAATACTAAAAGAAAATAATAAAGAAGGTGCAATGAAGTTTCTGTTAAATCCAGAAGCTGGAGGAGGCGGAGTAAACCCAAACTTTGGAAAAGCTAGATCAGAATTTGCAAGCGACTCTGCTTTTCAAAAAGCAAAAACAAATATGGAATACATTGGCGGCAAAGAAAATGATGTTGCCACTGGTATTGCATTTACAATGCCTGGCCCTAGAGGCAACCCAATACCAATGAAACAATTTGGAGAAGGCACTGGCGCATTAAAAGGTTACTACGGAAGAAAGGATGTTGTTGATGCAATTACAGGAGCATCAAGTGATGTATTAAATATATCAGACTCTGTAGGAAAATTATTTCAAAGAGGTTTATATCAAGGATCAGACCCTAATTTTTTTGATTATGCAAAAGGCGCATATGGAATTTTTTTAGGAACTAAGTCAGCTGTGCAGTATGGTAAAACAGTTGCATCTCCAGGCACGCAATTAAGAAACATAACAAACACTCCTATGTTCTCAGCTGCTAATGGTAATCTAGGAACAACAGGAAGAATAACAGATGCTGTTCAATATTCTTTTGCAGGATTATTTGATCCAGCTACTAAGACATTACTTAAACAACCTATTGATGAAATGACAGAGCTAGGAATTATTTTAAGAGGGAAAGGAGCTACTGGCCTTGCTGAAGTAAAAGATTTATCGAAAAGTTCTTTTGATATATTAAAGTCTACAAAAAAAATACCCGGAGTTCGTTTCGCTGAAAAGGTTTACGGTATGACTGATGATGCGGCAAGGGTTCACAATTATATTATGGAGCAAGGCAAACTAACCAGAGCTCTAAACAATTCTTTTAAAGCGGGATATAAAGAACTAACCATGCCTGTAACAGCAGGAAGAAATATGTCTGAGTTTGCTGAGTTTGTTGACGGTGCCGGCAACATAAATTTAAAAACAGCAAACTTAACTGACGAACAATTAAAAAGATTTATTAATGCAGAGTCTGCTGAGATAGCAAAAAATACTGTGCCAAACTATGGAAGAGTTCCAAGCGCAATCAAAAATGTTGTTAGGTCTTCTCCATTTGGTAACTTTGTATCCTTTCCATCTGAGGTTATAAGAAATATTGTAAACATTACAGATAGAGGATTAAAAGAAATTGCTAGCACAAATCCAGAAATACAAAAAATAGGAGCAAGAAGATTAGCTGGTGCGTTTATGGTAACAGCTGTTGCACCAAAAGCATTAGAACAACTTGGTTCTAATCTTACAGGAGTTAGTCAAGAACAAATTGATGCATACAGAAGACAAGGAACTCCTTGGGATAAAACAGCTACATTAGTACCAATATCATCTGACATGAATGGATACGTTGACAGATTTCTAAACTATAGTTATTTGAATCCATATGATTTGTTAAACAGAATACCTAGAGCAGCATTAATGTCATATGCAGAGGGAACAGATAATGAAGAACAAACAAGAACCAAAGTTGCAAACGCAACTGGAGAATTTTTTAAAGAGTTTGGTTTAATGTTTGCTGAACCATCAATTGTTACTAATGCTTTACTAGAAATTAATAGCGGAAGAACAGCAACTGGAAGAGAAATATTTGACCCAGACGATCCAGCAGGAGTTAAAACAGCAAAAGGATTTATTCATTTGATTGATACAGCATTACCTACTGTCAGTCCATATGGAGTTCAGTATCAAGTGGGAACAAATAATCCACTGGATGTTTCTTTAAAACAAAAAGACACTACTCAAATTGTTAAAAGTATTATTGGTGGAGATCCAATGGGGCAAGAATTAATATCATCAAAAGGTGGGCCAATTGATGTTAAAGAAACAATGGTGCAAGCTTTTACTGGATTAAAACAAGTTAAACCTCAAATGAAAAAAACCATAGGTTTTAAAGCTTATGAAGCAAGAGATGAAATAGCAGCTATTAGTGCTAACTTTAATGATTTGCTACGATCAAAAACTCCTGTAGAAGCAGAACAATTTATTAAAGGTTATATAGAAACCAACGCTGATAGGTTTGAATCTTTGAGAGATTTATATAGATCTATTAAAGACGCTAGAATATTAGGAGTTGGTGAAAGAGATATACTCGATGCTCTTACACAAGCAAAAGTTTCATCCCCAGATTTAATTATGAAAAATTTCTTTGAGCCGTTAGAGTTAAATACAGAGCTAGCAGATGAAGCATATTTAGGTTCAAGCCAAAAAGCTCCTCTTCCTGTTCCAACCAGAGAGATACAATCTTTGGAAAGAGAAATGCAATACCAACCTGTTGAGGGTCAGTTTAATAGGCCTATTAATAGATTAAATGCTGCAGAAGTTTTAAGAGAAGAAGAGATGAAAAAAATACTAGGCACACCCTAGAATATATCAATCACCAGCTCACATCTTGGATCGTCTTTGTCTACTCCACCAAACTTATAGACCACTTCTTTTACTTGTTTGAAGTCATCGTCTTGTATGATCCCGGCTTTAACCAAAGCATCACAAGCAAACTTATCTATGACTGAACATGGATTACTTATGTCAAGTCTTCTGTTGCTTCTAGCATAGTAGGTGTATGTTAATCTAACTGGCTCAATAAATTTAGGTAAGTCTTGTATCTTTTCTACAAGATCTTCTGAGTATATTTTTTTTGCTGTAGATAAAACTCTGTAGTGTG
>Ga0209535_1001558_pt1 | contig 15549 bp, 31 predicted proteins | sample LinPmetageLP28_FD_184041 | JGI IMG/M metagenome (GOLD analysis project Ga0209535, IMG submission 184041) | Marine viral communities from the Pacific Ocean - LP-28 (SPAdes) (version 2) | ecosystem: Environmental > Aquatic > Marine > Oceanic | place: Pacific Ocean | collected 2009-08-22 | reverse complement strand
CACTAGAGACTTGTGACATGATAGCTATGCTTTTCATTTAATCTCTATAAATAACTAACTTATCTTTCTTCTCAAATACAGAAAAACCTCTTTTTTCAAGAACAGTAATTGCAGTTTTGATTTCTCTTTGTTCCTTTCTAAAGTGTTCAAAAATTTGACTTTCAAAAGCGTTGGGTTTATGTGCCATAATTTATAGTTTTAATTTTGTCAATTTTGTATAGCTTATATTCTTTTTTTTATCTTTTTTTTGAAAATCCCATTTAGTTATAATGTTATTTTCTAAATCTAAAATAGTATAGCCTTGTAATGCAAGAAGCCTGATTGCTTTTATTTGCTCATTTACTTTTTCTTTTATTGTATTAGATTCAAATATTTTATCACTTGACATAATCAGCTGCAAAAAATCTTAAACTATTTTTTATATTCTAGATATAATCTTTTCATAACGTTTACCATGTCTCTTACGCAAGAGCCACATGAACTAACTTCTCTTTTAGAAGCTAACACCCTATTGTGTATTGCTACCATTTTAACTTGCTCCTCATGTGTTAATGAAGGCTTTCTGCTTTTATAGAATATATCTAACCAGTTAAACTCGTCATCTGTTAGACAGTCTGTATTTCTATAAGGAAACATTTTATTAAGTAAATTTTTTCTTTCATCACATCCACAATCAATTCCAGTAACTTCAGAAACCCTATCTACTACTTTTTTAATTCCAGTTTTCTTAGTGAACTTTTCAATAGTGTCTCCAAGTCCTTTTGATTTTGGAGCTGCCTTTTTTCTAGGTGATTTTCTTTTTGCTTTTGATTTAACCTGTTTTTCCATAATAATATTCTTTTGCTATTTCTTTTTTAATAGTAAGTTTACACCTCTTGAGTGTTTTAAATACAGACTTACTACTTATAGTAGTTGCTGTTGAAATCTTTCTTATACTGGGTATGTGATAGACGTATAGGTTCAACATCTTTTTGTCGTACCAATACATGTTGCTAATAGTCTTTTCAATTTTATTAAATACAACTTCAAGGTTTTCTTTTACATCTATAATTTCAGGGATGTTGAATTTTTCATTAAGCCTTATAGTTTGTATTTCTTTTTTCTTATGATCGTCTATTATAATACTTTTAAGAGTTCTTAAAATGTAACCTCTTAATTTATTATGATTTATTTTATTATCTACATAAAGCTTTTTGTAATCAAATGATTTAGTATTTAGTAATTTTAAATACATAGCTTGTACAAAATCTTCGGAATATAATTTTTGATTTTTATTTAAAGCATAGACTTCAACAAAGTTGATCCACTCTTTATGAAATTTGGTTATCTCTGTTATTACTTTGTCTTTACTCATTTAACTAAAACTAATTTTGCATTAGGTTCTAGTTCATCAAGTAATGCTTCGGTTAGTTTCCATTTAAGTCTCCAGACATCAGTCTCAAAGCCTTTAACTTCAACAAGCTCTATAGAGCCATCAGGATAAATCACTTTAAAATCTATAAAGTAATTACAAATCTTCTTTTCATTTACATACAATCTTAATGGATGCTGAGGTATGTACTCAGCTATTTCACCTGCTTTAAGTCTCCATTCTAATTCAGCAGCATAAGCAGCCTCTTTTTTACTATGGTAGGTTCGACCATTGAATTTCTGCTTAATAGCTTTGTACTTGTTCCTATTTTGATATTTCTTAGTGTACATACTAAGCAATACATTATACGAAATAAATTAATACAAAACAATACTTTTATATACTTTTTATTCTTCTATCTCAATATCATTATGCATCAAATCCCATGCTGCATTCATTATTTCAGCTTTTTCTTTTATAGATTTTACTTTTTTAGAAAAAGGAAGCATTCCTATTTCTTTAGTAAAGTAGTTTTTTATATACTCACCAAACTGTCTCATTGGTGGCAACGATACTAACCATATAATTTTTTTCATATTATTTATTTTTAAATTGTGTTGAACATACAGCAGTTCTTTGATAGGAATCTGGAAACTCCTCTACTGTTTTTGAATCACTCATGCATCTCTGCATAAAGTCTTTTCTACTTTCTGTTGATTTTGGTTTTGGTAATGGCATAATTATATATTTTTTGATTTATATATTTCGTTCTCATGTTCTCTTGCTGAGGCTTCTCCTGCTAGAGTATATCTTTCTTCTAGGTAGGTTCTAAAAAAAGTTAGTATTTTATCTATAGAAAGTCTTTCATAGAACTCTCCATACTGACCAGAAACTATTCTTTTAAACAGTAGAGTGAGATCAGATACTTTAAGCATATAGAACTCCTCTACTACCATACTAGAACAAAGATTAATTTGCTCCTCACTCATTGGCTTGTTAAGGTTTAATATGTTATTTAAATACAATAGCCAGAAAGTAATTAAACCTTCAGTAAATTCTCTACCCTGCTCTCTTTGAAATGAGGCAATACTAGGAGCTTTACTATTTAAAGCCTGTTCTACAGTTGCTATTTTACCTGCATGAAGCATGCAATTCTTAGGACTGTATTTTTCTAACAAGTTCTTCTTGGAACTCTTTTGAATAGCTGAGTCCATTTTTATTACTTTGTTTTCCATGTGTTATTATTTTTTGAGGGTATATTCCTTTCCATCCATTAGCCATAGCAGATTCAATTGATTCAACTGCATGAGCTTCATTCTCTGATTCATTTGTAAGCTTTTTCAGAGCAGCCTGTTCGCTTTGTAAAGTCCTGTAATTGAACTTAAATTCATTAGACTTATAAATTTTCCAATTGCTCCAAGTATTAATAAATTCTTTTGATGAATAAGGATATACTACTGTTTCTTTTTCTTCTTCTATCTTCTTCTTCATCTTCATCTTCATAGAAGGGGTTTTTTTGGGTTTTGTTTGGGTTTTTACCTTAGAAGGTCTCCCTCCCTTATATCCATTAATAGTCTGTTTTTTAATAAAAGCAATTCTTTCTAAAATTGTATTGTTTAATCTTTCATTATAGAAGTAATCTCCATTATCGATAAATTTCTCTTTTACCATTTGTGGTAGGTTTTCCCAGTCATAACCCAGAAATAACCTTAGCCTTTTTTTGGGTATTCCATTTTCATTGTATAAGCTCCATTGTTTACATAATAGAGTTATATATACTCCTCTTTCCTCCATAGTTAAATCCATAACTCCTGTTAAAAAATCTTGAGCATATAATTGAAATGCAGGTGCTTTAGCTGACATAATGTATTTCTTTTTTTAATCCGTTATTATGTGCAAACATATCTTGTGCTTTAGCATACAGCTCCTCTTGTTGACCATTACTAAGCCTTGAAAAAATTATATCTATTTTTTCTTTATATGATGCAGTGTTTAAGTTTAGAATATTGTCACATATTTTTTTACAGTATCTAACTTTGTTTCTAAAATCTTTATCTACTTGCATTAAATCTTCACATCTTTTCATAGCTACCAGTACTGTAGAATGTGATCTGTTTACAAGTTTTGAAATATCAGTACTACCATGAGTAGTAGCCTGATTAGCTATATAAGAATACACTTTAATTGCATCTGAATATGGAATTTGCCTAGTGTTTAATGAAATATCAATATCATTATAAGCAGATTCTACTACAGCTTTTATTTGTATTAAATCATCCATTATAGTAGTTCTTTTTTTTTTTCTAACCTGTTTATTTCTTTTTCAATTGACTTCAATCTTTCGTCTATTAGAGTATATTTAAAATGGTTTTCTAGTAAAAGATCACGTTCAGCTATAAGAGATATTAATTTTCTTTCTATCATTATTATTGTATAAGCTTTAGAAACTAAACAATAGATAGTATTTACCTTTCCAGTCTTAGGGTTTCTAGCTGAGCCTTTAGCTCTAATTAAACAATCGTTTGAAAGTTCATTTAGTCTAGACCTAGAAGAAATTAAACTTACTTTATTGTTACTTAGATCAGTTATATCCTGAGCTGTTAAGCCATCAGGATTGTTTCTTAAAGATTGCCATACAAATTTTCTATGATCTTTAATAATTGGTTGGTGTGATCTAAATGATGTGTTTCTGTTTATTATTGTTTTCATAGTTAAAAAGGTAAATCGTTAGGTTCTTCGTTATTTGTTTCATCTTCTGAAATAATATTATCTTCATTCATTCCGTTTTTCATTCTCCACTCTGAAGATGTTTTTATCTTGTCTTGTAGCCATGTAGGAATAGCATCATTTTCATCTGTAATTAAATCGGCTTTGAAATTGTCTTGATAATCCCAGATGAAGCTGTGATTAAATTGTGAAGGACATTCTAAGCCCTTTGGTAGTGTAGAGATGCCTCCAATGTTTGCATAAGTTCTATCACCTACTGTGTTATGAACTATTGAAAGCAAACACTCTGCTCCTAATAATTTACTTAAATCAAAGAATTTACAGTCGTCTTCAGTTAAAGTCTTTCCTCTCCAATTGTTTAAAAAAGGAAGTAGCTTAGATTTTTCATGTAATGACTTAGTAAACTCTCTATGTATTACATAAGGCTGCTCACCTTTGTCTGGATTAAATACTTTAGTTAATGTTGGCAGTTCAAATGTTAATCTTATAACAGTTCTGCTTTTCATCTCTCCTTGCCATTCACTAGGAATAGTTCCAATGTCGATCATTGAAATACATCTTGCAGGATAACTTCCTGAAGGAATAATGTCTCTTTTTGCAGAGTTTGAATTTGATAGTATCATATTTATTTATTTAGTGTTTAGGTTTATAAAATTTTATTATATAATTAAGTCCGTAAGTAATGTGTTCGTAACTCACAAAATCACCTACTTTATAAGGAATAGCATTGAGGTTGTTGAAATATAACCCCCAAGTATCATTGTCAAAAAATACTTCAAAGAAGTAATTCCCATGTTTAGTCTCTCCTCTTTCTACAATACTTGTTATTGTATTTGAATAGATCACTTTTAGATTTGCTCTTTTTTTAATTGCAGTCATGAAATTGAGCTTTAAGGATTCGGAATTGTTTGTTATGAGAAGTTGCTTTGATTCTCCCTGTCTTGATTTGTTTTCTTACTGTTTGAGTACTAAGGTTTAAATACTTAGCAGTTTCAGAAATTGTCATCTGTTTGTCTAAAGAATTAGCTTTTAAGATTTGTTCATATACTGTCATAATTACCATGGTAAAGGATCGTTAATAAATTTCTTACTTCTATCTTTTATTGCTTTCAAATAAAGAGTATTGTAATCCATTTTTCTATGATTCATATTAGCAAACGGAGCTTCAGCTAAATAGATTACATTACTGTTATGAAAGTCTTTTATGTTATAAATAGTATCACCTATTAACTCAGCTGCATCTTTATCATTATCAGCATATACATCAAACTGTAGCTGTACTCTATATCTTTTTTGTTCTGTCATTATAATTGAGGAGTTAGGTTAAAGGATTGTATTCTTATTTGTAGTATTTTTAATACTTCAGATTGATTACCTTTTGGAACTTGTTTATACTTTCCAGAAAACCAATTGTTTCTAATTGATCTAGGTTCTTTCTTGCAGTGTTCTGCTAAGACTTGTATTAGTTGCTCTTTTTGTTCGCTATCTAAAAGATTAAATAGCTGTTGAATGTTTTGATTCATTTGTTACTATGTTATTGATTACGTTAATTTTTAGGGTTTTGTATTGGTTAGGAGTAAATTCTATGGCTTGATTATCTTCATCCCAAACAGTAATATGTATTTGAAATGAGGAAACAATTTTATTATAATGACATGATCCACTTAGCTCAATTGTAGAATCACCTGATATTAGACACAAATTATTTAAGTCATATGTATTAGTACTATATTCATCTAAGTGAAATGGTAAGCTAATTGGTTGTAAATCAGAGATTAATTTCGTAAATTGTATGCTATTCATGCTATAAATGTCTTGGTATTATTATTATTATTAATACAAATATAGACAATTAAATTAACTGTGCAAATACAAAAGAATAATATTTTAAGACAAAACAATAATATAAAAGACAAAACCTAAACAAAACCTAAACAATATGCATGATAGAATTTTAAAGATTATTAGACATTATAATCTTAGTATTACTGAATTTTCAAGAGAAATTGGATTGAACTCAGCAGCTACAATTCAAAAAATTATTACTTACAAAAGAAAGGCATCACCTAAAACAACTGGAAAAATATTAAAAAGATTTCCTGACATTGAATATGACTGGTTAATAACTGGTCAGGGTGAAATGATTAAAAGTGTAAAATCTACTTCTAATAATAGTATAAAAGAAGATGAAATAACAGTTACAGCATTACAAGTAATTAAATATTTAAAGGATCATAAAGAACCTGCTTGTGGAGTTGAAAAAAAATTATCAAAACTTATAGATGATAATCATGAAAATATAAGACAGTATTTAAATAATGGAAAAGAAGAAATTCGTGATGAAATTAAAAATGGCTTCAGTGTTTTAAAAATAGATACAGAAAAGAGTAAAGTAAAATCAAAAGAAGACACAAAGGTTTTTTCTACATTACATAATAACACATTAAATAAAGTAGTAGAATTAGAATCTCAAATTAATATATTAAATAACAAAATGCATGGAATAGATATAATTCTTAAAACAATAGAAACACATGAACTTATAGAAAAAGAAAACTTAAAAGAGTTTTTAAATCCAAAAAAATTATAACACTTATTATGTCGATTAACAAATTACCTTCTAAAGAATTTCAAAAATTTACAAAAAAACTTCATAATTTAGAGAATTATACTGATCAGGAAAGACGAATTATATATGATAAATGGCAAAAAGAACATCATAATTATTTAAAAAATAAATATAATTTTAAAAAAATAAAATCTTAATGCCAAAGCTTGTTACTTGTTTCAATAAGTGTATTAAGATTAAACTTCTTGTACTTTTGTAATGTCTTTACATCTTTAATACCTGCAATTTGCATAAGCTGATGATCTGGCATACCCCTCTCACTCATTAAAGTTATATAAGTTCTTCTAGCTGTATGTGATCCTATTAATTGCCATTTAGGAAAAATTTCTTCTTTAATATTTTTACCCATGTAAGAAACCTTTTTTATAGAATCATTTATTTCTAATTCTTTGCAGACCTGTTGTATTCTTATATTAAATTTTTGACTAGATATTTTAGGAAGTTTCCAATCATATTTGTCTAGTAGATTTTTTAATTTATTATGTAACGGAATAAAAGCTGTTATTTTAGTTTTTTTAGCCTTTTTAACTATAACTTTTTCTCTTACATCTGCTTTTTCAAACATAGAATAGTCTGAAAACCTTTGACCTGTATAAGCACCAATTAAAAACAGATCCCTAGCTCTTTCTTTAGAACCAAATAATTTAGCTTCTTCTAATAATTTTAATTCACTCTCTGTTAAATGCACATCATTAGTCTCAAATTTTTTAATCTTAATATTATTATAATCATCTAAAACTTTATAGCCTTTTTTACCACACCAAGTAAGCAAAGTTTTAAATATACTCATGTATCTATGCAGTGTATTATCATTTAAATTATACTCTTTACGCATATAAGTAATAAACTCAGCATAGAAGTTGTCGTTTAAATCATTAAGCTTATATTTTTTATTTGTGTTCTGTTCAAACTGCATGGTTTTTGTAAGCATGGCTCTGTATTTTATAAGCATTTTCACACCCACTTCTTGCATTTGTTCCCTCTCTTTTATAAATGCTTTCCAAAAATCCTGTAGATAAATTAACTCTTCTTTTTTCTTACTAAAATGCTGTTTTAAATGACCTATAGTTAAATCTGAACCATGACTATCAATAGCTTCATTAAGCTTTTTATTTAGCTTTATAAGCTCTTCAGTAATTCTTCTATTTTTGTAACTATCCCCACCCCTTTTTAGTTTTGGAAGTCTGTTTTCTTTAGACCAGTTATTAGGATTTATCTTTAAATTAGTAGTTTGAGTATAATATTTATTTTCTTTTGAGACATAATATTTTAAAATAACTAAGGTTTCACTATCTTTATTAGGCTCTTTTAAATAAAAATACATTTAAATAGTTGAATGAATCGTTGAATGTAAATATATAATTAAATAATATTATTATTAATATTTACTTATATAAAAATATTTGGTAAGAAGGAATATATGATTAAATACTACAAAAATTAATATTTGTTGTTAATTAGTTCAACTCCTGCCACCCCGACTAAAACCTTTGTAAGTCATTGATTTACAGGGGTTTTGTTTTTTTGGTTGAATGAATCGTTGAATGAATGTAAATAATTAGCGAGAATAATCTAAGTAATTACATTTTTTGCAAAGCCACATAAAGCCATTTTGAGCAGAGCCAATCTCTACCATTTTAGAACTACATTTTTTACAAGTCATTTTTTTCCTAAGTCCATTAATTCATTAATACAAGTTTTACCACCAAAAACAACAGCACATCCAATAGCAGGCTTTTTTCCTCTTTTAGCATAAGCAAAGCTATACTGATCGAAATCAATACCACATCCTACTTGACAACCAAAGATTTTAAACTGAGAGCCTACATAATATTCTGTATAACATTGAGTATGTAAATGCCCTTGTACTGTAGATTGTAAGTCAGCTCTACATTTTGTTCTAGCTGTTCCTGCTTCACCATGTATATACTGAACTTTGTCATATACTACTCTGTCTTTAAATCTCCATTTAGGAGTCTTTAAAACTTCTTTATATTCTCTAATCCATGCTTTAGGAATATTACCAGAAAATGCTTTTCTTCTTACTAATCTATCATGATTACCAATTAAAACATCTGCTTTAGGGAAAGCTTTGTACCATCTAGCAATTCTTTTAATTGCATAATCTAACTCCTCACCTCCACTCATTCCATCTGGATCAGTTTCATGGTAACTAGAATAGTGATTGTCTATAAGATCACCAATAAAAATAACTTTATTACAATTATGTTTGGCATATATATAAAGACAGTGATCTAAATAAGAATCTAAACAAAAAGGTTCATGTAAATCACCAATAACAAGTATTCTTGATTCTTTACTTACTAAATTATCGTAAGCTATTTTTCTATTACCTTTTAATCTTGGTCTAAAGTCTTTCATTTAGTTTGATTTTTAGATTTTTTTTTACTGTTTATTTCTTTTCTTTTAATTGATTTATATATAATTAAGATTTGTTTTTTAGCCATTATATAGTCCTATGCCTTCTAGTATTGTTCCAAATAATTCTTTTACTATTACCTAATATTAACTTTTTATCTACTCTTTGATTAAACTCATTTCTTATAGAATTAAGCTGAGGGTTTCCGTTTTCTTGTTGGTTCATTATTTTTTTAAAATTTTAGCAGTTTTTTCAATTCCTCTAGATGTAAAGTAAAATCCTAAGCTCATAATAACTATCTGTCCTAGCATATCGACATAATTGTCTTGAATGTTAAAGTCTCCTATATTACCATCTGTAATAGAAAATATTGTATATAGTATTAATGAAAAAATAGTTAATAGAGGTCTTATATTTTTACTTAACCAACTATCAGAAACCATATCATTTTGATGTCTTTTTGTTATTTCACTCTCAAGATCAAGTTCAGCTTTAAGAAATATCTGTTCCATTTCTTTTTCAATCTGAGCTTTCTCTACTTTTGAAAAAGTATGTTTATCAACTATATTAGAAATCTTCTCTGCTATGTTTGAGCCTGTTGAACCAAATAATTTTGCTAATATTTTTTTCATTTTTCTTCAATACTTTTTAAATCACTTATATACTTATATTCATTTTTAGCATCAAAACATGGGCAAACTTTCTTATTTGTAAAATCATTATGACCATATACAACAGCTTCAGAATATTTTTCTTTCAACTCCCTTAATAATGCTATTAAAGAATCTTTTTGTTCTGGCGTTCTAGTATCTATCCACTCAGTCATATCTCTGTTCATTCCTCCGATATAACAAATTCCTATAGAACTTCTATTGTTTCTAAAACAGTGTGCGCCTATTTTGTTTATAGGTCTGCCAGTTTGAATAGTGCCATCAATTTTAATAACAAAGTGATAACCACAGTCAGACCATCCGTTTCCGTTTACATGCCAGTCTGTAATATCATCTACATCAAAATTTTTAAACTCAGGAGTTGCAGAACAGTGAACTATGAGCTTATTTATTTTTCTCAAAGTTTTTTTGTTTTTAGAACAGTGTAAACAATAGTACAGACTAGAAGAATTATCTTTAACCATGTTTCTATATCAGTCATGCTTAAAGCAAAAGCAGAGGAATTATAAAAATAAATCTTCATGTCTGTAAAATCCATAATATCAATTTTGTTCTATTTCTTCTTCTGGAATTGGCTCGAATGATCCGTCTTTAAGATCAATATTGATTTTTCCATAATTTTCCTCTAATTCTTTTTTAAAATCTTCGGATACTTGTTGAGCATTGTTTAAAGCGTGTAGCAAATGAAATTTTTGATTTTCCAAAGCTCCTAAATCATGTAATGCTTTTGATTGCGTGTTAACATGACTTTGCAAAGTTTCTAGTTCTTCTTTTTTGATTTGATTACTCATTTTAATTATTTAAGGTTTAAAGTTTAATTCCAGTTAGGTCTTAATGTTTCATCTACTGGATTTTTTTTTAGTTCTATTTGTTTATCTAAGTTTTCTTTCATACTGTCAACATCTAATGCTGCTTCTAACCATCCAACTACATCTTCTTTAGTTAAATCATCATAAGAGATAAAGGGATTTTCAGGATTGTATTGTACTCCTAAATTACCTATTGAACTTGCTGATACAGGTTCTTCTGAATCATCTTGACCTATAAAAGACCAATGCACCGTATAGATTACATTGTCTAAGTCGTTTTCGTGGATTTTAGCATCTAATGCGTTTATTCTCCAATTATAAGTATTAGCCATATTTATTTATTTTATATTTTAAGGTTGGTCACAAAATATGTTAGTTATAGCTCCTGATGAATTTACTGTCATACTCATCCGATATGATGTAGATGTACAATGTGTTGTAGTTGCTGCTGAACCTGTTTGTTCTACTGTTGTACCTTGATTTAAAAGAATACTTAACGCAGCATCTTGATAAATTAAATCTCCAACTGATAAATTATCTGCGTCTCCAATACTTCCATCATAGTATAAACTTCCTTCATCTCCTTCTCCCCAATAACAAGTTGTTAACTCTCTTGAAAAAGCTATACCGTGAAACTCAGAATAACTATGAGGAGCAGATTGATTTACACCTGCATTTTCATATAACTTTACTAAAGAACCTGCTTGTGGAGTAGAACTACTACCAGACAAAGGTGCTTCAGTATTAGAGCTTCTACCTGCTTCTGTGTTTATTTGACTTGCCTTTATTTCTCCTGAACTTGGTAATGCCATTATTTACAATTACATTTATTATTTTCTAATCTTTCTACTTTAGCAGTTAACTCTTTTACAGCTTCTACTAATACTGCTGTAATCTTTTCGTAATCTACTGTCTTATACTTTTCTTCTTTATTAAATATTACTTGTTTTTCTCTTACTATTTCTGGTATTACTTCTTCTACTTCTTGTGCTATAAATCCTATATCTTTCTGCCCTTTTCTACTTCCATTGTTCCATACATACTCAACACCTTTTAGATTCATTACTTTCTCTAAAGAGCTTTCTAATGGCTTTACATTATCTTTTAATCTTTTATCTGATATAGTTGTAGAATAAGCAACAACATCTCCATCAACGTGCAAATCACCTCCAGAGGTAAGACGCATTCTTTCTGTATTGTTAGTACCTGCTGTTGTACCTGCTGTTCTAAAAGATAAATGATTAGTAGCACCACTAGCTGCTGCTGTAACTTCATAAGAAATTGATGATTTTACACCTGCTCCTGCTCCAGATGAGTCAGCAGAATAAAAATTAATTCCTCCATATTTATCACCTGTTGACCAATTTGAATCATTAGTTGTACTTCCTAAAGTTATTATTGAAGTGTTTTTAACACCTTCTAAATTTAAAAGTGTATCAGGCGATTCAGTTCCTATACCTATATATCCAGAAGTGTCTATACGCAAAGCTTCACTAGTTATGTTACTTTGAAGTCTATGCCCAAAAGACATATACCCTGCGGAACTACTCGCCTCACTAATGCTACCTGCCTCAATATAACCGTGCATTTTTTTATGACCAATCTCAATAGTTGCAGCCCCTTGACCGTTGCCTGTTGAATATGGTATTGTGTTAAATGCTTTTATTAAGGTTAATGGAGTATTTGCTACACCTAACCCCTCAATCTCTAACTTAGCATCAGGCGAAGAAGTTCCTATTCCAACGAAACCAGAACTGTTTATACTTAATGGTGTTTGTTGATTTTGACCATCATTTTCTAATTGAATAAAATCAAAAGTTCCTCGAGTTGTAGCATCTCCCCAAGACCAAAACCTTGCCCCAGAACCACTGTAGTCAATAGCAGTAGCGTTATATGTGTAAGTTCCTGCTGAACCTGGCGAAGTTAAATTATTAGTTATAAATGCTGCACCATTAATAGTCATTTTTTGTTGAGGATTTGTGTCTCCTACTCCTACATTTCCACCACTTGTAATACAAATTCTTTGTGTAACTACACTACTTCCAGATGTTGTATAAAATTTTAAATCACTTGCTGCTCCTGCACCTGTCCTTGTTCCTTCAATTCTTGAACCTAAAGCTGCGTTTGAACTTGAAGAAAATTGTATATATTGACCATTTCCAGTAGTGCTTGTTCCTCCACCTAATTTAATATGTTTAATAGCAGACGCTGTTGTACTATTCATTGTAGATATTATAGTTCCAGAACTGTCTATACGCAATTTTTCTGCGTTGTTAACTTGAAACCACATATAATCTCCATCGTGAGCATACCTAATAGAACCTTCAACTGTATCTTCTGGGTCACCAAACAATATACCTTGTTCTTGTAAGTTGCCAGAAATAAATTGAATATAACTTGGTGAATTACCTCTTGCTATTTGTAATTTAGAATTACCATTAAACGAAGTTTGTCCAGTTCCTATTACTACGTTTCCTGAACTTTCTATGCGCAATTTTTCTGAACCTGCTGTTCTGAATACTATAGGATGACTTGTACTTGTGTTTATAGATAAACCATTTGTATCATCAGGGTATATGTAAGCTGCAACTGAATCGTCAGATGAATATAATCTTATTGCACCACCTTTTGTAGTTGAAGTTCCTTGAATAGCAAGTGTTATAGCACCAGAACTTGGTTGTGCAATACTTGTTCGATTAATTCCTACGTTTCCTGAACTGTCTATTCTTAATCTTTCATTTCTGGTGTTAGCTCCAGTAGAAAAAGAAACACCGTCGTAACCACTAATACAGATACCATCAGCAAAAGACCCACTATGATCTTCAGCGGTAATAGAAGCATTATATGTAAAACCGTCTCTAAAGAAAATGCCATTAGCTCCGCCGGCTGCAGAAGAATTTAAATAAATATTTCTTCTTGTAGAGTCTACAAAGGTAGTGCCACTAATTCCTAAATTCCCAGAACTGTCTATTGTTAATCTTGTAAGGTTATTAGTAGTATCTCTTATTTGAAATTTTTCAGAATCACTTTGGTCAATCCTAATTACATATTCTTGAGCAGCAGTTTTTAGTTTTAAAAATGGGTCTCCACTTGAATTGTCAACTATAATATCTCCATTTGTAGTTACATTTCCTGCAAAAGTTGAGTTTCCATCAACAGTTAAATCATTTTTTAAATCAATATCACCATAAATCGTTAAATCTGTTAAATTACCATTATCAAAATTTGTTGAGTCACCAATTCTAACAAGAGGAGTAGAAGCGTCCATAAATAAAACATCTCCTGCAACACCACCTCCCCAACTACCTTCAAATAAATACTCATTGCTTTTTAATAAAAACCCCTGACTCGGAAACGAACTATATTGAGAACCCCTTAACCTTAATCCATCAGTATCGCCAGTAATTATACCTCTTAAATCTTCATTTACATCGTTAATTGATATTCCTCTTTCTATAAGAACTCCAGTGCTATTAGAAGTTGTAGTACTAAGTTTTTTGACATTATTATGATATAATTCAGCAGTATTTGAATTAACTTTAATAATAGTATCATCATCGCTATTTGTTAACCTTATATCATCTAAATTTCCTTTAATAAAACCAGTTGTTCCGTCACTATATATCTGTAAGTCAGAATCAGTACCATAATTCACTTTCTGACCATCTGCCATTATAATGTCATTAGCACCAGATGTGTTGCCATTAGCTAATATCTCAGATAATGTACTGCTTATTTGTAAAGAATCTACATAAGCTGTTGTAGCTACCTTAGTTGAATTATCACCAGAACTTTGAGTAGTTGCAGTAACTCCATCTGCTAATACAGAAGTTGCTGTTACATTACCAGTCAAATTACCTGTTACATTACCAGTTACATTTCCTGTTACATTACCTGTGATGTTTCCTGTAACATTTAAGTCCCCTGTAAAACTACCTGAGCCATTAACTGTAAGAAGATGAGTAACAGGATTAAAAAGCAAACCTGCATCTGCATAAACATTTTGACTTCCTGATTCCCCCCTTGCTTGTAAAACATATTGATTTTGATTGGCTGCTGTATTATTAACATCTATCGAACTAGCAGTTCCTGTTAAATCTCCTGTTACATTTCCTGTTACATTTCCTGTAACATTACCTGTAATATTTCCTGTAACATTACCTAACAAATTTCTATGGATAGTTGTAGGTAGGCTTAAACTAATTGATTGATCTAAAGCACTTGTAATAATTTGATTTGTTGTTCCAGTTACACTTAAACTTTGAGAATCTAAATCTACTGATCCACTTCCTGTATCACCTAATATATCTAAATCTTGATCTGTTATACTTGAATCTACAAAGCTTTTAACTGCTGCTGAAGTTGGAATAGTTGTATCATTGTCATTATTTGTAATACCATCTGCTGCATCTACAAATTTTGTAATTGTAATATTTTCACCAGTATCTATCAAAGAACCCCATGACAGATTACCTGAAATAGTAGCATCTGTATTTATGGTGATTGATCCAGTAATTAAAGCATTTCCAGAAACATGCAAAGCCTGAGTAGGAGTTATTCCTATTCCTATTTGTGTATTAGATACATATAACGGAGTTACATTTCCTAATCCATCTGTAAGCTGTTTTGCTGCTGCTCCTATTGCATCATTATCAATAGTTTTAAGGATTGCATCATAAGTAGCTGAAATTAATTGTCCTGTAAATGTTGCCAATGTGTTTTATTATTAAATTGATCTACTTTATTTTTTAAATATTTTTTGAGTAGGATTTCGTTTTTTTCCTGCTCATTTTTTTTCTTTAATTCATTTGCCATCCACCGAAATTTGCAGTATCATCTGGGTATATATCAGGAAAACTATTTGAATAGTATTCAGGAAATTGAGCAGGTGAATTATCCTGCAAATAGTCTATTAGTCTATTGCTAAAATATTGAGCTGTAGTTCTTTCTTTTTCTATTAGAAAATCTACTTCATTTTTATC
>Ga0209535_1001556_pt1 | contig 15552 bp, 18 predicted proteins | sample LinPmetageLP28_FD_184041 | JGI IMG/M metagenome (GOLD analysis project Ga0209535, IMG submission 184041) | Marine viral communities from the Pacific Ocean - LP-28 (SPAdes) (version 2) | ecosystem: Environmental > Aquatic > Marine > Oceanic | place: Pacific Ocean | collected 2009-08-22 | reverse complement strand
TACCCAGAGAAGATTGATATGAACCAAGTATTTTTCCAGAATTTCCCATACTCATATCTGCCCCAGCAAAAGGGTTAGGTATATTTGCTAAAATTGGTTTTCTATATCCAGATTTAGTTTTATCATTTGTATTTTTGTATGATTTAATTGGTAAATTATTTAATACAACTGAAAATTTATCTTGTCTATATTGACCTAAAATATTGTTCTCTCTAAAATAAAATTCATTCTGTCCTATTGTTGCTGAAAAAATATTTGTTATTTCAGTATTGATATAATTATTCATACCAGCAAAATCAATATATGAAGGACTAAAATGTGGAGTTGTATAAGTTGAATTTCTCCCTAATGGTTGAAATAAATTTCCTATTTGGTTAGACATTTCCAATTGGTAATCAATTAATAAACTATTACTATCATCTCCTACAACAGCAGTTGAACTATCCTCAAACATTTGAAGATAAGTTATTTTACCACCTTCACCAGTATGTGTGGCGGATACAATAGGAACAAATGGAATAGTTGATTGTGCTTGTGCTAAATTAATAGTATCTGCTTGTAAAGAAGCAACACTTGAATTAACATATGTATTCATAAATGCTTTTGAAAAAGATTGAATATATTGTCCTTGGTCTGTATCAAAGTGAGGATATTTTGTATTAGTATCATAAACTACAATAGAAGTTCCATTTGCTTGTTGAATAAAAACTCTAATATGTAATGACCCTTCATCTGCGTGTGAATATGCTCTATTAGAATTTCCTTTATCAAAATATGTTTGAATACCAAAAGCAAAATGAGAATTATCAGTCATTACATCCCTATATTGACTTATATCAATACTCATTACTCTTTCCATACCATCAATAACACCTTCCATACTATCAGCACTCATTTGTGCGTGAATAATATTTAGTTTATTATCTTCATCATCTGTTAAATTAGCAATATTAAAACCAGAATATTCTACACCAAAATGACATTTTGGATAATATCCACCAGCAGTAGTAACTGAGTTTCGTTTAGCAATCATATTTCCATCGTGAATTCTATTTGCTAATGGGTCATCAACTAAACTAGCAATTACAGAATTATCTGTTGCCCCAGCATATCCTTGTATATATAAACCTACAAATACACTTCCATTAGTATCTTCAAACTCTTTATTACTTCTAAAATTAATAGTATTTACATTCTGTAATTCATCAAATCCACCACTTTTCATAATATTAGCATCTTTATCACTTGAACCTTGGATATATTGTTGAAAATGTCCGCCAGTATGTATATATTTATGTCTTCCCATACCATAACAATTATAAGCAGTTATGTCTGGTAATCCAGTTGTAAAAGTTCCGTCTGCTCCTCCATTTTTTTTTACTATACCACGACTATCAATACTAACATTATGTTTATGGTCTGGGTCTGGGTTTAATGCTGTTGGTTTGGTTTTTAAAGCAAAACCCATTTCTAAATAGGAAGGGTCTGGTTCAAAAGTAGGACAAACCAATTCATAGTTATAAAATTTTAAACTTTCATTAGTTATATGTAATTTTGAAGTATCAATACCTATTCGTGTTTCTGTTATATTTTCAACCATACTTAATTCTTTTGCTTCTGTTCCATCTTTTACAGAATTTTCTGTAAATGAATTTATTATTTGTGTTTGAAGGTCTGCTACTGAATATTTACCAGCGGGGATAGTAAATGTAAAATCACCAGCATTTTTTTCAACTCCGTTTATTCTATAAGCACTACCAACTTTTCCAGCACCATCATTTTTCCAATCAAAATATGGAAGAACTTGTGGGTTTTTAAGTGTAATAGTTTGTGCTTCTGTAAAGTTAATTAAATTATCTCTTTCAAATTGACACCAATTCATATGAACTGATGCGTTTTCTGGGACTATGATAGGTTCATCAAATCTTACATTAAAGTTAAATCCATTGCCTTCTGGCGATATAAGATTAAAGTTAGACATTATATAAAGTAAAAAGAGAAAATAATTATGAAAAAAAATTATATACGATTAGTGATACTTATACAATTGAGGGTGCTTGAACTGAACCCTTTAACATAGCATCACTAAATCCACCACTCTGTTCTGTTGCTTCTGGGTTTGGAGCAGTTAGTTTTGGCGGTGGAGCATTTTCTTCGTGTTTGTGATGTTCTATAACAGACCTTATTAATAATCCTAAACCAACTAATTCTCCTAATATAGGAACTGTGGAAGCAATTGCTTCTCCTCCTACTTCTCCTACAACACTGGAAACTGCGTCTTTTAAACCAGTTTTTACAACTCCAACAGCATCACCGACTGCCCCAGTAAATCTACTAGCACCTTCACTCAAAGTATCCATAATACCTCCACTGCTTTCAGTATTATCTGCTAATGTGCTTTCTACATTAGAACTACTTATTCTAGCATCACTTGAACCAGCACCCCCACCGACACCACTGCTTTCTGGGTCTTCTTCTCCTAATTGTCTATCATCTTGTGCTTGTGTTCTGTTAGGTTGCGAACTGGTATTAGAAGTAGATGTTCTGGAAATATTTGAACCTCCACTACTAGTTCCTCTTGCTGAAAAATCTACATTAGCAAAAGGGTCTTCACTAACCGTTCCTTCTCCTTGTTCTACTTTTTCAACACCTCCACTCTTAATTGCGTCTACTCCTTGTTGTCTTAATCCAGTTAAAAGGTCATCTCCTTCATCATCCATTTCTAATTTAGGTGCTTTTATTCCACCACTTTCACCTTCATCAAATGCTTCTGGTTTGCCTTTTGCTGTTGTTTGGTCGGCAGTATCATTGCCTTTTGTATCTTGTTCTTGACTTTGTGCTTCTCTTTCATTTAATTGTTGTTCTCCTTGTTTAGAAGATTTAGATGCTTGGTCTCCTTGTTGTGTTTGTTTTCCAGTTGGATTATTTTTTGCTTGTTTTGATAATCTAAACTTATTTATTTTTTTTCCCACCTCTACTGCTCCGTGTAATCCAGCACTTGCCCCAGTAACCATACCTCCTACTTGCTCCATATAAGTTAAATGTTGTGCTACTTTATCTGGTATAATACTTCTACCATATTGTGCCGAAGATTGTGCTAAACTATTATAACTATCTTGTTGGTCTTTCAAACCTTGACGAAATTGATTAATTCTACTTTGAAAATCCATTTATACATTAAATAAATATTTTTTTATTCTTCTTTTTCCAATACATTATTTTCTTCACTTGTCATTTCTTCATTGTGATTTTCTTCTCCATAGGGTTGAGAAAACCCTTCCTTCTTACTCCATATTAAATCTTCGTGATTTCTTCTACATTCCAATTCTTGGACCGAACAAAATAAAAAATCAAAATCTTGTTTTCTAGACCTTCTAAATATTTCCATAAAGTTTTTATCACCATTACCAAAAAATGATAATGCCTCACTAATTTTTTTCATTTCTGCTTCTGGAAAACTTCCCATTAAATAATAACCAGTAGCATTATTTCTAAGAATAGTTGATAAGTATTTGAAATATTGTGTTGTAATACATACAGATAATTTTCCTTCTACTTCTCCATTTCCTATATGTCTAAACTTACTTGCGAGAGCAGATATACCATCAACCATACCCCCTCTTGAAAACTTAATATCACCAATAATATCATCCAATAGTATTAACCACCTACCATTACCTTCATCATTTTGAACTAAATCAATAATTTGATTTAATAGTTCATCACTATATTCGGTAAATACAAAATCAAATTCATCAATCATATATTTATTGATTGCGTCATTATGTGCTGTTGAACTAATTAAAATTCTTGTTTGGAAATCATCTTTATAAAATCTTTCACTCAAATATAAATTATTAATTAATAAAGATTTTCCCGCCTTCACTCTACCAATAACTAATAATAAATGAACTGAACTACATAATGGATATTTGTCTTCTCCTTCATTCTTTTTATCATCTTCTATTTTGATAGGATATATTTTCAAATCCTTTTCTTTTACAACAACTTTTTTTTTATCTTTCTTTTTCTTTTTCTTATTGTGTTCGTCTTCCAAGTCCAAATCATAGTCTTGTGCTTTATCATACTTACTTGACATTTTCTATATTTAATTTAAGGTTAGGTTTTTTTTCTTCTGTTGTTTCCGTAATTGTTTCTAATCTTTTTTTAGGTGATTTCTTACCTTTTGAATTTTTTACTTCTCTTTCCATATATGCTTTTCTTTTTTCTTCTGGTGCTAATCTATCTGCGTGTTCTCGTAAGTATGTATATAATTGTTCTGGATTTTTCGCCATATCACTACTTACTCCCTTCATTATCTTTTCAAATTCTTCAAGTTCTCTACTTGTTTTTATACTATCCAATGCTTTTAATTTAAGTTTATTAAATTTAGTTGCTGATTTTTCTGCCTTTGCTTTTTTTTCTTTAAAGGATAATTCTTGTATTACACTTTCTTCAACTGCTTTCTTCTTTGCTTTTCTTTCTTTTTTTTCTACTTGTGAATTTTCTTTTAATGCTTCACCATCTTTTTTTTGTAATGCTTTCTTTTTTTCTGTTAATGCTTTTTTCATTTTTCTTTTTTCCGCCATTTTCTCTCTTCCTTTACGCAGTCCCTCTAATTGTTTTTCTGTAAGTTGTCTTTTCTTTTTTGGTTTTACTTCAACATTAGTTTCAGTTTCTTTAATAAACATTTCCTCACTCATACTTTGTTATATATTTATAATATAAAAAAATATTCTATTAACCGAGAATAGAGTAAATGATTTTTTCATCACTTTCTTTTGGAACAGTTGATTTTAAAACTTCAATAAGTTCTTTTTCTAAATTTTTAACTTTATAATAATGATACTCATATGCTTCTTTAATTTCTAAATTATGTTTTTTACGAATTGATATGATTAAATAAATTAATTGTTTTTTAGTTGTGTCAAGTAAGAACATACTTACTTACTTACTTACTGTAATATTTAAATCAATTTTTTTTTTCTTTATCTTATTGTAGTTCTTTCCCCTCTCATTCTACTCTTTCTTCCATATGTTGTAGTAGTTTCACCTTGAATTCTACTTTTTGCTTGTGGTCTTGTTTGTTCTGTTGCTCTTACTTTTCCGCCTCCTACTTTCTTTTGAATAGTTCCACTTGCGGATTGAACTTTACCTTTTGGTTTGGGTGTAGTAATTTTAGTTATATCTCTTTTAGGTTTTTGCTTTGTTGTAGAACTTCTTTTAACTCCTCCCAATGTTTTTTGAGGTGCTCTAACTTTTGCCCTAACCATTCCAGATTTTTTTTCACCTTTAAATAATTTTTGTGCTTCTGTTTGTTTTTTTCTTTGTTCTTTTGGTTTTGAAGGAGGTTTGGGTTTTTTATCACCTCCACCACCAAACCCACGACCACCACCACCACCGCCACCTCCACTACCACCACTACCGCCTCCGCCACCATTTGAACTACTTTTAGAAGGAATAGACTTAGCACTAAAAACTCCCACTTGTGCTGGATTAACATTTTGAACTGTTGTTGGTATAGTTATACTACCGATATTTTGTGTTCGCATTGTAGCGGAATATAAAGGAATATCTTTAACAGTTGCCTTTATACCTTTTGGTTCTCTTTTGATTTTTATTTTTTTTTTTATGGGTATTCCTACATCTGCTTTTTTTCTAATATATGGTGCTAAATCTTCTTTGGTTGCTTTTACGCCAAGTTTAGCATCTAATTTAGCAATTAAATCCATTGTAGAACTTGAAGAAGAACTTGATGAACTTCCACCAAATCTATAAAATTTTGAATTTGGATTATATGCTCCTCCTTTTTGACTAGACATTTATATATTATATAGAAATTATTTTTTTCTAATTATATATTATAAAAATGGTAAAAAAAGATGCTCCAAAAGTTGATAGGTCTAGAAAGAATAATCCAGACTATGAAGCACATATTGTTAAAACAAGAGATGGCGTAAAACAAACTGTATATAGGAAAAAGGAAGGTGCTAAGAAACCTAAAAGAAATGAAGGGACACCAGCAAAACGAAGAGGAGGTTTTAAGAAACCTAAGAATGTAGGTTTAATGACCCAACAACCAACAATCGCAAGTAGTATGGCGAAACCTATTGGAAATTATGAATTAGAACAAGCACAAAAACAAGCAGTAGCAAATATGGAATACACTAATATGTTAAGTGATAAAAAACGAGAACAAATACAAGGTCAATACAAAGCACCTAAACAAGTAGGTATGGCGAAAAACCGAAGTAGAACTAATCCAAATGCTTAGATAGTCAAATTAATAATATATAGATATAATCAAAAATCCATATTTAAGGAAAATGAAAAAAAATGTAATTCCGCAAATTCCGTATGAAAATTTCTCTGGAAAAGTGTTTTCATTTATGAACTTTTTATGCGGAAAACACGGAAACCATAGAATTATAAGACTTTTATATATTCAATAATGTTTTATATCCTAAAACCTTATTAAATAATTACTCCGCATAGAAATATGGGTATGCGGAACTATCACCAATGAACCTTGCGAGACCAATAATTTGCTGAATTTTTATCATTAGCAGTTAGTTTCCCTTGTTTATTTTTAATTCCTCCACTTCTTGCTAAATATGATTTCTGGCGTTTTTTATCTTTATGTTTAGTCATATCACTCATTGAACTATCCCCGAAATGTATGAGGCGAACTCCCCCTTCCTTTTTGACATAAACCATTCCTTTCTTACCTTGTTTAGTAGATTTGTAGGGTTTGTATAGAGGTTTTTTAGTTTTAAAATCTGCTGGTGCTGAACTGAGAACCATTATTATATATATATAGTATATAGAAAAAAATGCCTACGCCAACAAATAAAAGTTTATATGCGAAAGCAAAAGCAAAATATTCTAGTATGAAGCATAGTGCTTATAAGAGTGGATTAGTTGTTAAAGCATATAAGAAAATGGGAGGAAAGTATAGTGGAAAGAAAGACGATAGTAAAGGATTAGGTCGCTGGTATAAGGAAGATTGGAGAACAGAAAAAGGAAAGAAAACATATAAAGAAGGTGGAACTATATTCCGTCCTACAAAAAGAGTAAATTCTAAAACACCTACTACAATGAAAGAATTAACCCCAGCACAAAAAAAGAAAGCAATTAAAGAAAAAAAGGCAACTGGTAAAGTGAAAAAATACAAGAAATAAAATATCTCTTAGTATATTATAAAATGATTAATCCAGCAATGATGAAAAGATTAAAAGAACATTCAAAAGCACACGAGGGAGGAATGAAAGGAAAACATATGAAGAATATGGTGAAATTTGTAAAACAAGGAGATACTTTTAGTAAAGCACATTCCAAAGCAAAAGAAATGGATAAAGCAAAACCAAAAAAAAATGTTGTTAAGGGTAAAAAACCAATAAAGCAAAGCAATACAATGATAAAAAAAAAACCAGTAAAAAAATCTATGTATTAATAAATGAATATTACTAAAAAAGAATTAATTGAATTAGTTAAATCCAATAATGAATTCAAAATAAACTCTATGGGAAGAATGAAAAAAAATGATATATTAGAAATAGTTAATACATATCCATATGAAATTGTTTTTAAACAAAACAAATATGAGTTAGTTCCAAAATCATTAAGTCAAAAACAAATTGACAGAGAAAGAAGGGCAAAAAGAAGAATTGAAATAAAAAAGAATAGTAAAAAAAAAATTACAGAGATTTAAAAAATATATTTATAACTAATATATTCAATATGTAAAAATTATTTTGTCTTGGACTTGTTTTCATTTTCGCAACCGCAACCACACCTCACCTTCTTATTATTGTCTAAATCTCTTATTATTACTTTCATAAGTTTTTCAATTTTACTGATTTTGTAGAAAAGTAATTCCCAAATTTCTTCATTATCTTTATTTAAAACCATATAAACTATACATACATAAATGTATTGGTTTTGTTTAATTAATTATTTCAAACATCTTTAACAAATTTTTTTAATTTTTCTATTGTGCTTTTTAATTCTTTTATTTCAGTTTCATAAAACATTACTTTCATTTTTAATTTCTCTAAACACTCATCTAACTCTTTTAATATTACAGAAGAATTCATTTACTTATTAATTAGATAATTTATAATTTAATGTGAATGTAAAATTGGTGCTTCCGTGTAAATTATATAACTTGATAAATGGAGGCGGATTATCAATAGTAGCATTAACACCTATAATCGTAGCACTACTAATATAGGAAGAATTTGTATCTATTCCGTCAGTTGAATTCGCTAATGGTGTGTAAGTTCCTCCATCAGTTCTTGAACCAGTTATTATCATATTTGGTGGAGTTCCACTAAAATCTTGGTCTACGACACCATACAATCTTAACTTACTATATCCAGTAGTTTCTAATGACGCTGAAAAGGATTGAGAATTCACCGCAGAATTATTTATCCATACACCATTAGCAACATTTTGAGTATTTACAGTTGATACTTTATTACTACTTACACACGCTTCAAGAGTTTCTACTGCTCCTTCTATTTCACTTAAATGTGTAATTTGAGTATCTTGTTTTCCTTCCATACTTGTTAATGAAGTTTCAAGTGTTCCTAAACTTGTATTAATTGTTCCTTGTAATGTAGAAGTAGCAAAACCAGTAATATTACCACTACTAATATTTACATTTACTTTATTACTTCCAACACACGCTTCTAATACATCAACACCAGTATCAATATTACCTAAATGTGTTTCGGCATTTGCTATGTTAGTATCAATAGTTCCTAAATGTGCCTCGGCATCTGTTGATTTAGTTTCAATAACACCTAAATGTGCTTCGGCATTTGCTATGTTAGTATCAATAGTTCCTAAATGTGCTTCGGCATCTCCTAATGTGCTTTCAGTAGCAAAACCAGATATATTACCACTACTAATATTAACATTAACTTTATTACTTCCTACACACGCTTCAAGAACATCAACACCAGCATCAATATTTCCTAAGTGTGTTTCGGCATTTGCTATGTTAGTATCAATAGTTCCCAAGTGTGCTTCGGCATCTCCCAATGTGCTTTCAGTAGCAAACCCACTAATATTACCAGAAGAAATATTTACATTAACTTTATTACTTCCTACACACGCTTCAAGAACATCAACACCAGCATCAATATTTCCTAAGTGTGTTTCGGCATTTGCTATGTTAGTATCAATAGTTCCCAAGTGTGCTTCGGCATTTGCTATGTTAGTATCAATAGTTCCCAAATGTGCTTCGGCATCTCCCAATGTGCTTTCAGTAGCAAAACCACTAATATTACCACTACTAATATTTACATTTACTTTATTAGAACCAACACACGCTTCAATAGTTTCTACGGCACTTTCAATTTCACTTAAATGAGTTTTAGAAGCATCATCAATTTTTACTCTTAAATCACCATTAGCATCAATAGACATAGGACAATAATCACCATCACCACCAAAATCTGCTTGTGTATCTTGTCTAACTGCTAAACTCATAACACCTTTATGAGCGTTTCCGTGTGAGGCATCTTCACCTTGAACTATATCATCTAATGATTGTAAAGAAGTTTTAATAAGTCCTAAATCTGTAATCATAGTTGCTTGATTAGAAGCAGAAGCATCACCTCCACTTGAACCTTCTTCAATAGAAACTTTTAAATTACCACTACCAGTAAGAGCAGAAGGTAATCCAGCACCTTGAAGTGTAGAAGTAGCAAGATTTACTCCGTGTTGTTCTTGTATAGATACTTTAAGATTACCAGAACCAGTTAAGGCAGTAGGTAAAACATCAGTTATATCATTTCCTATATCAACATTTAATCTTTCACTTCCTTCATTTCCCAATTCTTGAAGACATACTTTTAAATTACCAGAACCAGTTAAAGCACTTGGTAATCCACCATTTAATAAATTTTCTACATTTTGAGTTTTAACATTTATACTATCTGCTGTAATTTCAATTTCATTAACAGAGCATTCAAGTCTTCCCGAAGCGTCAAGAGAAACTTCTTTATATTTTCCGTTAGGTAATCTTCCTCCAATTATAGAACTAGGCATTTTATATAATCTATAAAGAAAATTATTTCTTATTCCAAATGTGTATTTTGATTAAAATTACTTAATCCTACATTAAGATAAATTTGATTTTCACCAGCATTACTAAAAACAGATATTTGGAAATATTCACCTTGTATAGGAAAAGTATGTAAATTATATGTATTAGCAGATACATTTAATGTATGTGTAGGACAAGATATAATACTATCGGTAAATGTATGTCCGTCAGCAATATTACCAGATAAAACACGATATAAAGTTTTAGGAAAAAACTTAACAATCATAATACTATCCAATGTAGAATAATAACTAATTTTTATTGTAGAATATCTAAAACAATTTTCCATAGGAAATTTCATAGAACTATCTGTCGGTCTCCCACAATAAAACTGAGATTTCATACCTCTTTCATTATTATCTATTGTTTCATTTTTTACCAAATTAGATAAGGGCATTTATAATTAGAATAAGTAAATAAAATAATCTAAAAAAAAAATCTCATAGAAATATATAAAAATGACCGATACTAATTTAGTAAATAATCAAGTTGTTGCTTCAAGCAATTCTCAGTATATATCTATTGTTGCCGAAAATGGAGAACAATTTAACCCACGGCAAAAAATTATATTTAACATTGAACCAGAAATAGGATTTATAAAAAAAGATAGTTATTTAGTTTTTGATTTACTCAATAATTCTGCTGATTTTGGTAGATATACTTTACAGAAAAATTTAGGTGCTTCGGCGATTATAGACAGAGTTGATATTTATTCAAAAGAAACTGGAATTTTACTTGAAAGTAATACTAATTATTGTGAATGGTTGAATGTTATGAACCAATATATGTATGATGACACTACAAACCTTGTAAATCATCAAGGGTGTGGAACTCCTATACAGTCTTGGACGCATAATGTAAAAAAAAATGGGGATGTATTTGCTTTTAGAAGTATTCCTTCTCCACGACATATTGAAAATAACCAACTTTCACCAGTCTCTTCCACTCATACCAATGGAGGTGCTCCAAAATACACTACTAGACGATTTTGTGTTCCTCTTATGTGTGGTCTTTTCGGTTCATATGAAGGAGGTATGGAAAAAGCAATTCCTATTATGAATTTTGGTGGATTAAGAATTGAAATAACATTAAATGCTCCAAAACTTGCTTTACAACCATTAGGATGGAGTTATGTTGATACTAGACCAGATTACAATGCCCCAGAAAGTGAAAATCAATACGATTGGGTTTCTGGTGTAAGTGTAGATGCTGACGGTTCAAACCAAAGCACTGGAACTACTTGTGTATTAACTTTTACTGCCCCAGCAAATGAAGGATATAGAAAAAACAATTTACAAGACACTGGATTAGTTGTAGGTAATAAAATGAGTTGGGTTGGAAAAATAACTGGCGGAACAGATGCGACTTATACTGGAACTGTAAGTGCTGTTGTTGGTAGTGGTAGTGTAGATTTAACACTTAATGGTGAAGTAGTAAATCATCATCAAATAATGAAAATTACTTTAACTGGTGGTGGTGCTGGTCCAGTTGGAATAGTTAGTGGTAGTTTGAAAAGAGTTCTTGACGATTGTAATTATAAAGTATCTAATGTTGAATTTAGATTAAAGCAAATTGTTCCGCCAGACGGAGTTGCTGATAGTCTTATGCGAGGTATTAACTACGAATATATGGGATATGAAGTATTTATGAATAACATTCCAACTGGTTCATTAAGACATCAAATACCAATTCATTCAGTAGCAAGTAAATCAGTAGCAACATTTACTATATTACACGATACTTCTAATGGAGAAGGTGAATTACATTCATCAGCAGATATGTATAATGGTATATTACCAGATGTCGCCAAAGTCAATGAAGTAGTATATTTCATAAATAATAGATTATATCCATTGAGAGCATATAATCCACAAAATAAAGGTGATAGAGTATTAGCAACTAATGAATTAGTAAAATCATTTAGAGCATTAGGAGTTCAACCAGCAAACCTTGGAAATGCTGATTTCTGTGATTTAGAAAATTATACAAATACTCCACTTATTAGTAGAGAACTTGCGAGAGAAGGTATGGTATTTGATTTAAGAAATGCTGAACCAGAACTTAGATTATCTTTTAGTGGTTCAAGGTCTCATATTCTTAGAGCAAATACATTTGTATTTAGTAAAAAGATTATTCAAACAACAGCAACTGGATTACAAGTTATACACTAATCACCCTTTTTAATTGCTTCTCTTATAGCAGTTTCTTCTGTTGGACTTCCAAGAAGTCTATGTTGAAATTCTGCTAATTTATCAAAAATATATCCTATTGGATAAAACAACAATACGATATTACTTGCTATACTATCTAACTCTTCTTCATTATAAGTTGGTAGGGACATTATTATCTAACTATATATTATATATTTTAAATGAGTGCTATTCAAGACAAAAAATTAAAAATGCCTAAGGTTGATTTGAAGAAGAAACCTTCTTATGAATTACTAACTGTTATAGGAAAACAATCCGCCCAAGATATAACTCCACATCCATTTACTAAACTAAAAAAACCAAGAGAAGAAAAAGTTGAGGAAATATTTATAAAAGGTGGTAAAAAAAATGAAAAAAAGATTAATAAAAAACAAATCAAAAAAAAGTTTAAAAAAAAATCTTAATAGAATATATAAAATGTCTAACTTATTCAACTACGATGTTAATTTACAACCAGCAGTTATGGATATTAGAAGTGAAACCCTTGAACCAATATCTTCCGCAACTAATAGATTTGTATTTAGATTAGACCAAGCGGGGGAACTTGACGCAAATTCAGTTCTTTTATTTAAACCAGTTTCATTACAAGGTGATGATACATTAGATAATTTATTAAGAGTAAATCCATATGGCGGTGGATTACTTGCTATTAAAAGAGCAACTTTACAAGTAGGGGACTATGTATTAAATGATGTTAGTGATATAGGTAAAATTTCAAGTTTAGTTGATTTAGGTGCTGTAAATAAAGCAAGTCAATCCAAATATAATTCTCACTATTTCCAAAATAACTTCCATACCAAAGTTTTAGATAGTGCTGGTGTTGGTGCTGGTATTTCAACAGAAACTCAGTTTGGAGGTGCTGGAACTATTGTTTATGATAGACACCGAAGTGCCTTTGATTTTGGACTTCCAAATTCCCCTACTACTACTGATGCTGGAACAAGAGTAAATAACTGTATTATTACAAGAGACAAAAATACTTCACACCAAATAGGAATACCATTAGGAAATATTTTTCCTTGTCTTAAAGGTCAAACTATTCCACTCTTTTTATTTCAAGAGTATAGAATTCTTATGACTATTGAATTCCACGATTGTGCTTTATGGTGTAATGAGGCAACTGCTGGTGGAAATATGACTTGTGCTAGTGGTATTGTTGTTCCACAAGATGTAAAATTACAAGTTGATTACATCATATATCCTAGTGAAGTTCAAAATGCTATGAGACAACAGACAGCACAACAAGGAGGACTTAACCTTGTTTTCCCAGATATAATTAAAGTTGAAAAACAAATCCCACAAGCAACAGCAAATTTAGAGCAAAAAGTAGAACATAGATTAGGTATGGATAATAAAGAAGTTCATAAAATTTATATGATTAAACAATTAGATAGGGCGGGAACTCCTAATGCTTTGGATAGAATGCTTCTTGATGCTAGGTGTGATGGTATGAACCAAGAAGAATATAATGTAAATATTGATGGTGTTGATATTTTTGTTGAACCAAAATTCGCACCTTCATCTCAATTTGACGAAACTACATACTGTTTAGGAGGTGATTTATCTGTTCCTCGTCCTATGTATTTTAATGATGAAAATACTATTATGAGTAGATTAGCAGATAGTAGAGGTGGTCTTTTAGGTAAGATGAAACCTTTATGTTTAGACCTTGATAATGGTTCTGCTGGATATTTAGGAAGCGGAAGACAAATTGGAGCATATCCAATTATATGGAAATACAAACGAAGACCTTGTGGAAATACAGTATCTAAATCTACAAATTCACCAGCAGACGAATATATACAAGCAGATTTAACTGGTGCTTTGAATGTAGATTACTTTGTTTATTGTAGTAGAACTGCTACTATAATGAATACACCAAGTGGAACTATGGTTAATGTTGCCTATTAGTTCCCATATAGTTCTTTCTATCTTTTAATTTATATATTTATTTTCTCAAATAACTATATAAATAATGGGAAAAAAATTTAAAGATTTAGGTATTCAAGCGTTAAAGGGACAATTAGAAAAACTTGACCCAAGTAATGCTGAAAAAATTGCTAAATTTCAAAAAAGAATAAATGACATTGAAACTGGAAAAGTAAAGGTAGGAGACCCCCTAACTACACAAGTTGCTGTTCCTAATCCAGAAAAGAAAAAAAAAAAAGAAGCACCAGCAGATATGAATAGAAAACAAAGAAGAGCACAAAAAACAGAGGAATACAATAAAAAAAAAGCACAAGAAACTAAAAAAAAAGCACAAGAAACTGTTAAAAAGAGAGAAAACAAAGTAAATAATAAGTTTATACGAGATGAAATAAATCAACGATTGAATGCTAGAAAAGACGCAAATCAATTATTTATAAAAGGTTATGACAGCGACAACGCAATTATTAAACAGCGTTTTGAGGAAAAAACACAAGAATTACAAGATTTAGTTAGTAGTTTTCCACCAGTTAATCAAGGGTTTGGTTTAATTCAAAAATATGTAAAACCATTACGAGAAAGAATTGATAATGATTTTAATCAAACTTTAAAATCTTATAGAGAAGGAGGGCAATCCGTAATAGCACAAATTGACCGTAATAAAATTAACACAGAATTTTTAGAACAACAAAGATTAGGAAAAGGAAGAAGGGGTGGAAAAGAAAGAGAAAGAGGTATAAACACTTTTGTTTCTCACATTAATAGAAGAAAACAATTTAAATATGAAGCAAGAGAAACTTTCAATCAACCTAATGCTGATAAGTTTGGATTGAAAGATGATGGAACACCAAGAAGTAGAAGGGAATTCGCACATAGATTTAGAGGTAAAACAGAGACAGAAGTAAGTGAAATGTTAGACAAAGAAGTAAGAGATAGAACACCAGAACAAAGAGGAGCATTTGTAGGCAGAGCAAGTAGAGAACTTGAAGGACAAGATATAACAAATCAAGGTGTATCAGTTGGAGATAGGAGAATTGGTGCTGGTGAATTTATTGCTTCTCAATTAGCACAAAAAGATATAGAACAAATAGAACCAAAAGCAAAAGGTTTTGTTGGTAGTGAATTTACACCAGATAATATGAGAAGAATGGGTGCTATGACAAAAGAAGAAACTGAAAGAGGTGAAGGTTTATTAGGTATTAGACAAAGAAGAGAACAACAATATCAAAAAGAATGGAGTGCTGACGGAACTACATTAAGAAATTATGGTTTTGGAGTAATAGACCAAGAATTCACACA
>Ga0209535_1001555_pt1 | contig 15552 bp, 25 predicted proteins | sample LinPmetageLP28_FD_184041 | JGI IMG/M metagenome (GOLD analysis project Ga0209535, IMG submission 184041) | Marine viral communities from the Pacific Ocean - LP-28 (SPAdes) (version 2) | ecosystem: Environmental > Aquatic > Marine > Oceanic | place: Pacific Ocean | collected 2009-08-22 | reverse complement strand
CGTTAGGGTCATTTCTTTCATGTCTTGCTTGAACTGTTGCCATTTGTAAATTCCTGTGTTATAAACTTATTTATACTGATTATTTATAAAATGACCAACTAGGAGTGCCTATATATTTGCAGGCATTATTAGTCATGTGACGTTCTTTGCCGTTTAGCTTGATGTAGGCTTGGTACGTACGGCAGTATCCGCCTGAAATTGGGTACGAGTGTATCACACGAACCTTTCCACTAGCAAGTCTTTTCTTGTTGTACCAACTGACTATCTTGCCATTCTCTGTGCTTGTTAGGGCGAAGAACACTGCTGATTCATGCATCTTTTTCTCTGCTCTGTTTAGGCTGAATCTCATGAATTGTGTTCGTCTAAACAGGAAGGCAGGCATACTGTATTTTAAATCATCACCTAGCCATTTAGGTGCTGGCATTTTTCCTATGTGTCCGTCAGTCTCTCCTGGTGTTTTACTTCCTGCTATTGCTGTCGTTGACAACAGTAGGCTAATCAATACTATGATAACCTTGAACAATTTCATATTCTCCATTCATTTTGTGACAGGCTATCTGTCGTTGTGTTATTACTACTTCTCCAACCGGCATATCCCAGGTGTACATCTCGCAACTTTTGGCAATACCCATGTCAAACAAGAAATCCGATGCTCCGTCGTTGCATACCATTTTCTCTTCTGTGAGATTTTCTAGTACCTCGCCTTTTTCGTTAACCACTTTTATCTGTGTTACCTCGACATCGCAGTACTGGTCGTCCCACGGTCCACCTGCGTTCGCAGTGGTAGAAAATATTATTAATGCCAGGGTCAGAAACGCCAGGGCGATAATGAAGTATAAATTTTTCATGCCCTAGCCTATATGTTTAAGTTGCTTTTTTTGATCTCTATCAAAACATAAGCTCTATAACTTTTGTTCCTTGTCATAAAGATTTCTGATTTAGTAACCACATAACCTTGTGCAACCATATCATCTATTTTATTGATGATCACATCCTCTGATTGTGTTGTCACTGTTAGGTCTTCGTTGTCACCTGTTTCAGTTTTCTTGATAGTTGTTTTGCTGTTCATTTCACCGTCTACTCTGTCAAGCAATTTTGCTTTTGCTAGAAGAATTGCTTTCTTGACTGCTAGTTCCATATCCGGCGATACTGCTGTACCAGATTCTACGAACTTGAACACCGTCTCTCTGTCGTACTTGACATACCATTTAGGAGTCTGCTTTACAACCCCCGTTGTGTTCATGTCCGGCTTCACTTTGTATGTGCCAGAACATTGTGCAAGTAATAAACCTGCCACCAATATCATGATCATTTTAGTCATGTTTTTCATTGTCATCCTTATTGTTTAAAGTTTGCAACCAACTCTGATACAAAGTCAGATACGCCAGCAACATTAAAGTCATTGCTGAACTGTGCCCAACCATCTCCTATCATCGGATATACCGCTAGGAAGATTGCAAATAATATTATTAGTCTAATCATACAACAATTATAGCATAATTTCCAAATACGTCAACCAGGGTTGATCTTGCTAGAAGTGTTGATATTATTAACTTTTATAGGTTAGTTTCTACGCATTGTAGATATTTCTTTAGCACCCTCTTCGTCCCAGATAGGAACAAGGTTAGACTTGTGCATCATGCCTATGCCTAAAAGTTTTCTTTCACCCGAGTACCGCATCTCCTCTTTTCTACCAGTGCCCACAGGTATCTTGTCTCCACACTTGGGTTGACTAGGGTCTGGTGTGTAGTTAGGTATGTCGTAGCCTTTGAAATCTTTTACACTTCTCTTTAGGGTCTTGTCGTCAAGCCCTTGAGATTCAAGCCAAGCCTTGTGTTCTGCTTGAGCCTCTCGCTTTCTTTTGGTATCGGCTATCTTGATCCGCATACGTTTCGGTAGTTTCATTTGTATGAATCCCATAACTTATTATACTATTAAGGTAATTTGTTGTCAACTATGGTCTGCAGTATTATTTTTTGGTAATCAGGATTGGTGCTCCATGCTGTCATTCCTGATAGTAATTTCCTGTAGTCCCATTTACCTGCTACTAATTGATTCTCCCTGTATGACCTGAACTTATCATAAGCAGGGTGGGTGTTCAGGATACGGATCATATCCTTGATCGAGTCACATTTGGTTGTGTACTTCCTTACTCCCCAATTGGCATCTGGGTTTCCTAATGCTTTCATGTGCGGTACTGTTTTTAAACTCCAAGTCCTCACACCAAATAGTGCGTTGCCTTCTGTTGCGAATCTACTTGTACCCCATGCACTCTCTATACCGGCCATTGCTATTACTATACTGATAGGAACTCTTTTACTTCTGTCAGTGGTCCAGTTTAAGTATGCTACACATCTGGACGTGGCATTTATAAATGAAACCTTGTCAGAGAACTCAAATTCAGGTTCTTTCAAACCAAGATCCTCCACTACTTTGAGTTCGTGCTTGTGTATTTCGTCTTCTAACTTGTTGACCGTGATATCGTTTGGATAGAAAGTTCCTGTCATGAACGATGCTCCAATCACTACTGCGACAACAAGTATCGAATAAATTACAAGTTTTAATGATGATTGTGACTTTTGATTTAACATAATCTAAGATGCGTGTGGGCCGAGATTTTTAGGAATTGGCCTATCTCTGGCACTTGGGGAACTCGAGCCCACGTCCTCTGCATCTTCAATTTAAACTGCAACTTTCTGTTCTGTTGCCGGTTCTGTTGTTTCTGCTTCGTACTTCGCTTTGTACTCTGCTTCTGCATTTCTCATCGCATTGTTCCAGTCTGCTTTAGACAATCCTGTGAACCTTGTGATAATACCATCACTCATGATCTTGAATGAACCACATAACTTGTGCGATCCGTCCTCAGCTATCTTATGTACTACACCTGTAGCCTTACCGTCGGCATTCTCTCTGCCCATGATGTACATGTAGTTTCCTGATTTACCTCTCCACTTGTTATTGGTCTGTGTATCTTCCTGGCATCTAGATCTAATTTGATCTAATACCAAACTTGCTTTTGCTGAACATTTATACATTGTTTTTCTCCTTTGTTACCATTATTATAACAGGTAATGGTAAAGTGTCAACCAGGTAAAACCACTTGGTTTTATTGGAGTTTTACATACCGTTTGGCCATAATTCTTCAACATATCTATTTTTTTTTGAGGTCAGGCAGTAAAATTTTGACCATATACCTAATGTCCCCATGTTAGGTCTACCTCCGTTCCACCATTTTTCTGATGTAAGGACTTTAAGTTCTTGTAGGCGTTCTTGCCAAAGATTTATAATCTCAGGGTGATTCTCTGTGAGATATTCTAAAGCATATTTTTCTTTTAGATTAACATAATAAAGATCTTGTCCGTTGAAACTTATGGCTCTGGCACCACCTTTAAGTGCCTGCACCTTGTCAGGGTAATTTGAAAAAGTCTCATCCTCATCATACCTTCCGGTTGATCTGTTGCAGAGTTCTTGATGTCTATAATGATCATCTGAATCCTCTAGATCTATGCCCTGTTTTAGTAGAGCGTTCATAAACAGGTGGCTTTGTTTACAGTGCAGTTTGGGATTTTGGCTGAAAAATAAGTAACGATTAGAGTAAGTTTCGATCTGATCTAAGAACACAGTATACCATTCGTTGTCTTTTTTAATTAATTTTGGCTTGTCTATACCAAATAGATTACACACTTCAGGATCATTGTTTTCCTCATTGGATAATTCGTAGGATTGTAATATTCTTGAGTATGTGTTGAAGGCCAGGTGTTCTTCTTTGATCCTGTCCTCGGTAATTTTTTCCTTCCAATGTTTAGTATAATCGGCCATCGATGGTTCACTGATTGTTATTTTAGTTTCTCGAAGGTGTGATGTATATTTTTTGACTATAGGCAGTGCATAATTATCAATTTCGTAATCGCTTGCCTTGATACCACTTTTTAGTATCACTATCTCGTCAATGTGAATCTTATTATGTATGAAAGTCCTAAGCATTGATACACTGTCTATACCTCCGGAAAGGTATAACCTAATTTTCTTATAACTTGCACGTATCTTCTCTGCTTCTGTACGCAGAAGTTGGTTCAGTGGTGTGTTTGGCTCTTTGCTGAAGTCGTAATTAGAGTATGCCGGAGTCTGTTCGAATCTGATAGGGTCTCCTGTTCTAAGATTGTCTTTGATAGCTTCTAGTTTTGAAAAATAACTGCGATCGTTTACTTGGTAGTGCCATTTCATATTTTAAACTGTTGTTTTTTTCCGTTATCTTTTGCTTCTAAAATATAACTATCATTCTCCACAGTTCCTGTTATTTTTAAAAATGGTCTATTGTCGATGCCACAGTTGGCTGTGCTGTGTGGAGTATTTCTCCAATCAAAGTACAACACATCTCCTTTTTTCCAGTTAGTCCAGAAGCCCGGTTCAAAGTTTACAATCTGTCCTGGCTTCCAGTCATCGAGTGCCACGAAACATCTCCATAGGTCCTGTTGACCTTTTGGCTGTCTACGTTGCTTGTCGTAATCCAAATTTAGAAATTCTGTGTCTTCGCTTTGTTCGTACGTATAGCATGAAACAAAATCTATGTGCCTGTGCATCAATGTGCCTGGTAGTTGATTGTTTATATGACAGCTCGGATTTGAGTTGAAGCCAAGTGCAGAAGCAATCTTCAGTACTTCTTCTGTTGGTTCATGCCTATCATAACCATTAGTGAACTTGTATTTCTTGTGGTGTTCTATTTCACTGGCAGTTCTTGTTGTGTTAGATATGTCGTGATGGCTGATCTCAGGCGTGTCGTTTATAATTTTGTTTATGTCAATGTCGAATTCAATATTGGCCGCTATCCAAAATCCACTTTTTGTTGGATCTACAAGGGTCTTCATTAACTCCATGACATCCGCTTTGGGGTCTTCCAAGAATTTTAAAAGATCCTTGACCTTTAATATTTCGTCCCATTTCTTTTTTGTATAATCTGTCATGTGGATGTACCAATAGCGATATTATATAACACCGCTATTGATTTGTAAAGAAATTATGCTACTTTTGAATCTTTTGCTAGTTCTTTTGTGTCAATGAAAGTCATAGTTTCGTTCTCTGTTAGAGAATCTAACCATGCGTTTCTCTTAACAACTAGCATGAAAGCATTTCTTGGTACTTCAGTCAAGTTTTGAGTTTGGTGTCCAGTGTGATCCGGATTGAAAATCAAAAATTGTCCTTTCTGAAGGTTGATGCTAACTTCTGAGTCAGCAGTCTTGAATCTGTACCAAGCACCACCTGGCATATCAGTCAACTGCACAAAAATTCTTAGAGTCTCACCGTGTTTGTTTCCACGTTGATTGTCAAAGTCTGTGTGCATCTGCATGTAAGCGCCTGGTTGTTGTTGGAAGATCCTAATTCTAGTTTTCTCACACTGGAACCAATCGCATATAGCGGCCAGTTGCGGTGAAGCTGATTTAGAATTTGTGTCTTTGTAGTCTGCTGGGTTTTCTTCAGCCCAGAAGTCTTGTAGTTGGTCGTGTGTGGTGTCTTTGCCGTCTGCACTTCTAAAAGAGTTGTAAAGGTATTGAGTGTCTTGGCCTTTCATGGCGTCAACTTTCTCAACTTCTTTAAATCCTGGTCCTCTTTTTGTGAAGTTTAGAGCCTTCAGTTCACTTTCCCAGTTGCCTTGGAAAATGTATGAAGAAGCATAGATACCAGTTGAAGGATTGTATCCTTCTGGTTGATGATTGATTACGTTTTCAATCACACCGTCTTTACTTGTCTCTGTTTCAAACTTGTACATAGTTTGGTTCTCCTTAAGGTTTTTGACTCCGTGTGTATTTATATGCATTTAAAGGCAGTTATCATTTTCTAGTCTTTGTTCAAAAATGTGCTTGTCCTCTGTTATAAATTGCTCTAACGACCTACCTTCCAACTTAAAATAGTTTTTCAGATCGTCCGATATCAAGGGAAACCATCCTTCTGTTTTGTAACGATCACCTATGTGTTCCATCATAATTGAATCTGGGTTGCTGTCTGTTATTTTATGAATACTGTTGTTCGTGGTATCTTGTATGTTCACTACAGGGTAGCCTTTCTTTATCAGCGTGTCTTTGATATCTACTATTGTGTATTGCGTATCGCCTGTGCATTTGTAATTTTTATTATAGTGTTCCTCTTTGCCCATGCTCTTTTCAATAGCAGACGCCAAGCACACAGGGTCGAGGTAAGGTGCAGGTGCATTGTTTCTATAATCCAACAATGTATTGTCTTGCTTGTTGTATTGTTCTGTAAAGATGTTATTCATTAAGGGAGCAATATCAAAACTTGTATATGCTATTCCACTTTCTAGTATAAACTTATCTATCTGATCGTGTATAAGTCTCCATGGTCCTAGGCTTCCAACTTTGATTATTTGTTTTATATTTGATTGCATAGCTGAAATGATAAATTTTTTAGTCTGCACTAGTGTGTCTTTGTTTTTAGGCAATAACAAGAATATTACTTCACTGTCTAACAATGGCTTCCAACTGCTACTGTCAGCAAGATCATATGATACAAAATTATAATCACCTTTTATGTATTCTCCTATTTGACTATTTTTTCCTGTAAATGTTATGTTCATTATATAATATCCCAGATCCTAATAATTTTATAATTGCTACATTTAGTACTAACGTATTTTTCGCAGGCCAGTTTAGTCATGGCATAGATCAAATGTTCCTTTCCTAATTTTTTTATATCAACTTTGTTATTTGTTTTCCAATTAGGGCAGTTTATGATACCAGTTTTATCATCTATAAAGTATTCGGTCACGTGATGTGCTGGCAAAGGGGTAATCTCTTGCGATGTTATTCCATAAACAACTTTTGTAGATGTGTAGACGAATTTACAATCCTTTGCTCGTGTATCTAGTAACTTTTTAATTGCAGTTTGTTCTAGCATGAATGTGTTAAAGTCTCTTCTTATACCTTTAGGCCTGCAGGCTCTGGCAACGTACCATACAGTATCAACATCAGTATGATCATTGAACCATTCTTTGAACTTATCTGCGTCTTCGAATCTTACAGGACAAGGTATAGTGTCCTCGTATAGCATCAATGCTTTACCTAGTTTACCTGTTGCTCCGATCACTGCTATGGTCAATTTCTCACACCTGTTATTGTTAATGTGTACTTGGGTGCTATGCCAAAGTTTGCACTGGTATGAAAAACTCCGGGAGGAACTATGTATGTGTCACCTGCTTTCCAGTTTGCTATCATGTTGTCGTGTAATTGTAGAGCGTGTCCCCAATCCCAGTCACTTATCGCAACAAAGAATCTAGTTGGATTATCATCTCCGTAAAGTCTTTTGAATCCCTCAAATCCATCGCAGTGTAGAGGCAGTGAATGTCCTGGCATGTACTCCAACAATCTCAATAATGATTTTTCTGGATCTATGCCTAGTGCTTCAAAGTTGTGTTTGCCGACCAAGTCTTTCAGTGTAGTATTATGTGCAGGATCTAGACCCCAGTTGCTTTCTGTTGTGTTGTGTTCGTTGTAGCCTATCCAATTGGCATTGATTGCCTGTTCATTAGTTGTGCTGTTTAGGAATGGTCTGGGATGATACCACTTAACTGTGGCCTCCTGTCTGTGTGCGTTTGCAAAGTCCTCAAACTCTCTTGGCATTATCTCCAGTGTGCAAAGTTTGTCTAGCTCTAGGTGTTCCGATAGATCTACTTTCCTGTCCTCTAGGTACTTCTTAAAATATTGATTATCCAGCATCTTTCAATTCACCACTCCAGTGTATTGTAATCTTTGGGTTCATCCCTGCGTTTGCACTACCGTGATACACACCCGGAACAAGATCCCAGCACTCTCCTGCTTTCCATTGGCTGAAACAGTGATTGCCGTAATGGAAGAAATGTCCGAAGTCCCAATCTCTAACGAACGCCATATATCTTCTCAACACAGTGTAGTCTGCTTTCGCATCACCTGTACGCCTTATGAAACTACTGTATGTGTCAACATGTGTGTACATCGTGTGTCCTGGCGGTTGTACAAACAAACTAACACCCATGTTATTTTCTTTGAGATTTGGAAACATCTTCTTAAGTGGTTCTTCCCAATGTTCGAACTCTTCGTTTGCAATCTTGAAGTACTGACTGTTGTGTTCGTTGTGTGTGTTGTTTTTGAATGCCATGAACGCTTGTTCTTTGATTGGCATGTTATTCACATTTTCTTTTGCGTGATATATTGCATCTTGCTCGTAATCAAATCTCCAATATTTCTGAGGAGTTAGATGTTCATTGCATTTCTTAATAGCCCAATCGCCTAGACCTTTCCAATCAAACTCTATGTTCTTCATAAAGTGTGTGTCGTCAGTGTGGTTAGGCTCCATAGGATCCCAATGCCACGGATACTGTTCTAGTATCTCTTTTGGAACTGCATCTTTAGGATTCAGTCTTGTCTCCGATATCGGATGTTTTAACTTCACTTGATTTTTGCTCCGCTTATGCTCAATGTCACTTTTAATCTCATACCCATATTTGCCGAACAGTGTGGCTGTGGGATAGGTAAGTCATAAACCTCTCCACTCTTGTAGTGTGGGAAGTAGCTATTTTGAAATTGTACAACATGTCCCCAATGCCAGTCTGTGATTGCCACGAGGTATCTCTTAATAGGTCCTAGGTCACACATCTGCGTGTCTATGTCTGGATTAAGATGTTTGTTGTTTCTACACCAATTACCCAAGTTGTCAACGTGCCATGGCAGTATCATACCCGGCATGTATGCTAACAGTCTTATGAGTGCAGTGTCGTAATCTATTCCTATTTGTTCGTCCCACACTTTCCTGTCACCTAATAAATCTTTTATTTGCTTGTTACTATCTCCATACAGACCCCAATTGTATTCAACCGTGTTTCTTGCATTGTATCCAACTTTCATTGGGAAGTTTTCTGTGAGTTCGCTTCTGCCGTTATGGTAAGGTCTTGCCTCGTAATATTTCTTTTGGCAGGTTGCTCTATTCTCTTCCATAAACTTAAAAAAGTCGTCTTGATTTATATCTAATCTTGTTATAGGTTTTGCTTCGTGTTTAGTCGTTAGATCGGATCCCACTTCGTATGCCCATTCTTCGTACAGTTTGTCTGGACGTGTTTCCATAAATTCCCAAAGATCTATCTCTGACTGTTTCGCCATCACACTGTCCTTAATGTATGAATTGATGTCCTCGGGCAGATTACCGTAGTTGGCATTGATCTCTGAGGGTTTGAGTTTTCTTTTCACTTGCATATGGTATCTCCAATTTTTAATAGCATAGCACAGAAGACAATAGGAGTCAATTACTGTTCTGTACTATACTAATGATTATTGTTAGCGATGATTCGCACACGGCACGGCCTGTTCTTATGTCTTTAGGTCGTTTTCTTTGCCGACGTCATCTTGATTGATGGCGTTACACAATTATTTACCACAGCATCAATAACTTGCTGTACTTCTGTATCTGTCATGTAAGGATTATTTGGTATAGTAAGACTTTGCTGTACAAATCTATCTGACATAGGAAACTCTTGACCTGTATTAGGCGTCCACAGTAGTTTTGCAAAGTTGTCAACATAGTGTTGCTCTGTTTCTATGCCTAAGTCTAACAATTTTTTGTATGTTTCAAACTTATTCTCTACCATTATTGCGTACTTGTGGCCATTCCATGTTGAGTAATCGGGTCTAGGCCTCGACTGTACTTTGCCTTCGAATGCCTTGTCATACATATTTCCTATCTGTATCTTTCTAGCCTGCCACTTGTCAAAGTGTTTCCATGAGGCTAGTATTTGAACTGCTTTATCCTCGTCAGGATGACTGCTGAACCCTGCTGTTTCGTAATCTTCTAGTCTACTGGGTTTTCCGTTTTTCCTCAACACTCTTACTTTTTCGTATATGTTTTTATTATCTGTCAGTACTGCACCAAATGTACCAACAACAGGTATTGCTTTGTTGTCAGCAAAACTCATACAAACAACATTACCAAGTTCGAGCGAGTTAGTACCATTGTACAATGAAAATTGCGATTGTGCGGCGTCATTGATATAAACCATTTGGTTATCTGTACAGAAATTTTTCACTGTGTCATGATCATGCATGTCTCCGTATAATCCTGTTGCCAACACTGCCTTTGCTCCCGAATCTGCAAGATCTTGTAATCTATAAGGATCCATCATTCCGTACTGATCAATCTCACAAAACACAGGAACACCTCCTATCACGGCCACACTGCTTAAAGTTGCCGGACAGGAATAGTTTGGCACAATAACTTTGTTTCCAAATCCAATATTGTTGGCCATAAGTGCCATCGTGATTGCATGAGATCCAGATCTGCACAGCAGAGCATATTTTCTCTTTGACACTTTTTTCAATTTCTCTTCTACTTGATTAGTGAAATATCCATTTACAACTTTTTCGTTTTTGTGTATTGTTTCGAGACCTACAAGTATGTCGTCCTTAATATCTGGCCATCGTCTGCTGAAGTTTTGTGCCTTAATCATTTATTATTCCTGTAAAGGAAACTGTGTACTGCGGAGTGTATCCAAAGTTACTAGATGCATGTCCCAACCCAAAAGGTATCTGATACACCGCACCCTTGCTCCAGTTTGATATAACAGTCTTAGATACTTGGAATGCGTGTCCGTCCTTCCATTCCTGCACGGAAAACCATAATCTTTTTAATTTGCTTACATCGGCATCAGGAAACTTCTTTTTATAAGATCCTGCATCGTCTTGGTGCCATGCAATTCCATGTCCGGGCATCTTAACTATAAATCTCATCAAGATCGAGTCTGGATCGGCTTTTAATTTTTTTATGTTTTCAGTGCCTAACAAGTCTTTCAGCTTTTCATTACTGTTACCGTTCATACCGTAGTTCAGTTCAAACGTGTTATGTTCGTTCCTACCCAACTCATTATTGAGTGTTGCCCATTTGTTGCTGTATTCTGTATAGTGTTCTTTTGGTGATTCCCATTTCTGTTGTGCAAGATCAAAGTTATCAAGGGTGAACTCTATCCATTCCTCCGTGTTGATATCTATCTGTGTTATTGGATTTACCCCTGCAACAGGTAGGCTGTCAAAGTGCTCCTCCATTTCCATCCACGGTTTATCGTCTAGTAATTTTTTATATTCTTCTTTTTGCATTATTTTAAGTTTGCTAGGATTGCCGCTTCTTTGGCTTTAGATTTTTCGAGCTTGATTCTGTTTTCTTCTTCCAGCTCGTCCTTTGTCTTTACCTTCTCAGGTTCTAGTTTGGCAGGGGCCTCTATAGGGAAACCACAATTATCAAACCATCTGCCATCTACTGTGGCAATGCAAGGACTATAGAAGTTGTACTTCTCACCTGTGTTTGGATCTTTCCTTGTTAGCAGTCTACGTTTGCTGTAGAGCTTACCAGAGTACAAGTTACCGTCTTTCTGGTGTAATATATTTTCATACAGCGATCCATACACCCTATCTATCATAATGTACTCGTCGCCATTCTCATCTTTTTTCTGTTTGGCTTTGTCATAAATGGCTGGCAGTGTGTGTAGTGTGTTCGGATAGTATCTATTGGTGTAAGAATGGAATTTTTCCTGTACGAATGGTTTGGGCGCCGAGTCAGTTATCTTGCCCAGTCCCTCTAATAGTTTTTTTGTTTTCTCACTTGGCATAATGTTTTATATAGCTGTAACAATCCATAGGCAAAATAAACAGCCTCGCCCTACTCCTGGGCTTCTATATCATCATCGACGTAAAGCGTCTCCGTTTTGATTAGCAAATGAAGACTGTCTAGATACCTATAGATTGTTTGTGCTGTCTTAATTATATACGATTACGATGTAAAGTCAACCACGCCCAACATCTTGAAGTGATCCTGTATAGTATATGTGTCTAGGTTCACATGGTCTCCACGCACATCATTAATAATTTTATTGTATCCTGCTAACTTATATCTACGGAAAGGAAATTCCCAGTTGCCTGCTTGTTGCCAGTCGCCTTCTAGTATATGTTTGTCAGCATCGGCAATCAAACATAGTGGCATTTGTAGTACTAGCTCTGCAGATATCTTGTCATGTAGATATGCTGTAATGATCTTGTTCTGCGGGATCACATGTTCCAGATGCTGTTTGCCTTCCATGTGCTGTGCCTTATAATGATATCCCATAGGTGCCAACTGCTTTTGCATTGATCTTATGTAGAGCACCAAGGAAGTTTTTATATGCTTCTTTGTGACTTGGCTCCATCGATCATTAAACAGATCTGCTTTCATGTGATCAATGTAGTCTGCAAGTTCCTTTAGCTCTGGTCTTCCCTTTGATTTAAAGTTTATCTCGGGTAGATTAGTAAGGCTTTGGAAGTCTGTCATTGAATTCATCCTCTGTTATCATTTCCATTACAACTGCATCCGCACCGTTTGTGTAGTGTTCTTTGACTGCCTCCATTACATCCTTGTACGGTAACCCATATCCGTACTCCTCGGTCTTGTTGTCTTTGATCACTTTACAGATGTAATAGCAAAGTTTATTTGACATACTTGTTGAAAGCCGTCTGTGCCTCTGAGTCGTGTGCTATGTCGCCCTCGTCCAACTTCAGTGTCACATTTGGCATGTAGCTTGGCTCAAAACTTTCAGGCTGTTCTATCTGATATATCTCTTTCAGCATATGACCCATTGCCACTGGTGCGTCCCATCCAACTCCGTTTGCATGTTGCCACTGTTTCTTTGTTGCGGTATGTATCAGTGTGGCACTTGGACAAACTGTCTTGGTGCTTTCCAGCATCTTCATCATCCAATCATCAGGCAGTCTGCTTAATCTTTTTGCCTCACTGCCCATTTGGTACTGTTTCATAAGTCCAATAAAAAGACCTTGGTTAATCTCACCACCTTCTTCTTCACCATACACTATTTTTATAGCCATGAGTGCATCTCGTAGGCCTGAATCTCCTGCCATTTTAATTCCTTTATATGCATAATCAAAATGTGAGAAGTAGTGATTGTTAGGTCCGCATTTGCCTGAACTCTTTCTAACACGTTTGGGCTCTAGATCTATTTCACATTGATCAAATATCTCTTGGACCGCTTGTGCTGTGGCAACTCTTTCCGTTTCTGTTTCACCCATCTTGTATCTGTGCAGTAGACATCTGTGTATCTCTTCTGTGCCTGCTCTCAATATGCCCGAATCATTCACTATCTCGAATGCTTCTGCATCGAAGGCCGGTTCATCTGTTTCCACAATAGTCACTGGTATCTTTTGCCATCCTAACAGTGCTAGTGCAACTGCTCTATGCTGTCCGTCGAATATGTATAGTGTCTCCCCGTCTGAACGTTTCACTGCTGATACAGGACAACACACTCTAGGATCAAACTTCTTCATGATGTTCATAACATGTCCTGCTCTGACATCTCGTTGAACTGAATAATTAAATGCGAAGTGCTCCAACGGATGATCTTCGACACCCTTTGGCAACAATCTTCCCTTTGCTATTTGATTCTGTAGATTTACTTTTGCTTCTGCTAATTTGCTTGACCAGTTTGGTACATCGTCTGGTGCTTCTTTCTTGACTTCGTTGACCACGTCAAGAAGCATTTTTATTTTGCTCATATAGTCTCCTATAGTTAATGAGTGTAATTAAGAGCAGAGTTCCTACAATAGGATAAACCCTAAATTACCTTACTATTATAGCATAAATTAAATTAGCGTCAACCATCTGTAAATTAAATATCATAGATGCGTTTAGAGATTAAAACAAAGAATAATATAAAAGGTATAAAAATCACTAATTTGGACAGGATAACTGTTGATTATGAGTTATTTGTACTGCAGGATCATTGGTATAAAATAACCGTACCCGGTCTAAGATACAATTTAACAGACATACTGGTAGACGGAGAATCAATAAGACACGGTCTTAATGCTGGTGTAATGTCTGACCGCGGGTATGAAATATGGATAAACGGTGATTTGTCCCAGTACTTCACTCGTATCGCACACTGTTTTGCACTAGACGACTTACTGCGTTTTAAAGATCTAAAAAAGAAATACTTGATCACAGAGAGTTGGAATGAACCAATCACAGGAGAGTTCGTCCCAAAGAGTGTGAAAAACTTTTTCAACAAAGGCGAAGGTCCCAACTGGTTTCACAAAGAGGATTTTAGCAATCTGCCGTATGTAACTTACGACGGGCCTGCCATGGATACAAACTTAAACTTGGACGAAGATCTGCGATTTATAGACTCAAAGTTTTATGGCCAAGGGCAATGTAAATCACTGAAACATAGTCCTGAATTACCCACGCTACCAGTGAATGAAATCAAGAACGAAAAATTGCGTTGGACAATGAAACAGTTTGGATTCACTGATATACTTCAGATGCAGTATGTAGAGTTACAACCTAATTCTGTGTTGCCTGTACATAAAGATGATTTTACATATCATAGTGGCAGAGATATTATTAAAGGGCCAACCCAGTTGTATTTTGTTTTGTCTGGTAATCCTGCGGATATAAAATTTAAATTTAAAAATGTTGGACTAATAGATGTTGGAAAACCTATTTTCATAAACAATCAGAATTTTGTTCACAGTTTGATTTATACAGGTAAAGTGACACGTGGTGTGTTTTTAGCCTACGGAATACGAAATACCTAGATAGACAGTGATCCTTCTACATAAAGGCAGGAGTGTGCTTGGTCTTCAATCTGGTATCCATATTCTATATAGGTCTCCACCATAGCTCGGGCCTTTATTTCAGCTTGTAATACACATTCTTTTTCTGTGTCATACCATATGACTGGCTCTTGTTCGAACATTGTACAAGGGTTACCTAATGTGCATATTACTACTAAAACTTTCCACATACTAATAGTTATCCTGTTTTTTTTTGCCTAACAAGTCCCTTATTGTTTCCTTACAAGCACCATGCCAGTAGATACCAGACTCTCTTAATTTCTCATTTGCTATACGTAGTTTTTCTATTTTACGTTCTATATTCTTGAATTGTGATACAGTTAGATCTCGACTTATCAGTTTCTCCAGTTTGTTCAGCACGTCGTCTATAGCAGGACAAGTAATATCTGGAACCTTTGGAGCTTTTTTTTTGAGCTTTGACCAATAATCGGCCTTCGTCTTTGGTCTATTCACAGTATTATTTACTGTGATGTGTATTGGAAGTTTAGTGCGTACTAATGTTTAGTGATTACCCAAGCTCTGTGATAGTAGTCATCAATGTTCTTCTGTATGAGTCTTTTTGCCATGCCTGTGGCCTGGATCTCGTCCTCGAAAGGACCATGCTCTGTCTCTGTTATGTGATCTATTGTATCTTTGTCGTTAGGATCTTTGTGTGTGCCTTCTACTACCCAATATCTGTTTGTGATTTTGCCCATTTTATATTAATGTGATGCAACCGTATAAGAAAATTGATGTGTAAACGGCAATTATTGCCCACATCAACTTGTTCATTTGACTTTGCTGTACTTTTTGGATTTCTTGATGCCCATGTAGTGTTCGCCTGGCTCGTAGTTCCATCTCTTACCATGGTGTCCACGCACATCTGCGTACATCATTCTCATCTTTACCAACAATTTGATCAACGGGT
>Ga0209535_1001554_pt1 | contig 15553 bp, 12 predicted proteins | sample LinPmetageLP28_FD_184041 | JGI IMG/M metagenome (GOLD analysis project Ga0209535, IMG submission 184041) | Marine viral communities from the Pacific Ocean - LP-28 (SPAdes) (version 2) | ecosystem: Environmental > Aquatic > Marine > Oceanic | place: Pacific Ocean | collected 2009-08-22 | reverse complement strand
TGATTTTTCCAGTATCAATATCCAAATCGTATATTTGACCAGTCGGCTCGAATATAACAGCTAGTTCTTTTGTGAATTCAATCAATGGTTTAAATATATCAGCGCCGCTTATTTGCTGAGTAAGTTGTTTTTGAGTTGGCTCAGCAGAATCAAACGGCGCAGACTCTTCATCTGGATAATCTACACCTAGACCTCCTGGAAGTCTTTCTGTGAATTCTTCCTTTATGTATCTTCTCCAATTTTCCATTATAAGTTTCATGTTTATAAATAGTCCCAAGAAAGAGAAAAGGTGGTAGAGGCGGGGGGAGTCGAACCCCCGTCCAAAGCATCTCGAACAATATGTCGTTCACAAGGTTAGTCTAGTTCTGGCCCTAGACAGCCATTAAGTAGCAAATATATAATAATATAAAGTAACAAGTCCAAATGTTGGATTAAAGAGGTATTTGGGAACCTCCTCAAGGGTTATGCGGCGAGCGCATAATCCTCGAAGTTTTCAACGTCATCGTTTGCGTTTATTTTTTTGGGTATTTTTACTGTGCCTACCCACACATCCTTGCACACATTATTTTCCTTACCCTGTCGAAACCTGTACGCCCCTATAAATACCGCCACCGAAGAGGCGGTATAAAGTTATATTAGCAGCAACCACTATCGCATGAGCAACACCCACAGCAACAACAGCAATGCTTAGAATCGAACAATGTAACTAATTTATGTAAAAGCTTTTTCATAATAAAGACCCTCCTAAAATAACTAGTTAACGGCCGCCATCGAAGACCTTGTTAGTTCTAATTAGACTTAACGTGTCGGATGGTCCTTTAACGTTGTACCATTCAAAAGCTAAATTAGATTTTTCTAATTCTCTTATGATGCCATAATCGTTTCCACCAGGTTCGCATTTGTCTCCTACAAAAACTATTTTTGTAGCTCCAGCGTTCTCTAGATAATGAATGGTCTGACCCTTGTCTTGGCCAAATTCAATAATATCTATCGAGATTGAGCCTCCTACAGTCGCTTCGAGAGATGGATAATTGTAATTAATAAATTCTGCTATATTAGCCCTCTCCATATGCAAACTATCCCAATCGTTATACTCTTCTCTTTGTTTTTGCGAAGCATTTCTCCCAACTACAGAAAAGTTAACCATTCCGGTACGAGGCTCTATGTGATTTCCTGTTTTGTATGGAAAATTTGTATTTTGTAAAAACATTGCAAGGTCTTGTTCTAATGAGTCAGGTAATGTAAACTCTGATTTGTGTATAATGTTTCCTATAGAATTTCTAACTTCGTTGCCCATGCAACAAAATATACTCTGAAAGCAATCTAGAACATCCCATGGAACTTGTTGCTTGGTTTTTTGAAAGTCTGAACCGGTAGAAATATAACATTGCTTTCCCATTGACCAAAATAGAAACTCATTTGCAAAGGAGTAATTCATTTCTTCTCGGGGCTCAGTTAAAGTGCCATCAACATCAAATATATAACATATTTTATTCGGATCTACTGTAATCATCTTCTAATCTCACTACGTCATCTAATTCTGGAGTGCTTACTTCTGCTAATTCTACATCACCATAAGGCGCGCAAAACCTATGTATAGTTCCAGGTGTCACATGAAATGATTGACCTTTTTTAAGTTCTATTTTGGCTAAAGTTTCTCCCATTCCAATCTCAAGTAGAAGAGTGCCTGTCAAAACAAGAATAGTCTCTTCTTTCTTTTTGTGATATTGTCTAGAAAGTTTGTGACCGGCGTTGATGCAAAGTATCTTTCCTACAAATTTCTCACAATGAGACCATATAATCTCGTGCCCCCAAGGTTTAATTATCTTTTCTTGCTCTACGACCATAATAAAATTCCTCTTTTAGATTATATTTTTTTATATACTCAACCATATCTGCCCTCTTAAGTCCAATTATAAGAGAAGCTTCTTTTCTGCTTTTAGCTACAGAGAGAGCATATTTAAAAACAGCCTCTCTACAAATTTGTTTACAATATTTAAATATAGGAAAGTTAAAAAGCTTACCTTTTAAAGATTTTGTAGATACTAAAAGTTTTAAAGTTATTAATTCTTCTAATTTAATAAATTGTAATTTATTTAGAAAGTCTTTATCTATCTTCTTTTCTATTAATAACTTATTCTTTAAGTTATAATTTTCATTATCAGAAGTAAATTTACTTTTCTTTAATGTGTTATCTCTCATCGCTGTTTTTCCAACCTACCTACCAAGGGTATCATACGATGTCAATAAATTCAAGACAAAAGATTAGACAGCTTGTTTGGCCTGGTCATATTCTGCGTTAGTTGGCTCTTCAACAGTACTAGTCATTTCACTATCCCACTTATCAAAGTACAGCTTTAAGTTGGCAATAAGGTAGTCGTAAAACATCTCCTGGTCTTCTGGATTATCAAGTTCTCCATAATAATCAACAACAGATTTTTCTATAGCAGGATAAACTCTTTCTGCTTTATTTCTACCTGTGGTGTCTTGCCCCGATAGAGTTGTGAGTCCCTCCTCCTCCTCCGGTACTTCATTCGGTGTTTCTTTTTCAGAGCCGTCAGATGCATCAATAAATTTTTCAGCTTCTATGCCCTGAATATCAATATCGACCTCTTCTGAAATTTGTGCGTCACTTTCTGTGTCATTTAATTTTACTGGTGCCAATGTGTCTTGAACCCACTTTATAATGTGTGCTCTGAAAGATTTTTTCTGACCTTCATCTGTAGTCAGAGTTTTATAAACACCTCTAAGAGTAGAAAGGACGTTTGTGTTCTTCATGAGATCTTTTAACGTATTGATGCCTGTGTTATCATGAAGGTCCACAGTAGGGTCTTCAGCTTCGGAAAGAGTTTGTTCAAAGATAATGTCTCTAAGTTGTATTCTCAATTGGTGCTCTTCTAGAATCTTTGCGACACTTTGCTCGTGTTCTACGGCCTTAGAATTGAAAAACTCTTTCAATCCTTTTCTAATTTTCATACGAAGTCTTTTTTCTTGTTTAATCATTTTATCATTCCTTTTATATATTTTTAGGTTTCCTGGTGCACCGGCAACGTTCGCTGCAATTGAAATTTCATCTATCTCTTCTTCCTCTGCTAGAAATGCGTTGGAAATGTTAGTCGGCCGAGCGTTGTGAAAAGCGCCGCCATATTTAGTTAAATCTTTTCTGCCCATATCTAAATAGAATCTATGCGCCTTTGCTAGACGCGACTTCATTGACTTTTGAAACTTCCCGCTGGCTTTTTTTGGCTTAGGCGCTTGTTGGGCTTTAAACCCTTCGAATACTTTTTGCGCCTCTTGGTAAATAATTTCTGCGAGTTCATCTACTTCGGGCTCTTCAACCTGATTGGACTCTTCGTCTCTCTGGTCTGCAGCGTTAAGTCCTAAAATACCCATAACAGCCATTGTGTCTTCTGCTTGTGGTACAAAGTCCGCTAACATTGAAACTCCAATTGGGTCTTTAGTAGCAATGTCTATAACGTACCTCATGTCAGACGCATGCAGGTCTTCTATCGATACCGAACCTTTTTTGTTTGAAGGTAAAAACTCTAAGACTGAAGGCGTGTTTTTTAAAAGTTCCACATACTCTGAGGAGTGTTTAGCAGTTAATTGACATACATGAACTTTGATTTCCAGGTCGTCTCTCGCTTTAGATATTATATTTTCATATCTAGATTTGTCGTCCTCTTTATCTCCACACCCCAAAAGAACAGTTGTGTTAGGGGGAGCAACTAGTGGATCTGCAGCATCAGGTTCCTTCATTACAAAATCATATGTAACACCGACTGGAGATGCTGCTGGGGATTTTATAACTACAGTTTTATTCTTAGCAGGAGACCCATCCAAATAAGCATTCCAAATTTGGACTGCATGGTCAGAATCTATAATCTTGCCGGACGGAAGTGCTCTACCACCTTTTGTGGGGGTGGAAACAATTACAATAACTTTGTCGGCGTTCTCAGCCAATGACTCTACCATTGAAAGGTGGCCTTTGTGGGGAGGCTTGAATGCCCCGGGCACAACTGCTATAGTAAGAGCTTGAGTTTCGCCCTGTGCTGCGACTTCGCCTTCCTCGGCTGGCTCTATAGGTCCAAACCTCTGAAAGCGCTCCATACCGAGTATTTGATTGGCTGGAGCGAAGTTTCCGGTCAGTTTGTACGTAGCGCCGTTCCAATCAAAGACAAAACCCTCTGAAGGTGTGTTTATTCCTGATGCGGCTTTTAGTTTTTCCATTTGCCGAGTAAGCTCTTCTTTTGCTCTTTCATTAGATGAATTTTGTATCTTTGTTATAGAAGACTGCAGCTCCGCCTGCAGGAACTTTATTTGTTTTTCGTTGTCTGCAATGAATGCGGATTGTAAACCATCGACTGCAGAAACGGAAAAGTTATGTAGAACGTTTTGAAGAGCCCTCGTGAAAGAAGCATATCTAAAATCTTTTATAAACTGAGAAATCTCAGATGTCAATTCTACAGGCACACCTCTTGTTATATCTCTTATGTGTGGGCCACCAGTAGGCATCATCAGTCTCTTTAGAATTAACTTGTTTCTATCCTCTGTCAGACCAAACTGGTCTATTACGGGAACTAACTGTGAAATAACATAATCGTTTATAGTATCACCATCAGTTAGTCCCTGATCTCGAACAAGGTTATCCACTTCAGATATTGTATCGGCCACAGTATTTTCATCACCCATAGGCTGCAAGCGTCTAATTTGGTTGGTTTCCACAGAAAACTGTGAAATATCGTCAGTTGACATGCCCGCAATAGCTTGTTCTAGGGCATCAAAATTACCAGAAACATCTTGGTCTAATCTCTTGGCACTTTCTTTCTCGAAAACCCCATGTCCAACTCTGTGGATGAGTAGTGTTTTCTTGTCGTAAGGTATCACATTTGTAGTACCTTTGCTCCTGGGGTCTTCTTCGTCTAAACCGGGGGTTCCAGGATTCATAACTTCGGTATTGAAATATACATTGTTTTCCGGACCAAAGATTTTCTCTTGAGTATCTTCATCAACTTGCTTTATAGCATTCTCGAAGGCCTCAAGTGCCTCAACAAAACTAAAACGAAGAGATTGAGATGGGTGTTCGGAAAAGAACTCATCAAAAGCTTCAAGGTCTAACCCACCAGCCTTAATGTGTCCTTTGTTCCTTATGGCTACTGCTCTGCCTGTCTTTACATTAAAGGAGAGGAAAATGTTTTGACCGTCCGTCTTTTCTGTTCCACGAACCTTACCATCGGCAATAGCCTGGAGAAGTTGCTTTAATTCTCCAAAGGTCATCTCACCATTGTCATATATGTGGTTCATGTGCCCAGCGACGGCACCTTCTAAAAGCAGTTTATTTTTCATTGTTTACCCCTATATTGTACCAGTTACTTGGTCCACTTTTTAGTCAAGTTTTCAAAAAGTTTGTTGTTTCTTTCAGCGAAACGAGACTCGTAAAGTGAATTTTCCTGCTCTGGTGTTTGAATCTTGTATTCTTTCTTCATGTCTTTCGAAGCTTTCTTCATTGATTCTTCTTTATCTCCATCACCATCGATATCGATAAAGTCAGGCTTAGAAGCTTCTTCTTCAAGTTCATCATCCTTCTTCATCTTGTGGCCACCATGACCCTCTGCCAGAGTTGCGTTAGTGACTTGGATGTCTTCTGCTGCAATATTTTCAAGAATAGTACCATCAGGAAGTTTCATATCATAATGAGTAACCTTTCCAAGCTTCTCATTGTAATTGTGTTGAACTGCTTCTGCAGCCACAATCTTTCCTTCGTGCTGTACACCGCCATGGTGAACACAATAGTGGCTTGGAGCGAAAGCATCGGCTTCTTCAAGGTCTCTTCTAGGCGGGTCTTTCGGAGCAACCATCTTTTTCATGTCGGGCTCATCAAGCTTTAGAGACGCCATTATACCTTGAAGTTCGGAACTCAACTTTGAGTTTCTTTGTCCCCACTTTATAAGAGCTTCATCGTTACCTGCTAACATCGCATCAAATCTTGCAATCCCCCTCTTTAGACGTTCGATACGTTTCATAGTAGCTGGGTCGCTTGCTCCGCGTAATTCTAACTTGTCAAGTTGAGACTCTCTCGCTTTTCTCTTATTAGCTACCACACCTTTTAGTTTCTTAAGGCCTTGGTCATGAACCTGCACATCACCCATCGCAACTTGACCAGACATAGCTCCTGCATCAGAATCAAACCCTGTGGTGCTTTTTATCGTATTATGCATCATATCTTCAAGCTCTCCGGATTGAATAGCTTCGATATCTTCAGCACTTGCCGTTCCGACGTCGGGTTCGCCACCTGGAATTATTAATTTCTGGCCCACGTCAATTCTATTTATATCTTCTATCCCATTTGCCGCGGCAATCGCAGCTACACTTGTGTTGAACTTCTTAGCAATCTTGATAAGGTAGTCTCCTCTTCTCACCGTGTAGGTCTCTTCTGCTAGTATCCTCTTTATGGTTTCTTTTAGAAACTCTTTTGTTATTTTTTTAGTCATTGTTTTGTTCTCCTTTAAAATTTTTGACTCTGCAATTTTCATTATTATATAGTTGTCTTTGTCGCTGAGTGTATCTTCCCAATCTCTAAAGCACATATTTCCTTTTTCATACGCTTCTCTTTCCATTTCACGCATATGTTTGTCTTTTTGAGCGTATCCTGTGGCCATTTCTCCACACTTTTCGGGAGAAAGGTCACCTCTTAAGTTTTGAGTATGGTGAACCAGCTCATGAGCATAAGAGCGAAGTATATCTTTCGGATGACGGTTGTGAGTGTAAAGCGTAACTGCTTTTTCTTGAGGATCATAATACGCGGTGTTTCCTAACATCTTCTGAGAGTTCTCGGTATCTTTCCGCAAAAATAGTCTCGGAGGGTGCTCAAAACCCATCCTATCTTTTGCAAAAATAGTTAATTTTCCTATTAATGGCTTTAGTTCTTCAATCATTGCACGTACAAACCTCTAACGATAAATAGTTTTAAGATTTTTGTTCTCCGAGAAAAGTTTTATAAGCAGAAGTATTAGATTGTAATCTGATATTGAATGGCCCATTAGAATTAAATCTCATTGGAGCATCACTTATTTTTGAGTTCAAAGTAACTTGCGGTTCGTAGATGTATATTCTGCCTAATCTCGATTCTCCTTCTATATTTTCTCCATAACTGCCCACGACAAGAACATCGCCTTCTGAATGTAGACTAGTCGCGTAGTCGTCTTGATAGCCGCTTCCATCATCTACAGGAGAAATCATTTTTGATATCAAACTCCAGCCTGAATTGCTAGAACTTAAAAAGACTTGACTGGCTCCATCTTCGCCATTGTCGTTATCTTCTTGGGAGCCGACTATTGCAACGATACCAGTAGAACCAGAAGTTATAGAAACACTCCTTCCGAACAACTCACCGGCCGCTGACCCAGATATCGTATGTTCAAGCTCATATTGACTAGACCCAGATTTGTATATAAATACCGCGCCACGCAGTGTGTCACCTCCTGGTCTATCATGTGGTGCACCCACGACAAAATAATCATCACAAGCATCTAATGAATGCCCATATAATGCCTGGGTATACCCAGCATCCGAAGGTATGGTCTGAGAAGCGACCCAGCCTTTAACGGAAGAAGACGAAAAAATTTCAGCTCTCTCGTTGCCGGTATTTGTCTCGGCGCTAAAAAGTATTCTGTTTTTAAAGTCAAATGCCATAGTTGAGCCGAGAAAGACGTTCGCGGCGCCAACCCGAGTAGAGCTAGTTAATAATTGAAAAAAGTTATTGCCATCAGTGGTAGAATAATCATACATAAAGATTACTCCCTGCACATTCCCTGCACTACCAGCTAGCCCCTGCTTGTCCTTCGCTCCAACAGCAAAAAAATCGTCGCCCAAGAGCGTACTTTGCCCATATCTGGAAGAATTCGAAGATGCAGTTGCAAGAAGTCTAGTTCTAGCCCATCCTGTGCTTTCACTGTTAAATAAATAAGCGACACCTTCATAATGGTTTTGGCTAGGGTCGTGCTCCTCTCGGGGCGCCCCAACGGATATACGGTTACCAAGAATACATACAGGCCTTGAGTTTTCCTCAAGTGAGCCGTTTTCCCCGCCGAAATAGCCTCCCCCGTCAGAATCTATGTGTGATGCGGAGAGTAGAGCAGTATTAGTCCAGGTTCCATTCAATTTTCGGAAAACATAGACGCCTGCGCCAGTGCCACTAGTTCCGTACATTCCAGCTGTAATTACGCTTCCAGATGCATACGTAGAAATGCCAAATCCGTATTGCGGGTCGCTAAAAGAGCCTGGATTAGTAATTGTCGTGGAACCAGAATATAACACAGTGACTGGGTCTGATTTTTCTATATATTGTTCTGTTTTGGATATTATATTGTTTCTATATGATATCGTGTGGTCGTCGTTTGTGTGTTTTGTAGCCATGGAATAAATAGATTAAATGAATTCTTTATCACCTGAAAACATTACATCGATGTTTTTGTCGACTTCTATTTCCAACTTACTGGCCAACCACAATTCAATATCGTTTCTATTTTCAAACTGGTAAAGGTTTGGCCCGTCATACAGGCACCATGAGCCAACTTCTTCTAAAATATCCATTTTATTAAATACTACTTTAGTAGTACCGTTTATTCTAGCAGCCATTTTTAACATGTCATAATCTAACCAGTTTATCTGCCTAGGCCTACCGGTAGTAGCCCCATATTCTTCACCTATCCGGCGGATATCTTCAAAAACCTCATCAGGGCCCTCAAAATCCTTAGCTCCAACATATGTTTCGTAAATTTTAGCAACACCCCAGACTTCCCTGATAGCTTTTGGAGGAACGCCATTTAATAATGCAGAGCCCACAGTGCAATGTGAAGAAGTAACATAAGGATAGTCACCCCAATCAACATCAAGCCCAAATCCCTGGGCACCTTCAAAAAGTATTTCAATATCATTGTAATCTTCGTTTTCATATAATTCATGATACATACTGATAATATAAGGTTGCAATCTAGGGTCGTCCATAGCTCTAACGCCCTTTCTACCGTACTTATCTCTATAAGCCGGCCCATTACCTCTCTTAGTAGTGCCGATTGACTCATCCTTGCCATCCTCGACTCTGTGAAAGTCTGTTATGAGATGAGCGTTCGATGCAACATGTACTAATTTTCTAGCTGGTATGCCTTCGTCTTCTAGTTCTTTAATTTCTTTTAAAAATGTATCGACGTGAACAACACAGCCGGGTCCAATAATTGATTTGATTCCAAAAAACACACCACAGGGGATATGGTGAGTTACAAACTTCTTACCATTATGATAAATGGTGTGGCCAGCGTTACAACCGCCGTTATATCTAATAACATGAGTATATTTATTTTCTCTACAGAGCGCATGAGCAATTTTTCCTTTTCCGCAGTCTCCGTACTGGAGGTCTACGACAATATCAGCAATCATTTAGTGTCCTTTCAGTGACTACTGATACATTATACAGGTTATTTTCTTTCTTTTAAAAGCCTTTTGGCAGCTTGAGGGTTCCTCATCACAAGATTTAGGTCGCTTCTTATTTCTATCATTTCTTTTTGTATTTTTCGAAACTTCCAAACGATTGCTCCAGTAAACACTAAAAACGCTATATCAACTATCATATTCATATTCATCCAATCGAAAAAACTCATTCATTCCTCCTCGACGTCTATATCGACATCTCCGTCATCCTCATCATTCGTTAAGTGGTCCCATGGAGCCGGCTTATCGGGATCAAGTAGGCTTTCTGGGTCTGAAAGTGGGTGGTCGTTGAAAGCCATGTAATCTTCATCTTTCTGGTTCCTAAAATAATCTCTTATCTCATTCAACATAGCTTCAAAGTCTGCATTTGTAGTAGTTTTGATTTTTGCCACGATAATATCCTCCTATATTAAGTAGTTTTTCCATGTCTTATTGAAGTCTATATTATTACTTTCTTCAAGCTCTAAAGACATCATCTTATCATATGCTTCAATTTTTAAAGAGGATAATTTTTCAAGGTAGTTCGCGTTACGAAGCATTTTAAAAGCTAAATTTTCTGGAGAGTAAATACCTTCGTCCTCCAGACCGCTTTGTCTCATTTTCGCGATTTTGTCTTTGATTTTGCCTGCGTACTCGTATGACTCTTTATATTTCTTTTCTATAAACATATCGAACAAGTGTTCTATTGATTGTGCGATGGCTTCTGCTTTTTTCTCCGTGGTAATGATGTCTATCTCTGGGTTCAACTTGATAGGGTTAGATAACCACTTTTCCAACTCTAAAGACCATATTCCGTTTGCTTCGTGAGGCTCTGTATAGTGTTGAAAATAGAGTTCCACCTCTTTGTCAGCAATTCGAATGTTGTGCTTCTTGTTCCAGTTGATTCTTGTCTGATCAAGCATTCTCTTTACTAAATCAAAGTTTTTGTCAATCTTCTCGAAGTCCAACATGATATGTAGGTCAATATCTGAAAGAGAATGCCAGTTATATGAGGCAATCGACCCCGTGATAACTACATCTTCTACATCTATGTCTAAATCTAATGATTCAATAATCTCATCAGCAATGGCCATTAGTTTTCTAGCGACAATAGTGTTTAGATTGTTGTTTTTCCAAAATTTAGGGAACAGTTCACTTTTCGGTTTAAGCAATCCAGTGTTGAATCCTTTTCCAATACCAAGTTCGTCTTTTTGTATTTCAATGTTAATCATTTCTCATCTCCAGGGCCTTTATAGCCATCTTTTCGAATTTTCCGTCCTTGTCGAGGTCATTTTTACTAAAAAACCGGAAAGATGTGTGTTCATGACTTATTTTTATTGCTTTATCCGTATAGTCACACATAAAAAACTTAATATTCTCTAACTTATCTACAAACTTGCAGTTATCAACATCTAATCCAGTTTCTTCCTTTACTTCTCTTTTTAACCCTGCAATGAGTTCTTCTCCGACCTGTATGTGACCACCCGGAAGGTCCCATTCGCCGGCGAACTTATCAACATAATCAGAACGCTTTAAAAAAAGCACTCTTTCGTTGTTGTCTATGATAACCACCTTCGCGACGTTTTTAGAATCATTTGGCACTATTTTTACTCTTATCATCTTACGGTCTCCGACCACAAATAACTAGTTTCAAGGTTCTATATTGTCCAAAACTAGTTTTCCGGTATCATAGATGTGCATTACAGGTTTAAAGTCTGATTCTTCAATTCTGTCCATTAGCCGAAATGCATTTTGAATGTTGGATAATTCCACTGTGAGAACTTTACTGTTCCATGCGTTTATTTCACTAACCAAGACACCACACTCCTGCAGCACCTTGAAGTGATTGCCTGCATCCCAAATAACAAGCACTACACCAAAAGGGTGAAAGGTCTCAATCCAGATATCCATCATGTCTTCCATAGACAGTGAATATACTTGCTGGTAAAATTGTTTTGATTCTTCTATTTTTCTCATTTTGAATGTTTATCCGCTATTGTTTGTGAGGCCCATGCGTCCGGTTTGAGACGATAATCAACACCGAAGCCCTGTACGTACCCCTTTAGCATGTCGGAGTACTTAGAGGTGCCATTATTAGCCCCAAATGGGCTTACATCAAGGTGAAGCTCGATGTTTGACGGGTTGAAGTTATATTCATCCATCAACATGGCTGCAATTTCAACTGAACGTCTGGTTTCCTCGGTTATTCTAGAAACTAAATTTGAATATTGATTTTTTGGAACAAAATCTTTGAAAAAGAAATATCTGCCGCCTTTTTCTCCACCATGAAGGCAAAGAGCAGTGGCAAAGCATATTTTTTGCTTGGATATGAAAGAGTCAGAGCCAATAAATAATTTTGACCCTTTGAGAATGTACTCTCTAGAAAGATTAAGTAGTTCGTAGAAGTCTATGTTATTATCACTTCCAGTTACCCAGTTCTTTTCAACGATGTGTTTCATAACAGCATCATATCACATATTACGCCTTTTCTTTACTTTGCTTTAATTTAGTAAGTATTTCAGTTCCGACTGACTGGTTCTGTCCAGCCAAATCTAGTACGTCTTCAAAGAGTTCTAAATCCTTTACAAGGATTTTGGCTATCTCTATGGCAGTGTTTCTAGATTCATCACGAATCACTTCCATTGAAAGAGCTTTCCACTCTTCGATGTAGTCCTCTTTAGGCTCTTCGTCATCCCTAACCGATGAACCATATGGATACGCCGCGTAACCTTGGCCTGAATTCTCGTTTAGAACTTCTGATACTATTTGTCTTAAATCTTTCTTGCTCATTTGTTTTACCTCATTTTGTGTTGTTTTTTGAATCGCTCCGCCCGACTTTGGGCGCCGAGTTAGTTGGTATTTTCGCTTATTTAGGGCTTTTTGGATTCTCTTTTTTCTATCTTTTGTTCCTGGAGTTATCATTTCATCCTCCGGTACTTTATGGTTATATTTTCCACCAATTGGGTCCTCATCAAAGAGTTTCCTTGCGAAATTGTCGATTGGAGTACCAGCTCCATCCGTAACAATCCGGCCCAAGCCTGGCTTTTTCTTTTCCAATCTTAGCCAGTAACTGGAGTGTGACCAACCACCATTGTGTGCTCTTGCAATTGCTTTTAATTTATCTTTAGTGTTTAATGTTTTATAAATTTTCGAGCTTGCATTAAGATAGTCATGATTTTTCTTGGTAATCATAGCGAAAACCTGTTCTTGTGCTTCTGCATTTGAAATAAAATTGTTTTTATCGACGTCGATGTCAAATATATCAGTAGCATCGCGACGGCCGAGGTCGCCAATTTGATACTTTCCTATATATTCAGAACCGTTTCGCCTTGCATTATATGGTTCTGGGTATAGTTCCGTAGCCCCAGTCTCCATAAAAGAAATAGAATTCCTATAACTATTCCAATCTTCTTCTATTTCGATTCCAGGTATCTTTTCTATAACATAATCATAAATTGATGGTGAATATGACTTGCTTTTACCTTGCTTATCTTTGATGGTGTAGTTAACCTTCAAATCTTTTATGTCTATTGCTCTGCCATCGCGAATCTGCTCCCTATCTGTAGAAAGATTTGTATTTTTGTCTACAGTAGCGACAGTGCTGCCACTTAGAGCATTTTTTAACAACTCTTTATACCCATCTGTAGTAAAGTGAAACTTGTCACCTTCCACGTTATTATCTGAGTTATTATCAATTATTGCGACACCTTCAAGTTCTGAGATTTGTTTTTTTAGATTGTTTATGCTTTTTATGTACGCTTTCTCAGCCGTAGGGCTGACGTACTTGTTTCCAGAAACTTTTACGTTGATTATTCTTATGTCACTAATTCCTTTATCTTTCAATAAAGATATGGTTTCCTTGATGCCTTTTAACGCACTATTAGGTCCGTTGTATCCCATATGAATAATAGCAGCCGTTGGTTTTAGGCTATCAATCTTGTCGTCAATTTGACTCCGGACAATATCATAAACTGCACCAGTTTGAGCGCCACTTTTAGCAATTTTTCTTTGTCTGGGGACAGGCATGTTAACCGCGTTACTATCGCCTATCACGAGAACGTCATTCACGCTTAACTCTTGAGTTACTGGAGCCTTAGCCCCTTCGACTCCACCTTCATCCCCTGACAGGCTGTCTGCTGCTTTAACTCCAGTGGCCGCGGCTAGTCCAACGGCGCCAAGAAAAGTGCCAGATGCTGTCACTGAGTCTAGTGCCCCTGATAATCCAGTACTTTTTATACCTACGCTTGCACTTGTACTTGCACCCTTAGACAGTCCAAGATAATTTGCAACGGGAGCACCACTTTCATACCGAAGCGCTCTTGCAACCTTACGGCCAGCTCTCAAAGCCCGGGCCATAAATTTCTCATCGTCGAGTAAAAGCTCCTGAGCAGATAATCTTTGCTTGTCTTTTTCATTAAAAACAATCTTTTTATTCTTTGAGAGTTGCCATAATCCATCCACCTCGTCAAGTTTAGACAACATCAAGGTTCTACTCAAATGCAATTCAACTAAATCATCTGCCGCATTGATTCCTTTAAGTTTTAGTTTTTTAGCTATCAATTTGATTTGCTCCGGAGTAGCATCTCTTGGCAGTTTATCGAGGGCACTTTGCACCCTTCTCCGCTTAATCGGACCCAATTTGTTATTTGCTGTGAATCGAAGAGACTCTTCCACAAAGGTTTCAGCAAGATAATCTAAGTCAAAAGTGTGTTTATTAAAAATTTTGTATACAAACGTCTCATTCGATGTGAGTTTTGAACCTGTCCTTTTCTGTATTGAAGGGCTTCTGATTATTTTCAAAAACTCTTCCATGTCTTTGATAGACTGGAAGTTCGATTGCTTTGCCATCGTGAGAGCATGTTGGCTTAAGACTCTAACATATTTCTCGTTTAATTGTCCCACCATCAAGCTTAAAGCGCGCTGATACTCAGCCGCAAGTCTATCATCAGTTACAATATCTTGCATCTTTTTGTATTCCAAACGTTTGGGTACTATATCCTTTCCTATCCCAGTTGCAGTTTCACCCGGTCCAAGTTTTGTTATTTGAGACTCCAACTCATCTATCTCATCTCTAAGGATTACCGCGCGCTCAAGCGCGGCATCTTTTACAGCCTGCACTATACCGTTTAATCTTTCTGTTCTAATAACAAATTGGTATGTTCCAAGGTTGTCTTTTTGATATTTTACAATTTCACGAAGCTGTTCTATATCAAACAAATCGTAATTTAGAGAACGAGGCATTTGTAAGCTTATTGAAGAATCTCTTCTTATAGTTTGTAATATCTTTACTAGATCTAACTGCAAACCGTCTTTAAATTTCTCAATACTGGAACTTCTTATTGTTCTCAACACGCCCGGGCTTACCACCAGGCGCCCCATAAAGTCCAATCCTGCTAGCGCGCTCTGTGAAGCACCAATAGCTCCACTTGTTGTTTTCGACGCTAAATACGCTGCACCTTTTGCAGTCGCCACTGCACCTCTTGCACTTGCTGCTAGTCCGGTCGAAACAATATCAGCCGAGGACCTTATTCCTGCCGCGGCACCTCCATAAAGACCGACACCGCCAAGTAGCCCAATCGTGTATGCGACCCAGAAGCAGTCAGTAACTCCACCAGCTTCGCTTATTCCATCTGCCCATTTACCTTCTTTAAAGTAATTGACAGCTTGCGAAAGTGTCTTGATATCTTCATTATTAGAATCACTTCCTTGGGCAGCGGCCAAGGACGTTGCTCCTATTGCAAGAGCCACAGGTATACCAACCCAAGGGTTTTTCATGCTCTTTGCCACTTTTTTAAGGGTACTGTTACCGCTTGATGGAAATTCAAAGTCAATCATTCTTCTTAAATCTCTTTCGAAAACTGACTTCGCTACATTTCTAAGAGCAGTCGACCCGATACGAGCTGAAGCTCCAGTACCTGACCCAGCTACAACACCAAAAAGATAAGACAACATGTTATCATTACAATTGCTCAAGTCAATTGGAACTTCGCCTGCTTCGCCAGCAGCACCTTCGGTTCCCCCAGAATCTCCAAGAGTTGCATCTAAAAGGTTCTTAGCTGCAGCAGTAGCTTTTTCTAATATATTATCT
>Ga0209535_1001553_pt1 | contig 15559 bp, 20 predicted proteins | sample LinPmetageLP28_FD_184041 | JGI IMG/M metagenome (GOLD analysis project Ga0209535, IMG submission 184041) | Marine viral communities from the Pacific Ocean - LP-28 (SPAdes) (version 2) | ecosystem: Environmental > Aquatic > Marine > Oceanic | place: Pacific Ocean | collected 2009-08-22 | reverse complement strand
CCGCTCTTCTTGGTCCCTCGTTATTAGCCATAGACCCACCATTTCTTTTCGGTTCCCGGATCCCGTTCATAACACCTTCTTTGATAGGGCCACCGTACCTGAACATAGGTCTATTTAAAGTTTTCATAATTAATTACCGTATCTTCTTCCGCCGTAGATTTGACCGAATAATCCTGCAACACCTGTAGCACCAGCTAATGCAGATGCGTAAGGATCCGATGCTTGATCTTGTTGATACTGTTGTCCAGCAACACCACCAGCTAAACCAGTTAGTGCATTACCATATTGACCAAGTCTTCCGTAAGATTCATAAGCTCCAGTTTGATTTTGTTGTTGATCAGCAGTTAATAAAGCTTGTTGTTGAGCCTGGTTCACTGAACCAAGTGTACCTAATGCATTAATATCTTGACCCATACCTTGTCTACCAAAGTCAGATAAACCAAATTGTTGATTCATTTGATTGCCGTATGCACCAGCTAGTCCTTGTTGTGCATTTGCTATTTGATTTTGATTACCAAAATTTTGTTGTGCTAATTGATTAGCTTGACCAAACCCTTGTTGTAACATTTGTGCTTGTAATGCTGATCTATCTGCTAGTGAGTTAGCTTGGTACTGACCAAGTTGTGCTCCTTCTCTACCGCCGCCAAAGTTTCCAGACATTACTGCTTGATCTTTAATACCTTGTTCTCCGGCTAATCTTGATTTATCAAACTCAGATAACGTTGCATCGATAACTTGAGATTGATACGGTGACATAAAAGGTTGATAAGCTTGTGGTCCAGTTAAAGCACCTAGTCCGCCAATAGTTTGCGCTGATTGTCCCAGAGCCCCGGCCCCTGCTGTCTGTGCAGTTTGTGCTGCTTGTAAATATGGTGAGTAAGAACCTACACCTTGTGTAGCAAGCGCTGCCGCTTGTGTTTGCATAGGATCTTGTCCAGCAACAAATTGTCTACCGGTAAATTTGTCGGTATCAATAGGTGCCGAATAAGTGGCCTTGGCCTGTGTTGCGTAATCTTCTATCGCTGGTTCTAAAAAATCTGATATTGCCATTATGCCATCCTTGATTGTAATGCTTGTTGTTGTTCATACATTGCTTGCGCGCCGTCTGGTTCTTGTATAATTTCTTCAGACATCATTTCTTCTCCACCACCTAAACCTTGTGAGTCTTCTGAAACTTGTCCACCTTGTTCTAAGTTATCCATTAAGTTTTGCATAACTTCGGATCCTCTATCTATATCTCCACCGCCTGCATTTCTTACAGCGTCTGCAGTGAATACAAATTCGTTTTTAGATAATCTTGCAGGTACATCGTCAGCTCTTTCTTCGCCACCCATTGCTACAAAACCACCTTCATCTCTATAATCTTTTTCATTGCCACCCATGTCAATCATTTCTGCTTGTTCAGTTTCCATGATCCCACCTTCAGCAGCATTAACTCTTTCTCCACCACTAGGATAACCAAATTGATTAGTTCCTGCAGGTGTTCCGTATCCTGGTACACTCATACCTGCTAGGCCACCATTAGCTGCCATCATAGTAGGTTGTTGCATACCTTGAGATTGTTCTTGTTGTTGCATTACTGCTTGTACAAACTGTTGGAAAGATAAATCTCCACCTTTGTTTTTATATTTTACAAATTCTGCCATTAACATTTGTTCAGCTTGTGCTTCTCCTGCACCACCACCCATGTTTAAAAATGCTGTAGGCATTCTTCTGCTTTGACCAGCACCTGATCTTATATAATCTTCTTCGTCTTCATCTAATGAACCACCCATTGCATAACCGGCTCTACCACCGTCAGCTGCGTAAAAATTTTGACTAACATATTTTTTCTTAGGCATAAAATCTAAACCAACACCGGCATCACCTTGACCGCTGTAATAATTTTTTGCTCTTTGTGTAACTGCTGCCGGATCCATAGGATCAGAACCTGATTCTTCGTCATCACCACCGCCACCCATAAAAGGAAGTGCTACACTTGCTCCAAGTAAACCACCTAATGCAATTTTACCTGGACTAAAACCCCCATATTCTTTTTTTTCTGGATCATAGCTTCTAAATAAATTTGAAAATTTACCTGCCGTCCCTTTTTTATCTAAAAAATTTTTACCCGCACCTTTAAAAAATCCAGCTAGTTTAGATGTACCAAAACCTTGGCCACCAAACATTGATTTACCACCTAGCATACTACCACCACCAAGATAATAGCCACCTAAACCTAGTATTGCAGCTTTACCTAACGGACTCTTAGCAATTTTCTTAACACCACGAACAGCTTTCTTAATGAAACCACCTAAACCATAGGCTTGTCTAGGGTCATGAACCATCATACCCTGATTGTACATCTGTCTTGGTTGTTGCATTCTTGAAATTGCCATAAATTTATCCTTAGTTTATCTGTTTTACTTTGTTTCTGCGGACAAATCAAGAGGCGGCATGATAACTTTTACGTCCTGTGCCATCTCTTCTGCTTTATAACCCTTTGCTTCCCAGTCTTTTCTTTCCTTAAAAACCTCACCGGTTTTAAGGTGCCTGTAAGTTTCTTCTACCTTAGCGTCATATATTTTCATTAGTCTATTTTCTCCTTTTTGATGTTTAAGTAGCTGATAGCTATGTCAAATGAACCTGTGTTACTTGACTGCACCGTGAAAGCACTTCCGCCTTCTACTATTAATGGTTGGGTTAATAATTGTGTAGTGACATCAGCTGTCAATGCCGCTGATTTAATGGCTGTAATACCATTGTTTGTAACTGTTACTGTAGGTGTAGACGCAGATGTAACAAGCAGTGACTTAATAATTATAGTCTCATTTACCAAAGGATTACCTGCTCCGAACGGAACCAAAGCATTACCAGTTGTATCATTATCTATTCCTTTAAATTTGTATTGGTTTACTACTGCCATTATTCTAAAAAGAAACTCTTAGCTTCTATCTCCTGTTTTACTTCTTCCTGAAAAGAAGAATTTAATTTTGTAATAATACCATCAAGATCCCTGATCAATGACTGTATATTTTTTTGTTCGTATTCTTTAGCTGCTCTAGTTAATGATTGTACAATTTTTGCCATTATAAAATACTTGCTAAGCCCCCGTTTTTAAACATAGCTCTACCACCGTTTGCTGCTGTAAAAGCTCCTGTTGTTGTAATAGACCCATCTTGTAATCCTTGAAATTCATATGGAGTTACTTTGGTTCCATCATTTAACATATTCATTTGGTCTAGGTATGAATTATAATCTTGTTTTTTAAAACCTCTCATCTTAGAAGCATCAAGATCTTTTTGTTGGACCTCAGTAAAATAATTATCTGTAGGCAAAGGATTAGTGTTGTAAGAAAGTTTATCTTCTTCTGGAAGATTTTTATTTTTTATATAAGTTCTAAGTTTGTTTACCCCAAAACCAATTCCTAAACCTATCGGGTCCATTTTATATAAATTTTTTAAATAATTAACTTCCGAACCAAGGTTCATGACGTTATCTAGTGTTGAGGGTTTTTCTCTTTGATTATCTCTCATAGCTCTTTGATGATTAACGTTTTGTTCAAAACTGCTATAATCATTAGTGCCACTTTTACTTCCAGTGTCCGGTGCAGCTCCATAACCTTTGCTAGCTCTTTCTGCTGCTTTTTCTGGAGCACCCATATCAGCTCCACCGCCACCTTGTAATCTTGCTCTACCACCAAAGAAGTATCCGGCCCTACCACCACTGTTGAATGGTCTTCTATTAGACCCATCAATAAACCCACCATCTTTTTCTCCGCCACCTGGATCAAACGGATCGTTGTAAGAAGTATCGTCTCCTTTTGTAGATTCTCCTCCAGAATAGGTATTACCTTCTCTGTCATCTCTATAAGCATCTTGAACAGTGTTATAGTCTTTTTGTTTTTGAGACTGTTGTATTGATTTTAATTCTGAACCTTTTTCATCTCTAAGTTTATCCCTTCTTTTAGTAAGAACATCTGAAACAGTTTTTCTTTTTCCATCATCAACTTGTTTTTGTTGTCTAGCTAAAGTTTTAGTAATCATATCAATTCTTTTTTGATAAGCATTTTGTAATCCGTAAGTTGGCTCGTCTCCATACCTACCACCTGTTATTGTATTTAAGAAACCACCTGATACAGGGTTATATCCTGCCATTAATCCAGATTGTATTCTTCCAATACTATCTAGGTTATCCGACCCTCCATAATAATTTTTTATATTTTTAGTTCGTATATCACTTTTAGGCATAAAAGAATTAATACCTCTTGAAACTGAACCTGAAAGACTATTTTTTCCAAACGGCAAATAATCCATTAAATTAAATTTTTTTTGTGAAATAATATCAGGTTCACCTTCGTAATCAGTAAACATTTTTTTAAATCTACTATCTTCCATTATTTGTGCATCACTGCTTTCTTCTAATCCGGAATTGTTTTGCCTAATTTTTTCTATCAAGTCTGGGTCTTCTCTTAAACCCGTATCTCCAGGTTTTCTTTCATAGGGGTTAGCATAAGGTCCTGTTTCAAATAATTGTTTATTAAATTCAGGTTGGCTCATGTTTAAAAAAGGAGGGGCTCCAGAAGCTCCTATTGTTTCATCATACCCTGCGTAGATATTGGGACTATCTGAACCAGTAAAAGCATTTGTATTTGTTATACCTTCGTCTTCAACCGGTGGTGCTACAGGTAATTCATATGGGTTCTGTAAATATTTTTGTTTGGGTACGTATTTTAAACCCGCGTCTCTTATCTCTTGGTCAGTAGCCATTATCTCATTCCTCCTGGTGCAATGTCTAATCTAAATGTACCTAGTTTCCAATTTTTTCCAGAACCTGTATTAGATACTTTTAATGCAATTGATCTAGCTCTAAGTCTGGTGCTTTTAAAATTTGTAGTTTCGGTCGATGTAAAATTTGTAGTTGTTGCAGCGGTATTAGGGTAATTTCTTGTTGTAAAACTAACTTCAGTATCACCTGTCTGTTCTATAAAATCTGGTATAAATCTACTTATTCTCATCATGTATTCACCATCTCCTCTAAGATCAGGAGTCCCTACAGTCGCTCCCGTGTTACTTCTTTTTTGAGTAATGTCAAAATCACCGGAAAGAATATTAGCATTAACAGCAGTAATTGCATTACCGGCATTAACTTGATCGGTCCCTGTTTCGTGTTGATAGTATATACTACTTCCGTCTACATTACCAGTAACGTCATAAGAGGCGTCATCGTCAGGATTATAAAGTGTTGCATGAGGTTTTTCGTATACAGAAGAATCTACCCAAGCAGATCTATTTAAAGACCCTGTTGTCCAAATAGGTCTTTGAGTTGTAGAATCTACATAATTATAAGTAACTACTCTATCAACCGAAGTAGCATTAGCCGAACAGTAAAACCAGTTTATTTCTCCAAAAAGATTATTGATACCTGCGTTAATAAAATCTCTAGTTACATTATTAAGGCCAAGTCCGGGGTCTACGGAGTAAACAAAATCTTCTACTAGACAAGGCATGGATCTTAATTGACCATCATAGTTAAAGAAACCATTTTCCGACATCCAATAAGCTGAACCATCAACTTCGATACAGGCATTTTTACCAATCAACCCACAGTTGGTCCCTGCTTGTTGAAATGCAAAAGTAAAAGGTTGGCCTACAAATTGCATTAAAAATATTGCAGTATCGGTCCATACATAAAGCGCATCCCTACCTTTAATAGCAGACATGATCCTAGATCCTGCAGCAAGCCTTTGAGAACCTGCGGTATTTTCTGCTCTTATAGTATACTCATTAATATTTTCTTGATCAGAAAATCTTATAAACATATCATCTTGTGTAGTCTTATCTCCAATAGTTGTTTCTGTTCCAAAAAAAACTAAGTGTCTATCTGGAGTTGATACTACCATATGACGCGATGCTGTTGGTGCACCTGAAATAATAGTTGCCCGAGTAGTTAAAGAATTTGATGCTGTTGCGTCCCATTCAAAACATTCTCCATTGTATATAAGAGCAATTAATTTTGTACCAAAATTATCAAGAACCCATAAACCAGGGTTAAGTGTAAACTGTGTAGTCGATGAAGCTTCACCCCATCCGTTGTAATCTGTAATATTTGTAATAACAGAGTTTTGAGTATGTGTTGCAGCTGTTGTACCATTTACGTTTCTTGCCCCACCGCTTAAAGTATTTGTCCCTGTGTTGTTAGCTGTGTAAGATATATCTTCTGTACCTATTCTTATGGTCCCCGATGCCGGAAACGAGTTTGAACTAGCAAGAACAATGTTAGTTGTAGTTGTGTCTGTTAATGCAGTAGCAAGAGTATTAGTTGCTTCTCCGTTTACTACACCGCCAAATAAACCCGAACTCCAACCAAAACCTGATTCTTGTGTAGAAGGTCCTACGTTAAAGTAACAAAGAATTGATGCAGATCCCGCATTGGTTACAGGTGTGCCGGCTTCGTTAGTGGCCATTGTAATTGTAAAAGTTGTGCTACTTGGTACAGAAGTCACCATAAATTTTTCGTCTTCAAATGTGGCGTTTGTAAAAGTAGACCCAGATAAACCAGAAACAGCATCAAATAATACTATATCATTATCTAGCAAACCATGATTAGAAGAAACAGTTATTGTCACTGTTGGTGACCCTGCTGTACTTGTAAAATTTGCACCAGTAATTGTAGTTCTTATAGGGTGGATATCGTAATACTCACCATCTGAAAAAACATAAAGGATTCTATTAGTGCCAATTGCAGAATATTTTATACCTATATTATCATCCCAGTTGTGTATAGCTCTTGCGGCACCAGTTAGTTTTTCTGTACCTAACTGCTCCCAACCGCCTATTTTTTCTGGCGAACCATATCTAAAACGTACGTTATCTCCATCAAACCACTGACCCTCAGCGCCTGTTTCGGTAACCTGTTTGTTGAATCCTGGTGCAAACCCTAATTTTTGTAGCATACTTACCTTATATAATTTAAATTTATTACAAGTCTATTCAAAATATCGGTGCATGATACACCAGTATGACTGGTTTTTCCATTAAATTCTATAAGAGTGTTGGCCACACTTTTAACTTTTTTACCGTTTTCAAAAATAGTGTGTCCATTATTAGTATTAACATAAAACAATGCGGTTGTTAGATCAGTCTCTGTAGAGTAATCTACATGAAAACCTTGTTGTATAGGTTTTTCTGTCTTTAAACTAAGGTTTGCCTTTATTCTTAATAATACAAAAGGGTTTATTTTTTGGATTATAGGTTGTAATAAATTAAAATAATCTGAGTTTATGTGGTTTTTATCTTTATCAAAAAAAGTATGAACCAACTGAGCTTGACCATCATTTTTTTTAACCACCCCCTCATTATAATACCAAGGGAAATATGGAGAAGTTAAGGTACTCTGTATATTTGTTATATCTTGAGTATTTAAAAAATTTTTACTAATTTTCATATATGCTTTCACTATTTGTATCAGTAAAAAAAATTGAGGTTACTGATAAATTACCATCATATCTTTTACCAAAGAAATCTAAACAATAGTAATGTTGTTTTAAAAAATTAAAAGCTTCTAAATTCCAAGAGCCATTATCTAAAAATATTATACAATCGTTTTTCTTATTATAATGCACAAAGTTTGCTATATCAAATCTAGATACTACATTAGGATGATTATCAATCATAATAAAATCAGGTTTTTTACTCAGCTCTAAATGCAACAAGTCTCCAATATTATCTTTAGTAAACATAGATATATTTATATTTTTAATGCCTTGGTCTTGTATTTTTTTAAACCATTCTTTATCATGTTCTAAACTTGAAACAGCTTTAAAGCACTTAGAAAAATAAATTGTAGAATTACCGGAACCTATTTCTAAATAGTTTTTATCTTTAGTTTTTAACTTTTTTAAATGTTTTAAAAAAGGTTCCGTTAGTAACGGTATCATTTCTTACTTTGTAATTTTAAATTTAACTCATTAGTTCCACCACAAGAAATTAATCCATTTGGAAAAGCATTAGCTGCTATTGTATATCTTGTTTCATCTTTAGTATTTGGTTGTGCGTAGTGAAATATTTTTGGAGGAAATACAATATATTTTCCTGGTTCAGTTGGTTCTAAATGTTTTAAATCATATTCTTCGTTTGAATAATCTTTTTGACTTAAAGGAAATATATTATTACCAAAATAAGGATTTAGTAAATGCCAAACTGTGTGATCTTTTTTCCAACCTGACACATAGTAATTACTACTAACAAAAGCATTTGGATGTGTGTGTCCATGAAAAGAATCTCCTTTCCCATTCATATTACACCATGAACTATTTACTTCTAAAGGCACTGTTAATTTTAAATCTTTTGCAACTTCTTGTAAACACTCGTGTACCCAACCAAAAAAACTTTTTAGCTCTGGTAAATCATGTAACATTTTTTGCATACCTTCATCTTTTGTATATGCCCAAATATAGTTTTTAGTATTTTTTGTAAAAGGTTGTGACTCAATAATCTTTTTAATTTTATCTATTTTTGATTTGGTATAATAAAATCTATAAAAAGGTATACCCAGTACTTCAGTCTTTTTTTCCAACATTAGCTCCCATAAAAGTAGTAGATAAATTAAAACTTATTCCCCATTTTGTTTCTTTTGATTTATTTTTTTTACAACCATGATTTAAAAAAGAAGAGAACAAAACAAACTTACCTTTTTCTGGTTTTACTTTTCTTTTAATATCTGGAAAATTTAATAATTGTGGGTGATCATTTAAATAAAGAACACCTGACCAAATAGAAGGTTTATGAGTATGCACTTGAGTTTTATTCCCTGTTCTAACACAATAACCCCATGAATCTTGAAGAGTATATGTATTTAATTTTATTCTTTCATCAATGTATTTTATAAAATGTTTTAAAATTTTAGAAAACTCATCATCATCATTAAGGTAATTATATGAAGTCATTAGATCTCTAACATTAGTTTTAAAAGCCATGTTATTATCTTCTTGAAATCCTCGTTTTATTTTTTCAATAAAATATTCAGAGTTAATATCTATTACTCCTTCAATAAAAAAATAATCTGTTAAACATTCATCTTCAATGTGATGATCTATTACAATCATAAAGTTATGTTCCATTCCAAATTATTTAGCAATTCTTCTATATTAATATCTTTCATGTTATTCTTCTTTATATAACTGTGTAACTCTTGTACATCTATTATAACCCATTTTTTATTTAAATAAAATACTATTTTATCTGCTTTGCTTTTAAAACTTCCAACTTTAAATCCTTCTTTTTTAATAGGTCTAGTATCAAATTTTAATTTTTGATTTAATCTATTTTTAAGAATACCTGATATATTCCACAATTCATTTTTTTGTTTTTGTGAAGGGTACTCAATATCATCTAAATTTTTTTCAAAAAGATTATTTAAGTTTTTTGAATGATTCTGGGATTCCGACATAAGGTCTTGTATCATATTTATTTTCTTCAGCTCCTTTTGTTTTAACGTCAGTGTAGTGTAAAAAAACTTGAGCACATTGAACTCCTTTAAATTTATCTCTCCAATGTTCTCTTTCAGAACCTTTATAAATTAACATGTCTCCTTGACTTAAATTAATCTTTATTCCTTTAGTATTTTTTTTATTAGACTTAGAAAGAAAAATAGGCCATTCATTTCCTCCTAAAAAAATAGTTGTAGACAACTCACAACTAAACCTATCTGTATGTCTTTTTAATATGTCTCCAGTTTTATAGAGTCTAGCATAGGTGTAGTTCGGATAAACTTTAATTTTTAATTTTTTTTCTACAATAGGTTGTGTAGCCAATAATAATGTTTCCATAGCCATATCTGCATATATAGCGTACGTGTCAGGGACCATATCTCCCTTGCCTTCAAAACCTCCATAAACTTCAAAATGAGCATGAGGGTATTTATTAAATTTTAAAAACTTCTGTACTTCTTTTTTTAAAATTAAATAGTTGTATAAAAACCTTGCAGTAGGTTTAGTCACTGCTTTTTTTATTATCATATATCCTTTTTTATCAAACTCTGTCATGTTATCTCCAAGGCTTACCTAAAGTCCAAGAAACTAAACTATATCTTGTTCCTTTTGTAATAGGGGTTACTTTATGCCATATAAAAGAAGGCATTACTAATACGCTTCCTTTCTGTCTCATTTCTTTAAGGGTAATTACATTACTAACATCTTTAATTTCTTTTTCGCCTTTAGCATTTTTATCTCTTAGGTCTACTTGAAAGTCTCCACCTTTATATTTTGAACCATCAGATAGAGAAATTACAGTGCTTAATTTTCTATACTTACCTCTATAGTTTTCATAAGGATGGTCCATAGGATAAGGTTCCGAAAAACCATCTTGGTGCCAGTTGTAGTGTTGTTTTAATTTGTATTTTGTAAATTGAACAGACTCTGTATGGTCTATGTCAAAATTCCAACCTGCATTTAAATTTGCTTGATCAACAAAAGGATGTATCATGTCATAAAGTTCAGCATCATTTGAAAAAACAACATTTGAATTTCTTACTTTACGGTCACTTCCTTTTACAGTTCCTTTTTTATCTTTAAAAGATGTGTATTTTTTAATTAACTGATCACAAATTGTATGAGGAATTACTTTGTCGTAATACCAAAATAAATATTTTAAAATCATTATTGTACTAGGTTAGTCCAAGTAATGTATTCTCTATCTGTTTTGTCTAGATTTTTAGAAAAATGATAATCTATATTTGAATTGAATAAATAAAAATTTCCTTCTTGCACGTGTAAGAAATCATAAAAATATCTTTGTGTTGGTTTTTGATATTTTATAATTAGTTCTCCTGAATTTTGTCCTGCTTTTAATATATATATTAAAGTATACCAAGGTTGATCGTGAACATTTTCAAGAAATAGATTATTTCTTGAAATAGAAGATTGGTTAAATGTTTCAATATTTGCCCAATTTTTTAAATTAACATAATTTATATTATGATAAGCGTAAACTTGTTCTTGAATTAAATTATATATCCAAGAATGTTGTCCATGATAAGTTAAATTAATATCATAAAATTTATTTGAATGATCAAACACTGTATTTTTAAAATCGTTTCTAAGACTTTTACTTATTGAATCACTATCTATTTTAGAATACTCAGAACGAATATTCCCTGCTATAATTTTTTGTTGAGTTAATACTATTTCTTTCGATTGCATAACAGTATTAATATAACTATTATAAAAAAATTGTCAATATTATTGAAATCTATATCTAATCATTACGATACCAGAACCACCAGAACCACCAGAAATTGAAACGTGGGGTGTAAATCCTCCACCGCCACCGCCGCCACCAGTGTTTCCTTGTCCACTTGTACCAGTTTGAGCACCTGGACGATTTGGACTGTTTGTTCCTGATCCTCCGCCACCTGCTCCACCATTTCCACCTGGAGGGTTTCCTTGGTCCGGACGACCTGCTCCGCCACCACCACCAGCAAAAGTTTGAGCAGAACCACTAATTGATATTGGAGCACCTGCTCCACCTGTAGCACCTGGAGCTGGGGATGCTGCTGATTGAGCTCCACCTCCGCCACCACTAGAATTTTCTGATTGACCTGCAGAACCTGCATTTCCTTCCGGAGGACTGAAACCTCCAGAGTTACCACTTGTTCCAGGATTTTGTCCAGAGCCACCAGCTCCTGAACCACCGTTTGAACTTGATCTAGCTCCCCCAAAACCGGAACCACCTCCACCGCCGCCTGACGATGTAAAACCTAATCCAGAAGAATTTTGACCTGCTTGACCTGCTACGTTGTTGTTACCCATAGAAGATGATCCACCTCCTCCAATAACAATAGGATAAGTTTGAGCACTAACGGGTTGACCTGAACCATCCTCATTAGGAAAAGAAAATCTAAACCCACCTGCTCCTCCGGCTCCTCCAATACGACAGCCACCTCCGCCTCCTCCAGCTACAACCATCCAATCTACAGTTTCACCTGCAGGGGCTTCAGTTATTTCAAAATTTGCGTTACTTGTAAATGTATGAATTTTATAATCTCCATCTTCTGTTATACTTCCACCTGTTGCTACAATTCTTGGTGTGGCTCCACCGCCAGCTCCAAAACCAAGACTAAAATATCCAAAACTCATTTTTTACACTGCCTCCCATTGTTGATTACTTTCATTCCAAGTATATTCAAGAGAATCTTCAGGATGTGCTACTGGGGGTTCCCACATGCCAGTAGTAGTATTTAAAGTCCAACTTGAATAAGGTTGTGGATGAATAAATATATTATTTGTTGTATCCCATATACTACCTATTCCAGCATAATTTGCTCTAAAAGCTTTCGATTGATCACTAGATAATGTTCCATCAGAAGCATAATGTTTTCCTTCATGTGTATTATATGAAGTTTGCTTCCAATTAGTATATCCAGTATTATTAGTTAAAAATGAAATTCCATCAGCTTCAGTTGGTGCGTCAGAATTAGAAACTACATTAACTGCAATCACAACATTGTTTTCATCTAATTTAGCGAAATGAGCCATAATATAATTACTTTGTCTCCTATTATGCGTCGTTAGCAGCACTAGTAGTATAGAATAATTTAATTCCAAGTAATCTTGCGTCTGCTGATAAACTGTCTGCAGAAACGTCTCTTGATATTTGGAAAAAAGTATATTCATTAGCACCTGGTGATCCTGCTATTGTAACTGCTCCACTTTCTGCTGCAACGTCTAAGTCGTTTGATGTTCCACTGTGTGCTTTTGCAGTTGCAACAACTTGTGTTCCAAAAGCTGTGTTTAAATCTCCACTGTCAGCTAACGCTACTGCAGATAATCCCCATGCAGTAGTTCCTGTGTTTGTTGATGTTGCTGTAAAAAAAGCTTGAAAAGTTACTGTTCCTGCATTCCATGATTTAGGAAATGCAACAGCAAACTGTGCAAACTCATCAGAGGAATTATCAAAATCTAAAACTTTTATTTCAGGACCGTTTGATAATTCTACTTGAGCAGCTTCTGCACCACTTGTTGTATTAGGATACATTGCAACAGCGGGAATCCATATAGTTTCTTTACCTGCAATTTTAACTGCAGCTGTTGCTGATTTAAGAACACCTGTTCCTTTAGGATTTAAATTTAAATCAACGTTTGTTTCACCCGTTGAAGAAATAATTGGACCGTTTCCAGTAGCTGCGTTAGCGAGTGTAATTTCATTAACTGCAGAACCTGTAGCTGTTAAAAGAGCTAATTCATTTCCGTTAGTATCTAAAATTGAAGTTCCAATTGCTGGAGAAGTTAAAGTCTTGTTTGTTAGAGTATCTGTGCTTGTTCTAGCAACTAATGTATCTGCTCCGGAAGGTATAGTAACTGTTCCACTATTTGATATAGAAGTTATTACTGGTGTAGTTAAAGTTTTGTTTGTTAAAGTTTGTGGATTTGTTGCCGTAGTTAAACCTAAATCAAAAACACCAGTGTTTGTTGCAACACCATCAAGATAAATAAGTTTGTATCCTTTGTCAGTTGTTGCAAAAGTAACTGTTGCTCCTGAACCAGATACTGCTTTTAATTGTAATGTTTCTGCACCAGTAGTTCCGTTTTTAATAATGTAAAAAGTTTCCGTAAGAAGAGGAAATGTTAAAATTCTAGATCCTGTAAGAGCACCTGTTAATTCTATAATTCTGTGTTGAGCAGTACCTGTTAAAGCACCGTCTGCTATTGATAAAGCTGTAGTTCCTGATCCTGCAACAGCTAAACTTAAGACACCGCCTGTAAGTTGTTCAATAAGACTTAAATTTGCGTTTGTTTTTGTTCCCCAAGTACCGGCGTTTTCACCAGTTGCCATTAATTCTAAACCAAGGTCTGTAAAAGTTGATGCCATAATTTTGTTCTCCTAAGCTACATGTGTTACATCTGTATACGATGTATTCCCTACTATGTCAACATCTTGATAGCCCAGTGTAATGATCTCTCCTACACTAGATGTTGTTGATAATCCAGTTAAACCCATTACATCTGCAGGTAAAATTGATCCTACACTAGATGTTGTTGATACTCCTGTTAATGGAACTCCTATTTCAGGAACAATTGATCCTACACTAGATGTTGTTGATACTCCTGTTAAACCCATTACATCTGCAGGTGAAATTGATCCTACGCTAGATGTTGTTGATACTCCAGTTAAACCCATTACATCTGAAGGTGAAATTGAACCTACAGTTGAAGTTGTTGATTGTCCTGTCAGTGTTAATGAAAGACTAGTTGTTGGAGATAATGATCCTACTGCGGAATCTGCATGTACTCCAGCTGGAGTTAATTCAATTCCAGTAAATATAATTGCACTACCTACGGTAACAGTTGCCGATTGACCAGTTAGTGCTGCTTCTTCGTTTGATACAGCTGTTACTGATCCAACTGCAGAAGTTGTTGAAAGTCCAGTTAATGGAACTCCTATTTCAGGAATTAAAGATCCCACAACTGAAGTTGTCGACTGTCCTGTTGGTGTTAGTGAAAGACTAGTTGTTGGAGATAATGATCCAACTGCCGAAGTCGTTGAAAGTCCGGTTAGACCCATCGTCTGTCCATCTAATGCTATTGCACCGACGGAAGAAGTTGTTGCTAAACCTGAAAGATTAACGTCAAGAGAAGACTCACCCCAGTTTTCAGTTCCCCAAGTATCTTGCCCCCAACCTGCTGTTTGTTGAACACTAGTTGTGACTGAACCTATTGAAGATGTTGATTGTACGCCTGTTAAAATTAAATCAATGTTTAATATAATGTCAATTGTAGTTGAACCTACTGAAGATGCTGACTGTACACCTGTTAAAGAAGTTGTAATAGTTTGATCAGCTATGGCAGTACCAACACTAGAAGTTGATTGTACACCTGTCAGTCCCATGACATCTGCAGGTGAAATTGTTCCTACTGAAGATGTTGATTGTACACCCGTTAAAGCTACGTCAACGTCGGCTTGATCGCCCCATTGGTTTTGACCCCAGGTGGTTCCGGATTGGTTCCAAGTGTTAGACATAAGGGTTTAACCTTATGCTATACGAAGGATAGCGTTAGATGCGTCTGCTGCTGGAAACTCAATTGTAAAAGTTCCGTTTGTTACAGTTTTATCTCCACCAAATGCAATTGCACAAACTGCTCTATCAGCATTTGTATCGTTATATATTAAACAACCATTAGCTGTAAATGAAGCTGATGAAAAAGATACATTTGCAAAATCACAAACTGCTGTATCAGTTGATAAAACAGGAGTTACACTTGTAAGTGCTATACCGCCTGCAGAATAAGCTGAACCTGCAGTATTTGAGATTTCATTTGTTGTTGCGTAAGCTGTTGTTGTTTTATTTAAAGTAGCTGAACTTGTGTATAAAGCTAATTTAAAAGCGTTTCCAGATGATGCTGTAAAGTTATGTAACGCTTGTAAAACTTCTGCTTTAAAACTGTTACATACTGCTGATGTTATTGCCATAATTTTATCTCCTAATTTATTTACGGTGAAGGTGATTTGACTTGTATCCTAACAGTACCGTCAGTGTAATCGTCTCGTCTTCTTCTCCCAATTTGCATTCCTGCGAACTGTTG
>Ga0209535_1001552_pt1 | contig 15564 bp, 26 predicted proteins | sample LinPmetageLP28_FD_184041 | JGI IMG/M metagenome (GOLD analysis project Ga0209535, IMG submission 184041) | Marine viral communities from the Pacific Ocean - LP-28 (SPAdes) (version 2) | ecosystem: Environmental > Aquatic > Marine > Oceanic | place: Pacific Ocean | collected 2009-08-22 | reverse complement strand
ATAATAGATTCAAGATTAAACTGTGTTAAATTATGATTCTTTAAGTTATAAAATATAACCTCGTTGTTATCATCTTGTTTAGATAATATTTTCTTTAGTTCTTTTACAATCATTATACCATCTCCTCTGATAAGAAACCTTTCAGGTTTTCTGTTGATATATCTTTTAACAATTCTTCTATAGCAGTATAATCTTTAATATCTGCATCTTTTTTAATTTGCTCTACAACCTTTTTTAATAATTCAAAATCAATCATTATACCATCTCCTTGTTGTTGTTATACATTTCATTCCATGTGTCATCTAACTGTATGCCCTTGAGTATATGTGCAATCACATCAACTGTCCACCCATTTCCAATCATCTTGTATCTTTGTGTCTTTGATACATGGTTGGTATAATTTTCTGGTATAGTTTGTAATCGTTCACACTCTAAAGGTGTCAGCTTTCTCCAACCATAATCATCTTGATTAACTACTACGTTATCTTTTTGTACAGTCGTAAGACAATTAGATATATTATCTTGTCTTGCTTCTAACTTAGTAGTGAAAGGTAAGTCTAGTTGGTTATCTTTTCGTATACCATTCTCATCTAGTCTACGATTAACTACTCTAGCTATGGCAACCTTTGGTTCTCTATGTCCACCTTGCATGGTAGTTAGAGTAGGTGCTTTACCTTCAGCAGAGTAAACTCTTTTGATGCTATCATGCCCTCTTATATCAGCACTACCTACCCTAATTAATCCTTCCTTAGATACAGTTGGATTAGGTTTCTTTACAAAGGTAGGTATCTGTCCTTTCCACATAGTAGCAGTAAGACAATTAGCTTTGTCATCTTCAACTGATTTAACTCTATCTCCTCTTGGTTTACCTCCCCAATTATTAACTAAGTAATTAGGTACATCTCCAAAAGGTAAGTCATCTAATATATCTTTAAGCATGATACCTTTATCTTTAGGTTGTGATATATTCATAGGAACATATTCATCATTAACTAATTGAGCAAACCAATACAATCTATTTCTAGATTGAGCAGATAGTAAAGATGAATTAATAAGTATAGGTTCTACTCCCATATATTTTGATATGATATCTTGAGATTCCTTTTTCATTCTTACATTCTCAAGTAATACATACTTAGGTTTAACTACATCTCTTAACCTAATAAAATCAAAGAATAGTTTTGATCTAGGATCATCAAAGTTTAATTGCTTACCACTAAAGCTGAAGCCTTGACATGGACTACCTCCTATCATTAAGTCTATATCCCAATATTTAATCTCATGCTCATCAAGTTCAGTAATATCTCCTAACTGTCTTGTATTAGGAAAGTTTGCTTGAGTTACTTGGATAGCATACTTATCTATCTCACTTGCATAATAAGTATTTTCTTTACCATTAAAAGTAATACCTAATTTTTGTAATGCTAATTGACCACAACTAGCACCATCGAAACAACTTAGTACATTCATTATGTTATCTCCTCTCAGTTAATATATAGGTTGTTAAGGTATACATTACTTAGTATCTATATATACTCTTAAGCATTTAGATTTTTCAATAGGTTGTCCTCTCTCATATTTTCTCCAACCTTCTGACTGTTTAGTTTCTTCATCAAGATACTGACCTCTTACTCTCATCTTGTAGCTATCTTTATTTAAGTAAGCTTTCATATTGTCAACTAATGATTTACCAAAAGAATCATTAGGTATTTCACTAAACATTTTTTTATCTCCTTTAATTCCTAGAAGATCATTAGCTATTCTATATTGAGCTTTCCAATACTCTGCATTGTCTACTTCCTTTTGATGTTTTTCTTGCAACTCAAATATGTGTTTATCTTTTACATCACAGTTGTCAAACATGATTGCATACACCTCACGTAAGTTGTCATACTTCTGTTTTAGTTTTTCTCTCTCATCTAAATCATCTACACAAGATACAAAGTTATCCTCTGCAAGTTTCTTATAATATTTAACCTTGTCCATCATTTTAATAAATGCTCTTATCAAATGTTGAAAGTCCATATGTGATATAGGTATATCTTTACCATCTGCTTCTGAATAGTAATCCTTATAGTTTAAGTCATACATATCACTTGCTAGTTTGCCACTAGTTGTAGTTGCTCCTAGCATTTGTACTACTCTATGTATCTTCATTTTATTTTCCCTTCTTTTAAACATAAACTCTAGATGCTATACCATTTTCATGGTGTAAAGATTCCATATGGATATTACCTATCCAATCTTTAGGTATCTCATCTGCTCCTAGCATAAAGTAATCATTCTTATATGGATTATAAGTTACTCTATACCAATTAAATGTTCTATCATTAGTTATACGATATGCAATATAACCTACTGCAAATGCATGAACATTTTTCTTACCTTCTTTTCTTACTCTTTCTTGACCACCTTTTCTAACTACAAATTTTGCTTCACTTAAACTTATATGATCTACATGGTCAATAACTAAACCACTTTTGCAATCTTGGACACTCCATATTTTATTATGAAGATTCCAATATACTCTAACTTTTTTCATGGTTAAACTCTTTTCTTTCTTTCATTTGCTTAATAATTTTTATTAGCAAATCATCAAAGTCATCAGTTGAATATTGATCTAGTAATTCTTCAATCATATCATTAGTACTCCCATCTCTCATTTAGATTAGCTTCTTTAAGAATGTAATCTCTAGCAAATGGTTTATATCCTTCTCCAAATTGGATACCTATTTCATTTACTATATCATTCATTCCCCAACCTCTAACTTTAGGATTACTTTTTCCCAAAGCTTGTAGCCTTTGTATCTCCTTCATCATGTAGACTACGTTATCTTGATAGTCGAAAGGTAAAGGTGCTATTGGCTTGACTGTTACATCATACAACCATTTTTGTTTCTCATCCATTAATGTTTTCCTTTCACAATAAATAATGTTAGTGTAGCACCTACTCCAAGTGATAGATAATTTACAAGTAATGCAATTAAATCTATATCATATGATATCAATTCAAATGTTCTATAGAACATAAAAGAACATAACAATAATAAAAATATTAAAGATGTTTTAGTTATCATAATTAAATCTCCATTCATCAGTTGCATCTATTAGTTTTGGTTTTACTTCCATAATATCTTTTATGTAAGCATCTCCATATTCCCAACTATCATATGTCATAGGTGATTTACAAGCAGTATACCATCTTGCATATGGATTTTTCTTTTCATTATCTTTAGTTTGATATGTCTTTAATATTTTCCATTCAAAATACATACCATTGTTAGGGTTATCAATTCTATAGGTAGCATAACTGCTACCTATTTCTTTAGTCTTTCCAAAAGAATTTTTAGCCATATTATTTTACTCCCTTTCTAGTAAATTTTCCACTTGATCTATCTCTATTAACTAAAAGATATCTAAAGTTATGTGATACTGATCCAATAGGTTTACCATATCTTTTAGTAGTTCTGTGAAAATATAATCCTTGAGTAGGAACAGTTGGTATTGTATTTAATTTCTGCATATCATTCTCCATTGGTGTAGCAGTTGAGTTGTCATTGTTATTATTTGTATGTATATAATTCATATCGTTTTCCTTTTTAAGTTTAGTTTATATAATATATATGGGTTGTTAAGGTATACATCTAATAAAGATGTTGTTTAGTATCTTCATAATCTACATAATTTCCTTTCTCCTTTTGCCATTGTTTAAATACTTTATTTAAATCATCAGTTGAATTAACTGTTATGTAAGTTAGTTCATCTGATGAAACTAAATTATTATCATCATCGTATACGTCTAAATATAATGGGTTAGTCATTTTATTTTCTCCTTAGTTTAAATATGTTAGATGTCTTAAGCTTACGTCATTAGCTGAATGGTATTTCTTAGGATAAATTGTAGCTAAATATTCACACCAATTATTCCAAAGGTATTCACAACCACCAAGCTTATTACAAGTTGTAATATATAATTCAGCTTTATATCTTGCAGTTTCTATTAAGTTTCCATAGGTTTTAAAAGTTGAAGCTTTTAATCCAAACCTTTTAAGATTATGTACATCTAAACATCCTATTTTACCAATACATAACTGCAATACAAAGCCACCTTTAACTAAATCTATACCATGTATTGATCTAATTAATAAAAGCTTATCTACTAAGCTTATTTCTTCATTAAATATGGTATCATATAATTCCTTTTTCATTTTTATTATTTGTTTATATGCTACTCTTTTACTTCCATAAAGATATTTACTATCAATACCTTCAGCTTTTACATCAAGCATATGTTCACCAATTTGTGACCAATCTTTTTGTATTGAAAGTAAAACCATTAAGAAAACTTTGACCATATTATTAGGATTTTTTCTTGCAAAGTTTTCTATTAATTTTTGATGTGTATTAAACATTACTTTTCCTTTGTAAAATGTTAAGTTGGGTAAAGAACATTAGGTGGTACATGGGTTCTTTTCACATATTTTATATGCTACTTCGACCATAGTATTACTTTGCTTTTCTCCACCTAATATTCAAGTGAATAGTAATAATATCACTACTTACTTGACTATTAGTTGGCAAAGGTAGTAGGAATCGAACCCACATCTTCAAGGTTGGAACTTGATGTCTTTCCATTAGACGATACCTTCATGTAACATTACAAGACTACTCTTGTTCTTCAGCTTTTTTGCCTATCTTCGAGTAGTCTTGCAATTCTTTTTATATTTCTCCAAGTTCTTTTAATTCATTTTGATTTATTTTATGATCTATTGCATACCTAAAAGTTTCCTTACAAAATCTAGGATTATCTAATTTACAAAAACTTATTATGTCATTAACAGTTTTATTATTTAAATCATTATCAACTATTATATTTACTAATTGTTTAAAGTGTTTTCTTGTCATTTTTATTTCTCCTCATATGTTTTAAATTGTCTTGCCATTCTTTTAATCTTAACAAGTTTTAAGTTTAATTTATATAGTTCGTTTAAATAACTATCATTAATATTAATTCCTTCTCTAATTGTTAATTCTAATTTTTGTATATTATTTAAAACAATATCATTTAATGTATCAACTTCACTAAAAGATAATCCCAAGTCTTGTAATTTTTCTAATGTATTTAAATCTATTGCCATTGTTTAATCTCCTCAATAAGTATATAGGTTGTTAAGGTATACAATTATATAATTTCTAATAGTTTAGATTGTAATATAATTGTTTTAATTAAAGCCTTATTAATTTCCATTTGCTGTTTAATTGTGTATTTATGTTTTCTTCTACTATGATTATTTAATTCAGTTAATAAATCAAAATATAAATAATCTATTTGTTTATCTATTATATTATCTAATTGTTTATTCTCTTGTATATCTTTAATGTGTATAGTCATAAGTTAACCCTTTTTAATTAATAAGTTAATGTTTAAGTTTAAATAGATTAATCATTTTATCTTTTAAACTTTTCATAATCTATATGGGTTGTTAAGGTATACAGCATTAAAAAACCTAGTTAAATCAATGGGTTAGTATGGTTAGGTTAAGGAGCATAAATAGGTTTAAAATAGGCATAATTAAGACAAGATAGATTAATTATTCTAAAAATTTTAATCATGGAGGTTTTTTTAGTATAGTAAAGTATGCATATGACACACCCCTACCCACAGATTCTACACATACATATATATATAATATAGGTGTGAAACATATTTTCAAAAAAACTAGGGTCTTTAACCATTACTAGATTGGGGATAATTAGAATACAAAATCCCTTCTTGTATTCTAAGAATATAAGTTAGTTTGTTGTATAATTTATTGGGGGATGGGTAGCTATTTACCCTCTGGAGTAATAAATATAAAATAACACATTTCTTATGTTTTGGCAATATGCTATAATAAAAAAAAATAGGAGAATAAAATGTTTGAAGCTTTTGTATTATTATGTTCTATATATAATCCCTATAATTGTGTTACTATGCAAGATACAACAGGACCTCATAAAGATTATAATAGTTGCTATAATAGAATTACAGAAATGACAGAATTAGCTAACAATAATATAGAATACTTCTTTCCTAAAAAGTATGCATGTGCTAAAATAAACTCATCAGATAAAAAAAATAAATTAAAAATATAATGCTAAATACTATAGAAGAAATAGATTCATCTATAACACCTTATATATTGTTAAAAGACAACCTAGAGAAGTATTCTAATCTAGAAGCTTCCACAGATTTCTTAACTTTTGTAAAGATATTTGCACCCACTCTTGTATCCGACTTTAAGATGGGTAAGCATATAGAATTGTTATGTCAAAAGCTACAAGGTGTAGTAGATGGAAATGTAAAACGATTGATGGTCTTTCTACCACCTAGATCATCTAAGTCTCTTATATGTAGCAAGCTATTCCCGGCTTGGTATATAGGTAACTTTTCTAATCACGAAATAATGTCAGTGTCTCATAGTGATCAATTAGCAAGTGACTTTGGTAGAACAGTAAGAGACATAGTAAATACTAATAGATTTCAAAAGATATTTAAAGGAGTAGCTTTAAGAAATGATGTAAAGGCTGCAGGTAAATGGAAGACCAATAAACATGGGTCTTACTATGCTGCTGGTGTAAGAAGTCAAGTAGCAGGTCGAGGTGCTAACGTAGCATTGCTAGATGATGTCATGTCTGAGGAAGATTCTTTTAGTGAAGCAGGAAGAAGATATATAAAAGAATGGTATCCAGCAGGACTACGTACTCGTCTAATGCCCAATGGATCAATCATAATTATTAACACAAGATACCACTATGATGATCTATGTGGTTGGCTATTAAAACAGGAACAAAATGCAGAAGCCTATACATACCCTTGGGAAGTCATCAGCATACCAGCATGGCTTGACGAAACAGCAGCAGAACTCTTACAATTACCCGAAGGAACTTCATACTTTCCAGAATGGAAAACAGACGAAATACTCAAAATTGATGAACAAGAAATACGAGCAAGTAATGGAGCTAGATATTGGAACTCCCTCTACATGCAAGACCCTTCCCCTGACGATGGAGGTATCATTAAAAAGAACTGGTTTCAATGGTGGGATTATGGTGATCCTCCTCCATGTGAGTTCATTATACAAACGTATGATACAGCCTTTAGTACTAGGAAAACAGCAGATTATAGTGTCATACAAACGTGGGGTATCTTTTCTGACTACATGGAAACGTCAGAGGGAGGAGAAGTATTGGTCAGCAATCTCATTCTCTTGGCTAGTACCCGTGGAAGATTTGAATATCCTGAACTACGAAGAATTGCACAGGATTTATACAAGCAGTACAGACCTGACGTCTGCATCATTGAAAAAAAAGCATCAGGACAATCACTCATTCAAGACATGAGAAGAGCTGGGCTGCCAGTGCTAGACTACTTACCTGATAGAGATAAAGTATCTAGGGTGTATGCATCAACACCATTGATGGAATCTAAAAGAGTATGGATACCTAAAGATAAAGTATGGGCAGATGATTTATTTGCAGAGTGTATGTCCTTTCCCAATGGATCACACGATGACCAAGTAGACTGCATGACTATGGCAATACATTATATGAAAGACAGTTGGAACTTAATTCACCCTGAAGACCCTAATTGGGAAGATGATAATAATCATAGAAAACAAAAACGTATTGCATATTGGAGAACATAAGAGTATAATGAAAAAACTAGGTAAAAAAATATATATAAAGATATTACAGTCAAGAAAAAAAGAAGCTTTAAGACAAATGAAATCTTTTTGTTGGAGGATAAAATAAGTGGCTATAGAAAAAAATCCTAATGATAGTATTCCTAAAGTAGACAATGTTATTAAATTAAATATGGAACAACCAACTGAAGGTGTTAATTTTGAATTAGACCCTAGCACAGGTGAAATGGATGTTGAGTTTAATTATGATAATGAAGTTGAAGAAGAAGTAGATGAAGAAACAAACTTCTATGATAACTTAGCTGAGTCAATAGATGAAGATGATCTAGACGATATAGCTAGTCAAGTTATAGAAAAATTTCAAGCAGATAAAGAATCTCGTAGTGAATGGGAGTCTATGTTTGAAAGAGGATTTGATTTATTAGGATTAAAGTTAGAAGATACTTCAGAACCTTTTGAAGGTGCTTGTACAGCAGTTCATCCTTTATTAATTGAATCAGCAGTAAAGTTTCAAAGTAAAGCAAGTCAAGAATTATTTCCTTCTAAAGGACCAGTCAAAGTACAGGTGTTAGGAGAGATTACAGAATCAACTCAAAGACAAGCTAATAGAGTTGAAAGTTTTATGAACTATCAAGTAACAGAACAAATGCCTGAGTTCTTTGATGAGTTTGAAAGAATGTTATTTCATTTACCACTCATAGGTTCAGCATTTAAAAAGATTTATTATGATGCATCGTTAGAAAGACCTGTAAGTGAATTTGTACCTATAGATCAATTTTATGTATCTTATTATGCTAAAGACTTACGTACAGCAGATAGATACACTCATGTATTATATAGAAGTCCTTTAGATTTAAGTAGACAAATAGAAGCAGGAATGTATTTAGATATAGACCTTCCTTCTCCTACAAATCCTAATCAAACTTCTATGGCAGAAAAGATGGACAATGTAACAGGTTTGTCTCCAACATCTGACTCTGACCCACAGTATGTATTACTTGAGCAGCATTGTTATTTAGAATTAGAAGATTACCCTACAGCATGTCCTTATATTGTAACAATGGAAGAAGCTTCAGGTAAAGTTCTTTCTATTCGTAGAAACTGGGATGAAAAAGATAAGACAAAACAAAAGAAAATGTTCTTTACCCATTATAAGTTTGTACCGGGATTTGGTTTTTATGGTCTAGGACTAATACATTTCTTAGGTAATTTAACTATGTCAGCAACTGCAGCTATGAGAAGTCTTATTGATGCAGGTCAGTTTGCTAATTTACCGGGAGGATTTAAAGCTAAAGGTGTAAGAGTTGTAGGAGATAACGATCCTATAGCACCGGGAGAGTTTAAAGAAGTTGAAGCTACAGGTATGGACTTAAGTAAGTCAATTATACCTTTACCTTATAAAGAACCATCTCAAACATTAATGGCTATGTTAAGTTTTGTAGCAGGAGCTGGACAAAAGTTTGCTGATACGACTGAACAAGTTATAAGTGAAGGTTCTAATTCAGGACCTGTTGGAACAACTATGGCATTACTAGAAGCATCTAGTAAATTCTTTAGTGCTATACATAAAAGATTACATAAGTCACAAAGAGATGAATTTAAAATTCTTGCTCGTATAGATTCAGAAAGCTTACCTTCTAAATATCCTTATGATATGCCGGGATTATCAGAAAATATATTTAGATTAGATTTTGATAAACGTATTGATGTAATACCTGTTAGTGATCCTAACATTCCTTCATCAGCACATAGACTTATGATGACACAAATGGCTATGCAGTTAGCTCAAACAGCACCTCCGGGTATGTTTAACATGGAAGAACTAAATAGAACTCTTTTATCTGCAGCTAATATACCAAACTTAGATAGAATACTACCATCTAAGCCAGAGTCTATGCCACTTGATCCTGTTACAGATATTGAAGCAGCAACCAAAGGTCTACCAATAAAAGCATTTGTAGGACAAAACCATGATGCACATATTCAAATTAAGACTATGTTCTTACAAGACCCTATGAATGGTGGTAATCCTATCATGCAAAGAGTATCTCCTATATTACAAGCTAATATACAAGAACATACAGTTATGAAATATCAAGAACAAGTTAATGGTGTTACAAAACAAATGATGTCTCAAGCTCCTGAAGGAGATACTAATACTAATAATCCTGCAGTTATTGAACAAATTATGGTTCAAGCAGCACAGCAAGTTATGCAAGCTAATCAAGCGGCAGCACAACAAGGAGGTTCTCCTGAACAGCAAATGGTTAAGCTTGAAGCACAAAGACTTGACCTTGAAAAGCAAAAGATACAAGCACAAATTGCTAAAGAAGCAGCAGAGGGTGCATTAAAACAACGTGACCTAGATATCAAAGAAGAAAAGATAGCATTAGATGCATACAAAGCAGGTGCAACTAGTTTAATGGAAGCAGATGAAAAAGAAAGAGATAGGAATAGTAAGACTGCTATTGCTTCTGTAAAAGTTCTTGCTGATCTTATTAAACAAGAAGAAGGTCAAAAAGGTACTGAGAGCATTAAGGCTGCTGATATGATTACTAAATTATTATCAGATGCTAAAAAAGGAAAATAAATGTTACAAAATGAAATACAATCAATTCTTAAAAAAGAAATGGAAGGATTAAAAATTTCCCTTGCATCTGGAGCTTGTTCAGATTATCCTATGTATATGAATACTGTTGGTCGTATTGCAGGTTTGGAATGGGCATCAGTAGAAATTAAAAGAATAGTTAATACAATTATACATGAAGAGGATGATGATTAATGCAAGTAGTTACTATGGGAAATGCTTTAAAAAACGATGAGTGGATATCAGAAGAAGGAGTAGCTGATCCTAAAATATTACCTGAAATACCGGGATATCATATATTGGTTAGACCGGTATCAGTAAAAGAAAAAACTAAAGGTGGTATCTTTATACCTGACTCAACTAAAAACGATATAGCTTATCTTACAACAGTAGGAAAAGTTTTAAAGGTAGGTGATAGTGCTTATCTTGACCAAGCTAAGTTTCCAAAAGGAGCTTGGTGTAAAGAAGGAGATTATGTTTGTTATGGTAAACATACTGGACAAAAGTTTTCTTATAAAGGTTACAAATTAATTTTATTGTTTGATGACCAAATATCTATGATAGTAGGTGACCCTAAAGAGTTAGACCCTACATTTAATTTATCAAATTAATTATATACTTACTATTGTAACTTAATGTTATTTATATTACAATATAATTATTACGTAATTCGTTTGTTTCGTAAACTACGGGAAGGAGACATTTAATGTCTGAAGAAAAAACTGAGTGGACTTCAATAGACTCTTCTGCTAATAAAGAAGTTGAAGAAAAAATTGAAATCGAAATTGAAGGACAAGAAAAAGAAGTAGATGCTGCTGCTCCTATTAAAAGAGAAGAAGGCATAGCTTCAGAACTACCTGAGAAAAAAGAAAGTATTTCAGGTGCTGAAAAACGTATAAGACAATTAGTTCGTCAAAAAAAAGAACGTGATGAACAGATTGATTCTTTAGTAGCTAAACAAGTAGAACTAGAAGAAAAATTAAAAACAAAGCAAAAAGAAGCTGAGACTAGTTTTTCTAAAAGTTTTGAAGATACTGAACAACAATTAAAGAGTCGTATTGAAATGGCTCAGATGGTTTATAAACAGGCTCTTGAGTCTGGAGAAACTGATTTAATTGTTAAGGCACAAGAAAACTTATCTAATGCTCAAGGTGATGCTACAGCTTTAAAAGTAAATAAACAACAGTTTCAGTTAAATACTTCTAGAGTTGAAGAAGAACCTAAAGCAGTTAATAAGCCTACTACAAAACCATCGTTTGATAAACAAGCTGTGGAATGGGCAGGCAAAAATCCTTGGTTTGGTCAAGATCAGGTAATGACAACATTAGCTCTTGAACTTGATAACCAATTAAAAGGAGAAGGTTTTGATCCTTCAGAACCCGAATTTTATGAGGAGATAGATAGCAGATTAAGGAATCAATATCCTCAAAGATTTACTAATGAACGTCAGCAGGATACGTCAATCCCTGCTCAAGTAGTCGGAGGAACGTCACGTAATCCTTCATCCACATCTAAGAATAAAGTCAGACTATCTAAAGAAGATATAAGACTAGCTGAGAAATGGGGAATACCACTTGAACAATATGCTGCAGAAAAACTAAAAGTGGAACGATCCGATGGTGAGTACACTTCAGTCTATAATGCTAATTAACGTGGAGGAAAATTAAAATGGCACGTATAAATATAAAAGAATCACGTAATGTTGAAGCTCGTGAACTCAATACTAGGGAACAAGATATGGAATATAGAGAACCTAATTTACTAGATATTCCTGAAAATGTTAAAGATCGTTTTGCTAATGAGGGCATGGCTCTTCGTTGGATACGTATAAATCTTCGTGGCAAAGATGATTATCAAAATGTTGGCAAAAGACTACAAGAAGGCTGGCAGTTTGTAGAACTAGCTGAAGTTCCTGAAATGCAACATACATCTTTCGTGAGAGATGAAGGTCGATATAGTGGTTCAGTCTGTCGTGGAGACTTAGCACTAGCAAAAATGCCTATGCAAAAGGCACAAAGTCGGCAAAAGTATTATGAAGGTCAAAGTTCAGAAATGGTTGATGCAGTTAATCAACAGTTAATGAGCCAAAGTGACAGTCGTATGCCTATAAGAAATAATAGTAAAACTCAAGTTACTAAAGGAAGAACACCTTCATTTCAAAGTTAGGTTTGAATAGGGTCGGAACTTTTGGTAAGTGCAATTTTTTAATTAAGGAGAATGAATAATGACTACAACTAAAGCATTGTTTGGCTTCCGACCTTCTCGTAAAAAAGGCAATAACCCTAATAACGAGGGAGTCAGTGAATACCCTATAGCTTCAGGCTATGCAGCAAATATTTTTACTGGTGATCTAGTAAGAATAAATGCAGGATATTTACAAGCCATTACAACTGTAACTGAAATTGCTCAAGGCATATTTCAAGGAGTTAGATACACTGAAAATGGTGAACAGAAGTTCGGTAGATACTGGCCCTCTGGTACATCAGCCACTGATATCTATGCAATGGTAAATGACGATCCTTCTACAGTATTTGAAGTTCAAGCCGATGCTTCTGTTACTGCAGGAGATTTATATGGCTCTCAAAACTTTGGAGTTACATTAGGAGCTGGAAGTACTTTTACAGGTAACTCAGGTCATGGTATTGAAGCTGCTTTAAGAAGCAGTAGAATTTCTATGGTAAGAGCATTAGACCCTGTAATGGAACCGGGAAATGACGTTGCTAGTGCAACTGAACGTGCATTTTTAAAACTTAATGTTCGTATAATTCAACATACAGATATGTTCATGGACTGTGCTGTTACTGCACCGACCACTGTAACTAATCTTATATTCACTTAAGATAGGGAGAATAAAATATGGCTATAAATAGAGGAAGTATTGCTAAAGAACTTCTCCCCGGTCTTAATGCTGTTTTCGGCATGGAGTATGGGGAAGTTGCTAATGAGCATGCACCTTTGTTCGACACTGAAAATTCAGATCGAGCATTTGAAGAAGAAGTATTATTTACAGGTTTCGGTACTGCACCAACTAAAAGTGAGGGTGCTGCTGTAACTTATGATAATGCTCAAGAAAGTTATGTAGCAAGATATACACATGAGACTGTGGCTCTTGCCTTTGCTGTAACTGAAGAAGCAATGGAAGATAATCTATATGATACTTTTGCTAAATTAAGAGCAAGAGGATTAGCTAGAGCAATGGCTAATACAAAGCAAGTAAAAGCTGCTGATGTATTTAACCAAGGATTCTCAACAGCAGCTGCTGGTGGAGATGGACAGCCTTTCTTTTCGGCTTCTCATCCAACTGTAGGTGCAGGTTCTCAATCCAATACTTTAGGAGCTACTGATTTATCTGAAGCTGCTTTAGAATCTTCATTGATTACTGTTTCAAAAGCTAAAGATGACAGAGGTATTTTAATTGGTTTACAAACTAAATCACTTCATATACCTTCTGATTTAGCCTTCACAGCAGATCAAATACTAAATAGTACATTATCAACTGCAATAGGAGTTAACCCTACTACTGCTGCTAATGGTGCTACTAATGTTAATAATATTAACTCAATCATGAACCAAGGTTTAGTACCGGGAGGTTTCTATGTAAATAGAAGATTTACCGATACTAATGGTTGGTACTTAAAAACTGATTGTCCTAATGGTACTAAAATGTTTGTACGTTCACCACTACAAACTAAAATGGAACCAGACTTTGATACTGGAAACTTAAGATTCAAATCCCGTGAAAGATATAGCTTTGGCTTTTCTGATTGGAGAGGTTTCTATGGTTCTTCAGGTTCATAATAATTTAGGTTTAAATTAATTAACTAATAATGGGAAGGGTCATTGCATCCTTCCTATTTTTTTTGTATAATAAGGTATACAAATTTATTTTTATAAAGGAAAAATAATATGTCAACTACAATGAGAACAGGATTTGTTACAGGAAGTGGAGCAGTCTTAGATGTTACCTCTGATGCAGCAATATCTGATACAAGAATTAGAGCTATAAATTATTCAGGTGTTGGTACATTTTTAATTACAGGTACGTCTGCTGATGCAGAAGGAAATACTAATGGAAGTAATATTAAATTTGTAGGTACTACTGCTAACGACACAGGTTCAATCTATTTGCCTGACTTAGGTATAAGGATGCCCGGTTCAGTAATGGTTTCAGCACCTACTTCAGCTAGTACTGTGACAATTTTTTATGGCTAATTATACTTATCTTGTAAATGATATTCTTGAAGCTGCTGAAAACGACAGCACAGAATTTTTAAACTATATTCCTAAGATGATTTATAGAACAGAAGAAAGATTAACACGTGATCTAGACGATTATGGTTTAGTTTCTTATACGTCTGTAGCTGTGTCTAGTGGTAATAATCAATTAACTTTACCATCAGGAACAAGAATACTTAAGAATATAAATATTGTAGCTAACACTACAAAAATAAATTTATTACAAAGAACTGATGAATATATAAATGACTATTGGAATGTAAGTGCAAGTACAGGTACACCACAATATTATGCAAGACGTAATAATGTAACAGTGTTAATAGCACCAACACCTGTATCAACTTTTAATGGGGAGGTGGTCCACATATCGAGACCTACTACATTGACATCTGCAACAAATACAAATTATTTTACTGATTATTGTTATGATGCTTTATTTAATGGTAGCATGGTTGAAGCTATGATCTTTAATAAAAACTATACTGCTGTTCCTTTGTTTGAAGGAAGGTATGTAGAAGCAATACAAAGTTTACGTAATCAGTCAAGAAGAACAAGAAGAGATGACATGCAGAATCCTACAAGTCCTGCAGGTGCAGACAATCCAATTATAGGAGGAAATTAATATGCCCGGAAAAAAGAAAAGATTTGGTAAAACTAAAAAAGTTTTAAATACTCTTAAAAATTTTGGAGTAGGAATGTTAGGAACTGCTCCACTTGATTTAATGGAGTTAGGATCAGCAGGAGGAATGGGATTAAAAGCTGCTCTTGGTTTAAAAAGTGGTGGAAAAGTTTCTTCAAAAATTAAAAAACCAAGTCACAATAGATTATATTAGGAGATTAGTATGAGCAGTGGTATAACAGCTATTCCAAAAGTTATAAGTGTAGGTAAAGATATTTTAGGTTTATTTACATCAGTAGGTAAAGGTGTAAAAAATAAAACAAAACAAACTAAAAATATAAATCGTAGAAACTCTATTCAGAATAAAACTACTGGTCAAATAAAAACTAATCAAGGCACAGGTACTAAGGTAGGTGTTACTCAAGCTCAAGATAAAG
>Ga0209535_1001550_pt1 | contig 15576 bp, 11 predicted proteins | sample LinPmetageLP28_FD_184041 | JGI IMG/M metagenome (GOLD analysis project Ga0209535, IMG submission 184041) | Marine viral communities from the Pacific Ocean - LP-28 (SPAdes) (version 2) | ecosystem: Environmental > Aquatic > Marine > Oceanic | place: Pacific Ocean | collected 2009-08-22 | reverse complement strand
AAGATACAAGTTTTACACAAGGAGTAACTGCTTTTGGTTCTTCTTCGTTTAATATAGGTACACAATCACAAGTTAATAATAATAGTGATACTTATGTAGGTTATGCAATAGGAGCAAATGGTGGAACAACTAGCAGTAATGGTAATGGCTCTGTAACAAGTACAGTTCAAACAGACCCTAGTGGTGCTTTTAGTATTGTAACATGGGCAGGTTCAGGAGGTGCAGCTACTATTGGTCATGGTCTTAGTGGAGCACCTTCTTTTATGGTAGCAAAATCACGAACATCAAGTGCAACTGTAGAGGATTGGGTAGCATTTCATAAAAACATGAATAATGGAGCTTATCCTGCAAATGAGTCAAGAATGTATTTGAACTCAACTGGTGGTTATAGTACTGGTGCTTTGTGGCAGAATGATAATAATTCATCAACTGTGTTTGGTGTTACAAGTAATATAAGTAATAGTAGTAAAAATTATGTAGCTTATTGTTTTACAGATGTAGAGGGGTATTGCAAAGCAGATTATTACGTTGGAAATGGAGAATCAAGTGATAATGCTTTCGTCTATTTAGGTTTCAGACCAGCATGGATTATGATAAAAGGACTTGCATCTGGAGCTGGTTGGAATATTCACGATAATGCAACTTCTCCTATTAATCTTGCTAGTACTGCTCTTCAAGCAAATACATCAGGTGCAGAGTTAAGTAATTATAATATAGATATGCTGAGTAATGGTTTTAAAGTAAGAGATGGAGACGGAGATTTAGGTACAAATGGTAACAAGTATATTTATCTAGCCATGGCAAAAAATCCATTTAAGTACTCATTGGCTAGGTAGAATTAATATGATAAAATACAAATTATAACTAAAGGAGAAATAAAATGTGGGCACTAGTAAAAGATGGAAGTGTAAGTGAGATTATTGCACATCCAAAAAGTATAGTAGATGAGAATGGGGTGCAACATCCTCGTTCTGTTTTTACTATATGGACTAAAGAAGAAAGGTTATCGTTAGGTATCTATGATGTTATCATGGCTCCTAAATATGATTCTAATTATTACATATCTCATGATCCTACTTATGCAGTAGTTGGAGACAATGTTGTAGAGTCTATTGAAAAAGCTGGAGATATTAAACTTGAAGATGAAGATGCAGTAGATGAAGATGGTAATTTTCTTCTAGATATTAATGGTAATCAACTAATTAATACAGGATTAAAATCTAATACTATTCAAAAAATTAAATCTCAACAAGCATCTTATCTTGCACAAACTGATTGGGCTGTCATACGTAAGTCTGATAATGGCACAGAAATTCCTGCTAACATACAAACATACAGAGATACTATCAGAGTAAAAGCAGAAGAAATGGAAACAGCTGTTATTAACTGTACAACTATGGATGATTTTATTGCTCTTAATACTTCTACTCATAACGAAGATGGGACAATAAATACTCTTGCAATACTAAATGATTGGCCTCAACTAGGAGAATAGAATGGCTTATATAGGTCAAGGACTACAATATGGAATAACCGATAAAGCTATTGTAACTGCTACTGGTGGACAAACTACTTTCTCTCCTTTAACATATACAGTTGGTCATGTTGATGTTTTTCTTAATGGTGTTTTATTAGATGGTTCAGATTACACAGCTACTAATGGAACAGCTATAGTATTAGATGTAGGAGCAAGCGCAGGAGATTTACTAGAAGCCCACGCACAAAAGTATATCGCTTCTTTCACTACAGCTTCTACACAGTTTACTATTGCCGGAGATGGTGGTGGTTCACAAGTTATTAATGAAGGTGATACAATTACCTTTGAAGGTGGTACAGATATTACAGCTGCTGTCTGTGCAACAGATACAGTTAAAGTAAGTGCAAGTCCTACTATAGCAAGAACTAATGTAGCTCAAAGTTTTACTGCAGCACAAAGAGGTGCTACTCTTACAGATGCAACTAACACAGGAAATATTACTTTAAACTATGACACTTATCAAAACTTTGTTTTAACTTTTACAGGTAATGTAACATTAGATAATCCTACCACAGATGTAGTGGGACAATCAGGAGTCATGGTTATTATACAAGATGGTACAGGCTCACGTACTTTATCTTTAGGAACTGATTATGAAACAGTAGGTGGAGCTGGTATAACTCTTAGCACAGCAGCAGGATCACTTGATGTTCTTCCATACTTTATTTCAACAGCAGGTAAAATACAATTAGGTGCTCCTCAGTTAGCATTTGCATAAAGGAACAATAGATGTTTAATAATGAATTATGGAATAAACCAGCAGGTGGTGGTGGTAGTGGTTTCTATGACCATCAAATAGATAAGAGTTGTAGATTTATTGGAAGTGCTAATGATGATGGTACTAATTATATGTATCATACAAGAGGAACACCTACAAATGCAGATAAGTGTACTATAAGTGCTTGGGTAAAAAGAGGTAAACTAGGTAGTAAAAATTTAATGTTTACAGGAGGTGGAGGTCCCGGGCCTTATTCTTGGTATGGTTTTAATACAGCTAATGAATTTTGGCATTTGCAAGCAGGAGATCAACCTCGTTTAGAAAGTAATGCTTTGTTTCGTGATACTAGTGCTTGGTATCACATAGTAATAGCCAACGATTCAACACAAGGAACAGCATCAAATAGAAATAAAGTATATATTAATGGAGTACAGTATACAGATTGGGGTGATTATTCAGACTATTCAACTCAAAATTCTGATTTTGCAGTAAACACAAGTGGTGTTAGACTATTTGTGGGTTCTGGTGGTGCTTCAGCAACTAATTCTTATTATCCTTTTGATGGATATATTGCTGAATATGTATTTATAGATGGAACACAATATGCAGCTTCTGATTTTGGTGAGAGTAAAAATGGAGTCTGGATTCCTAAAGACCCAAGTGGACTTACGTTTGGTAACAATGGAGCATATTTAAAGTTTGAATCAAGTGGTGATCTTGGTAATGATTCATCAGGTAATAATAATGATTTTACAGTAACAGGTGTAGCAGCACACGACTCGATGTTAGACTCTCCAACCTTTGGAAGTAGTTCTAGTGGTAATTTTGCTACAATAGGTGGATTAGAAAAAAATACTGGTGGTTTTACATTTAGTGAATGTAATTTAAAATATACAAACAGCACTAATCAAAGAGGTTTTATTTTTTCTCAAGGAGTTCCAGACTCAGGTAAATATTATTGGGAGGTTCGTGTTACACAATTTGGTGGTACTCAAGATGATGTATATCCCGGAGTATGTGTACCAGATATAATGAGATCAAATCTTACAGGAGATAGAGGCGGAGCATCAGTAAGTGGAGCAGGAGGTTATACTGTTAATCTTTATAATGGAGCAGCGGTTTTAGATGGTGTTTTTCAAAGTAATGATGCTATAGGAAATAAGAGGGCTGTCCCTCAAACAGTTGGTATTGCAATAGATAGAGATAATAATACTTTAAAATGGACTTATGATGGAAGTACATATAGTTCCACTTATGCTATACCTTCAAGTGGAGTTTTAGCACCATATCTTGGTAGTGGCGGTGGTACTTTTGCTGCTAGTGGTGTATTTAATTTTGGAGCTGACTCAACTTTTGCTGGACTTGTAAGTGCTGGTGGAAATGCAGATGAAAATGGATTTGGTGACTTTTCTCTGGCTGTGCCTACTGGTTATGTAGCTTTATGTTCTGGTAACCTTCCAGTAGAAGATGAAGTAGACCCTGCACAAACTGATGATAATTTTCCACAGAAACAATTTAATATGTTACAATACACAGGTAATGGTAGTGAACGAACAGTAACTACACAATTTCAAATAGACATGGGTTGGAATAGATCAACAATACAAGGTCAAAATTGGTACTCACTAGATACAAGTAGAGGATGGTTTGGAGCTAGTTCTAATAATTATTATTTAAAAATGGATACTACTGATTCAGAAGCAACACTTCCACAATACAATTTCAAAGCTCAGAGTGGTAATAATATTACTATAACAAATGGCTCATGGTTTAATTCTGGTGGTCATACACAACAAATGTGGTACTGGAAAGGTAATGGAGGAACAACTTCAACTCCAAGTGGGGGAAGTTTAGCAACCACTGTTCAAGCAAATACTGATGCAGGGTTTTCTATAGTTCAATATGTAGGTGATGGTGGTACAAGTGCTTTTACATTAGCTCATGGTCTGGGTAAGAAACCAAGTGTAGTATTAATGAAAGATAGAGATGTTAATGGTAATAACAACTCATTCCATTGTTTTCCTATAAATACTTCTCTTCCTGCTAATAGTTATTTTTATACAAATGGTTCAGATGCAGGTTCAACTTCTACTAATGGAACTATATCAAATACTACAACAACTGATGCTGTGATTGGTGTTAATAGAACAAGTTCTAGTGGTGGTGGACAGACTATATCTGAAAATGGTGATAGATTTCTTATGTATGCATGGGCAGAAATAGAAGGTTTTTCTAAATTTTCTGCATACGTTGGAAATGGGGATGCAGATGGAACATTTGTATATTGTGGATTCAAACCAGCTTTCATAGCTTTAAAAGATTATGATGCTACTAATGATTGGAGAACATATGATATACTAAATGATCCATATAATTTATCTTATCATTATTTAGCACTTAATACTAATTCTGCTATAAATAGTTCTTCTAATACAACAGATATAGACATACTTAGTAATGGATTTAAGATTAGAGGTAATGCTGGTACAATTAATACTAATAGTAATAGGTATTTCTTTATGGCTTGGGCTTCTAATCCATTTAAATACGCAACAGCTAAGTAATTTTGAATAACAACTAAGGTATGGTACAATGACTGAGAAGACTGCGATGGACATAGCTCTTAAAGCTTTAAAAAAAATAGAACAACATGAAAGAGAATGTGGTCTTCGTTGGGCAGAGGCAACAACAGAATTACGTAGTATAAGAAATGATGCTAATCGTAATACACAAAGATGGGAAAGACTAGCTTGGCTAGTTTGTGGTACACTTGTAACAGCAATTATTGCTGCATGGATTAAAGGAAACTTCTAATGTCATCAACATATACAACAAGACTAAGACTAGAAAAACAAGGGGATGGAGAGAATCCTAATACATGGGGTCAAAAACTTAATCAAAGTGTAATTGATTTAGTAGACTCTAGTATAGCAGGATATACTAATGTTGCAGTAAGTAGTGTAGACCTTACATTAACAGTAGCTGATGGAGGAGTTGATCAAGCTAGAACTAAAACATTAGAAGTAACAGGAACTTTAACTTCTAATGTAGCTGTAATTATTCCTCAAGTTCAAAAAGATTATATTATTTATAATAACACTAGTGGTGCATATACTGTAACAATTAAAACAGTTGCTGCTGCTGGAGTAGCTATAGCACAAGGTGGTATTGGAACTGTAATTTGTAATGGTACTAATGTTTATGCAGCTAATGGTACAGGCATTGGAGCAGGTAATTTATTTGCAGTAAGTGCATCTCCAATAGGTATTAATTTAATTACACAATCAACAACAGCAGCAACAAGAGCTGAAATAGGAATGGATGTTGCATATGTTAGTACAGGTGCTATCATAAACAATGCTGTTATATCAACTAAGATAACAACTACAGGGAGTACAGCAATAGGTAATGCAATAGGTCAACGATTGGTTTCTACAGCAGGACCAACAAGTGCAACTGATCCGGGTTCTCTAGGTACATTGTATACAGGAGATCTTTGGTATAAAACTACTGCCTTCTCATAATGGCATCATCTTTCTATATAATAGAAGGTGGAGTTTGGAAGAAAGTTTCTGAAGCTAGTATCTATACTGGAAGTGCATGGAACTCTGTATCAAATATTTACTATTGGAATGGTAGTGCATGGGTAAAAGGATTTACTAAAGGATTTGAATTTAGTAAAACTTTTTCAGGAACTACTACTAACTTTAGTACAGCTACGGAAGCAACTTCTCAAGGATGGAATGGAACTGATAGTGTAATAGCTAATTTAACTTTATCAAGTTCAGCTATTATTAGAAGTACTTCTATAAGTAATTATGCATTTGAAACTACTGGTTTACCAGCTAACTCTCAAGTTAATCTTACATTAGATAGTGGAACTTATATTGTAGGTAAAGGTGGAGCCGGTGGTATTGGTTCTTTCTCTGTTATTATTTATTATCCTAATGCTGGATATAGTTCAGGACAACCGGGTGGTCCATCTATAAATATTATTAGTGGTGTTACAATGAATCTTACCAACAACGGAACCATCGGAGGCGGTGGAGGCGGAGGTGGTGGAGGGAATGGAGGAGAAGCTTTCCCTGTATCTGGAAGTTTTCAAGGAGGTTCTGCCGGTGGTGGAGCAGGTTTTGGAGATGGAGGCCCTGTGAATCCCGGACAAGCTAATGCCTTTGTATCTGGACCTGCAGGTAATGCAGGAACTTTAACTACTGGTGGAGCAGGAGTTGGTACTATTAATATTCATAGTTCTTTTGGTGGAACTGGTGGTAATGGGGGTACTTTAGGAAGTGCCGGTGTTAATGCAATTAATGGTGGTAGTGCACCATATGGAATGTATAGTTCTGCAGCTCCCGGAGGAGCAGCTGGTGTAGCTATAAATGGATGGTCAAGAACTAATGCATTAACAGCAGGTACAATTTTAGGAGCAAAGAATAACTAATGGCATATGATTCAGTAACAGCTAGGTTAGATTTTAAACCGGGATTCCATAGAGAGTCCACACGTTATGCCGAAGAAGGTTCATGGTATGATGGTAATCGTGTAAGGTTTAGAGAAGGTAGACCAGAGAATTTACGTGGATATAATAAAAGAGTTAATACACCTTTTAATGGAATAGCCAGAGATTTACTTACATGGGCTGACAATGATACAACAAAACATATTATGTTTGGTACAGAACAAAAAGTATATTCTTATGATGGAGATAATAATATTGATGTTACTCCTCTTGTAAGTACAGTACAACTAACAAGTGTGATGGACTATGTAGCTGGTGCAGTAACTATAGCAGTTTCTTCTAATAATCATAATTTAAATACTGGTGATTGGATTACTTTTATTAGTTCTACAGTTACAGCAGGAATAACTTTGAAAGATCAAGTATGTCTTGTTTCTGTTGTAGGTGTTAATAATTATGAATTTGTTAATAGTACTCAAGCAACAGGAAATTTTACTCATATTGGTAATGCAGAAGTAGGATACCTTTTACCTACTGGTAATGTTAATGCTATACAAGGACTAGGTTATGGAGCTGGTGTATATAATGCAGGAGCTTCTACTACAGGAATGAGAGCATGGAATCAAGCTGCTACTACTTCTAATATAACTTTCCCAGCAACTAATTGGTCGTTTGATACATGGGGTGAAGATGTAGTAATGGCACGTAGAGGTGGACGTATTTTTTATTATGATACTGATGCATCTGTTACACCTGAAAGAGCTTATCTTGTTACTGCTTCTCCAAGTGTTAATAATGTAATACTAGTTTCTCCTAATGACAGACATCTTATATCTTTTGGTTCTAATGAATATGGTACTGGTATTTACAATCCTTTACTTGTTCGTTGGAGTGATCAAGAAAACTTTAACAACTGGACTCCAGCTATAACTACAACTGCTGGTGAAACAGTACTTACAGATGGTTCACAAATTATTGGAGCTGTTCGTTCTAGAAATCTTATTGGTGTGTTCACAGACAATGCTCTCTATGGTATGCAATTTACTGGTCCACCTTTTATATTTAACTTTAGACAGTTAGGTACAGCATGTGGTCTAGTATCACAACATGGAGCTGTTAATGTTGATGGTCGTATGGTATGGATGGGTGAGAATAACTTCTTTATCTTTGATGGTCAAATAAGAAATCTTGATTGTACAGTAAGAAGATATATCTATGATGATATTAATACATCACAACAAAGTAAAATATTTTCTGGAATTAATTCTGAGTTTAAAGAAGTAGTATGGTTATATCCTTCCAGTAATTCTGAAGAACCTAACCGTTATGTAATGTGGAATTATGGAGATAATACATGGGTATATGGAGAATCTTTATGGACTACTTTTGATGATAGAGTTGTATATGATAATACTATAACTACAAGTAATGATTCTTATTTATATAATAATGAGCCTGATGATTACTATAGTGCTGATGGTCAACCTATTACTGCATACTTAGAGTCTGCTGACTTTGATATAAAAGATGGTCATGACTTAATGTTTGTTGATAGAATGATTCCAGACTTTGATATCAATGATGGTAATATACAATTCAGTATCAAGACTAAACAATTCCCTGCAGGAGATTTTGTAGAGAAAGGACCATTTAATATTAACTCTGGTACACAACAGATTCACCTTAGAGCAAGAGGTAGACAAGCAAGAGTAAAAGTTTCTAGTCATACAGACAATACTTATTGGAGATATGGTGCTGTAAGATTAGATATTAAACCGGATGGACAACAGTAATGGCTAGATATCCTGACTTACCTACTATGTATAACCTTAAAACTGAAGAAGCTAATGATACCTATAATGAATTAAGATCATGGAGTGGTAACTTAGTTAATGAATTAGAAACTAGAGATACGGAAGTTAATAATACACCTTCCACTAACATCTATAGTGTAGTAACAGTCTCTACTATAGGTAGACCAAAAGCTGGTGACATTGCTTATGCAGCATCAGCAGGAAAATTTAGAGGATACGTAAGTACAACAGCAACACAAGCATGGGTAGACTTTAACTAACCTTTGCAAACACAGGCATTACAGGATATAATGTCTATAACTAATGGAGTAGAAACGTGGCAAAAAGACCTATGGTAAACCCAACAACAGCAATGCCTGAAGCACCTATGTCAGGCCTCGCTAACCTTATGGCAATGAAGGGCAGAGACAATGATAGTATGCTTGTCCATCTTAGTCCTAATGAAGTAAACAATCTTAATAAATTATCGGGTAACACCATGACTATTAATCCAGCCACAGGATTACCTGAAGGTCGTTCACGTTTCCTTGAAGCAGCTTTACCAGCACTACTAAGTATAGGTGCAGGTATAGCTACTGGTGGTATGAGTACAGCAGCACAGATGGCAGCAGCAGCTGCAGCTTCTGGTGTGGGTGCAAAGCTGACAGGTAAATCTAATGACGAAGCATTAACAAGTGCAGTACTTGGGGGAGCAACTGCAGGATTACTTGGTGGTTCTGGTTCAGAAGCATTAAAAGGTGCAAGTAAACAAGCTACAGAAGTGGCAAGTCAAAAAGCAATAGCAGCAGCAGTTGGTGAAGGTGCTGGGGATACAGGAATAAAACTTGCACAAGAGCAATTAGCTAAAGAACTTGCAGCAAAAAGTGCAGAAGAAGGAACTAAGACTTTCTTACAACAAGCTGTTCCTACATCTAAAGATTTATTTAATGTTGTAAGACAAGGTGGGTTAGATAGTTTATCTCAACAAGCTGTTGCTCTGCCTTTAGCTACACAATTTGGAGCACGTACAGCTGGTAATGCTATGATGAATCAAATGAGTGATGATGCCAATAGGCCTCCTCCAGTACAAGAAGATTTTTCTAATCCTATAGATATATATTCAACACCATTCACACAAACATCCATGGGTCCTTTTAATCAACAACAAATATCAGACAACTTTATCTCTGGTGGTTCAGGTCCTTATGGTATGAACTTTCTTAATCAGGCTTATGGTCAAGAGGGTGGACAAGTTGAAGAGATGAATCAAGGTGGTCTCACACAGTTTAATAGTATAATGGGTAATCCAGCACTACAACTACAGAATCCTAATCCTCCTATGCAAATGGCATTTGGTGGTAGTGCTTCTGCTCAAATGGGTCCAAGAGGATCAAGTCAAGGTGGTAAAGGTTCAGGAGCCTTTAGTGAAATGCTTAACAACCCTGAAGTATTAGCACTGTTACAAGGGTCTGGTGCACCACAAGATACAAAATCTTATGATGTACTAGCTTCTATTGGTGCTAATCCTGTGCAAGCAATGAATCAAGGTGGCATGACAAATGCAGGTACAGCAAACTCTTCTGTAATTCCAGCTATTGTACCTTTAATACAAGCAGCTAATGAACAGGCACAAGCTCGTTTTGCAAGAGGTGGAGCAATTGTAGATGGTTTAAAAGCTATTGCAGGTAACAGAGCTTTTGAAGGAAGAGTAAAAGGACCGGGAGATGGAATGTCTGATGATATTCCTTTCAATATAGAAGGACAACAACCTGCATTACTAGCAAGAGATGAGTATGTAATACCAGCTGATGTTGTATCAATGATAGGTAATGGTTCAAGCGATGCAGGATCAGAGCAGATAGATGCAGCAATAGCAAACATAAGACAAGATAAATATGGAAGAGCGCAACAACCTAGGGAGACAGAAGGACTAGGGGGTCTCCTAGGATAATATATGTATAAAGTAAGTTTAGTTCCTGTTGATAAGATAACTGCAATTTGGAATAAGATAGAACCATTAGTTGATAAAGTAATACCATATACGTATGGAAGAATGATCACTGCAGATGTATTGCATAGTCTTATTATTAATCATTATCATCTCTGGGTTATATATAAAGAACAAGATGAGATAGAAGCTATAGCTATAACAGAGTTTATGAAGTATCCTAGAAAGACTGTGTTATTAATTAACTTTATTTCTGGTGATAACTTAGATGATTGGGTAAAAGAATTGGATAGAGTATTAGTTAAGTTTAGTAAAGAGTCTGGTTGTGATTTCCTTGAAGCTTGTGGAAGATCTGGATGGGAAAGAAAAGTTAAAAAAATAGGATGGCAAAAAAGATTTACAATAGTGGAGAAACATCATGATGATTAATCAAGGAATGTGGAATGATAATCCATTTGATTCATGGACAGAAGAAGAAGAACATCTTTCAAACATGGGTGTTGTATCTTTTGGTAAAGGTGGTGGTCCTCCTCCTCCTCCTGCACATACTACAACACAAACAACATCACAATATCCTGATGAATTAAAACCATTTATACAAGATATCTTTGGCAAGGCTAAAGGTATAGAAGATCAAAGATCATCTCAAGGTTATCAAGCTTATGATGCTCCACGTATTGCAGGATTTAATCAAGATCAACAAAATGCTTTCACAGGTATTCGTGATGCTCAAGGTGCAAGTACTCCATACTTTGAGGCACAAGAAACTTTAATTGATAGGTCTACTGCAGGACCAAGTGCCGCAAGAACTGCACAGTACATGAATCCTTATACACAAAATGTCATTGATATACAACAACGTGAACTCGGTAGAATGGGTGCACAAGAACGTCAAAGAATAGGAGCTGGTGCTGTAGGTGCTGGTGGTTTTGGTGGGTCAAGACAAGCTATACTTGAAGCAGAACAAATGCGTAATCAAGGTATGCGTAGTGATGACATACAAGCCAAGGGAATGAACCAAGCTTTTGCTCAAGCTCAACAAGCTATGGCACAGGCTGATGCTCGTGGTTTACAAGGTGCTGGTATGTATGGACAAATGGCAACACAAGTTCCGGGACAAAGAATGAAAGAACTTGGAGCTCTTGCTGGTGTAGGTGCTGCTGATCAGACACAACAACAACGTGCTCTTGATCTAGGGTATCGTCAATTCCAAGATGAATATAATTATCCAATGAAAACTCTTAATGATTACTCTGCTATTCTTAGAGGATTTCCATTACCTGCTAACACTTCTAGTAGTCAAACAGCTTATAGTGCTGTTGCTCCATTGTCTAGTCAACTACTGGGTGCTGGTGCAGGTCTTACCGGTATGGCTGGTATGGCTGGTCTCTTTGGTGCAAGTGGTGGACAAGTTAAGAAGCTACAACAAGGTGGTCTTGCAAGTATGTATGCTCTTCCTAGTAATAAAGTGAGAATGGGTAAGACTAATTATGCTGATGGTGATGAAATAATAGAAGAAGAAGTAGTTGAAGAATATAAACCTAAGAATATGTTTGATGCTGGTTTGAATCTGTTTAGACCAGATGAACTTAAAGGTTTATCTATTTATGAAGCTATGCAAAAATTAAATAATAGTAAATCAACAATAAGTGATGGAGAAGCAAGAGATGAAGTAAAGAGAATTGAATCTCTTCCTAGAGATGCTGATGGAAAGATAATCGAACCACCTAAAGTTCCATTTTATGATATGAATAATAATGATATAAATGATCCAAATTATATTCTTTCAGAAGAAAAAGAAATAAAAGAAGATGGAGATGAGATAAATATTTCAACAAAGGTTGAAGAGCAACCAGATTATAATAAATTTATGAATTGGTATAAAGATCAATCTAAAGATAAAGGTAAGGAAGAAAGAATGCGTTTTGCTACATGGGGTCCAGTTCTAGCAAATGCTTCTAAAATAATGTCAGCACCTGATTTATCTTCAGCTGTAGGAGCATTGTTTGATACAGGAGCAAAAGTTGCTCAAAGTTATATAGGACAAAAAGGATCAGAGACAAGTATGGATGCTGCTGTGAGAAAATCAACTCTGGAAGGTGCTAAAACTATGTCTGAGATAGTAGAAAATTTAACTCCAACTGCTGCTTATGTAGCTGCTAGTACTTCTATAGATAAATTAATTGCATCTAATGATGGAGTGGTTCCTGATAGTAACCAACCGGACTTATTAGAAACCTATAACAGATTAATTGCTCAAAGAGAAATAATAGCAGGTAAAATGTCTGATCCTGAATTAGACCAATTATCTAAGGCAGCAATGAGAAGTCTTAGACCTCCTGTAGGTCTTTTGATAGATGATGTAGAAGATGAAACATTTAAAACTATATATAATGAATGGAAAAACTCTGGAGCTCCCGGTCCAGAAACTATGGCAGCAGGTGGTAAAATAAGAAGCTTTGATTTTGTAGAACAAGGTGATACACTTGTAGCAGTACCTAAATTAACTTAGGAAAAATTATGCCAAAGAATGTTTTACTGCCTAATACAAAAATAATGCAGTTTCCAGAAGATGCTACCAGAGCAGAGATGAATGTAGCTATTGGAGAAAAATTTCCTGAATTATTTAATTCTGATCTAGCAGTATCTGATGAAGTAATATCTCCTAAATTTGTAGAAAAAAAAGAACCTAGAAATCCTCCTCTTGGTATGGTGTTTGGACAAGCATGGGATCAATCTAATCTTATGGTAGGGAGAGCTATTCAAGCTTATGGAGAGCTTACAGGCAATCAAAAAGATATTGAAGTAGGACAAAAATGGATTGATGCAAATAAAAAAGAATTAGAAGTCTGGGATAAAAAGTTTGAAGAAGGTGGCTATAAAATGCTACGTCCCGGAGATGTTAAAGGGCTAGGCATAAATCCTTTTGGTGGTGAAAATAAAAATGAAAGAGGAGCTTGGGATTTTATACAACAATCTACAGCAGCTACTCTTCCTTACTTATTACAAATAATTCCAGCTGCTGTTCTAGGAGCAAGAACAGCACATCGTTGGGTTCCTAGTATAGGAAAAAAATTACTAACAAAAGAACTTAGTAAAAAGACAGCTGGTAGTATAGCTGCAGCTTTTCTTCCTTCTGAAGTTTTTAATGTTGGAGTAGCACAAGATGAAATTAAAACAAGAGGTGGAGAAGATTTAGTAGATCCAACTACTGCTTTTAAATATGGAACAGGAATGGCTCTGTTAGATTCACTTGCTCTTGGTCCTGTTATTCTAGGAAGTATGATGAGGTATGGAGTTAAACCTGCACTAAAAGCAGGGACTGCATCCTTTGGAAAAAATAAAACATTAAGTGCTGCACAAACTGCATTCAATGCTATTAATAAAGTTATACCAAAAGGAAGGTTAGGAAAAACAGCTTTTCTTGGTATTAGTCAAGCTGGTTCAGAAGGATTTACAGAAAGACTTCAAGAAATTTTAGCTATGGAAGCTGGCTATGATGCCACAGGTAAAAGAGTTAGTGTAGAAGAAAGAGCTAATAGATTATTAGAATCTACATGGGCAGGAGCAGCTGCAGGTTTTGGTTTTGGTTCAACAGCTGGTGCTATTACTGGAGGAGCGGCAAAGGTAGGCGATGTTCTAAAGAAAGCCGAAGCAGCTCGTGATCCAAGAGATATACCACTTCAACAAGGAGAACTCTTTGGTAGAGAAGATGCTCCTGAAGGTTTTGGAGGAGGAAGACAAGGTCCTGAACTTTTTGGTGAAGAACAAATAGAAACAGAAGAGCAAGGTCCGTCAGCTCAAATAGATTTATTTGATGAAGTAGAAATAGAACAAGAAGGTCCAACACTTGAAACAAACCCATTAGATTCAAAAGAAGAAACTGTAGACTCAAGCATTCCTTTTCAAGAACAAATAAATAATAGTGTTGAAAGTATTACGGAAAGAGTATTAAATTTATTTAATGCAGGAGTTAATATTGATTCTCAAATTATATCTCGTGATGATATTCAAGAAATTAATAAGACAACTCCTGAACACACACAAACTATTATTGAGACATTAAAAAAGAACGATGTTCTAACTGAAGTTATAACTGAAGATGGAGTAGTTACAGACACATATCGTTTAAGTGATACAAGAAAAGAACAACTTAAACAAAATCCAAAGGGTGCTGAAATATTATTTGGAAAACGTACAGATATAAATAATAAAGAATTTATTAAAAATATAATAAATGGTTTAGCAGAAGTTGGCAAAGAAGTTATAGATAACTTTGAGTACATTACTTGGGAAGGTGGTTATCAAGGAAAACAAATTAGACTTGAGACTGATATAGATACTAAACCGGGTCTTATTCAAACAGATGGAACAGAAGGTCCGGGAATAGACACACAAATTGTTCGTATAACAGTAGAAGATAAAAATGGAAATGAAGTTGAGCTTACACCTATAGAATATAAAGGAAAGAAAACAGATCCTGTACGTAGAAAAGCTATTAAACAAGTAGCAGAATATTATGAAGAAGAAATTCCTTCTTTAATTTTTAAAAATGAAATGTTAGGAGATAACTTTACACTAGATACTAGTTTAGAAGAAGAGTTAGATACTATAGATGCACAGTTAGATTTTGTACAAGAAGAAAATAAACAACCTATAAAAACTAAAGAATCTAAGATGGATAAAGGAGAGCGAGTAGAGCTTGTTGAATCTTTAGGCCAAAGTATTATTAGTGGTAGTGTTTTAGATAAAGCGAATGATGCAGAGTTACTTAAAATGTTTGGTAATGAAGAAGGGGTAAAAAAATTTAGAGCTGCTGTTAAAGAAGCACAAGATACTCAAAGAACTTTTGGTGCTGTAGATCCTACAGGTACTATTAATAAAAGTAATAATCAAAGAAAAGTTAAAGACATGGAGTTCTTTGATCCTATAAATCCTCGTAGTTTAAATGGACATGCTGCTCGTTTAAATTTATATGAAACTTATATGAATGGTACTTATCAAACTGCATTTAAATATCCAGCTTTTGCTAAAATGTATAATTTATTAAGAAAATATAATATGATACAAAGAGAAACTCAAGCTGAACTAACTGATTTTTTTAGAGCCTATGCTGAG
>Ga0209535_1001549_pt1 | contig 15590 bp, 30 predicted proteins | sample LinPmetageLP28_FD_184041 | JGI IMG/M metagenome (GOLD analysis project Ga0209535, IMG submission 184041) | Marine viral communities from the Pacific Ocean - LP-28 (SPAdes) (version 2) | ecosystem: Environmental > Aquatic > Marine > Oceanic | place: Pacific Ocean | collected 2009-08-22 | reverse complement strand
GCAGACGTCACCACAGGAGTAGTTATAGGAGTTCCAAACTCATCGTAAGAAACAGGAGCCACCACTGGAGCAACGGCAGGAGCCGAGGCCTTAGAACCGTCCCACGTATAACCGTACTTTTCAACCAAGATCTTTTCAACACCTTGAGGTGCAGCCGCGCTTATCTGATCACCACGAGGGTCATACTGTGCATTGTTAGCAGCGGTTATCGCGTTGTTCGCCGCAATAGATGAAGCAGCAGTAACCAAGTCCGACTTCGCCGCTTCCTCCGGAGTGCTGAAAGAAGTTCCAAACGCATCCATGTTGTAGGAAAAAGGTGCAGGGGCCGAGGTGCTAGCAGCAGGGGCCAAGTTTGTAGTGTAATCCTTGCCTTTATAAGTAAATACGCCGCCCTCACCCTGGGCGCTATTTGCAGCGTTAAATGCCTCACCAAATGACAGGTCGTCTAAATTAGGGGGCACAACAGCAGCAGGAGCCCCACCACCAGCATTAGGAACCGAGTAATTGATCGCAAACCCGTCATCAGCCATACCTGTCGCATACGCAAGCGCCGCTGCCGGACCTCTTTGCGTTGCAATCGTAGCTGCTGTCCTGTCTACAAAATCTTGATCTTTGGGTATTGCACCCAAACCCATTTTAAGATCGTTACCAATACTAGTAATAATATTGTTAGAACTAGAACTAGAACTAGAACTAGAACTAGAACTAGAACTCGGGGAAGAAACCACAGCATCAGACGCAGCCTTTGCTACCTTGTTAAAACCCGCATCCGCAAACTCAACCTTCTGTAAACCCTTACCCGCTATATTTACCGCCTGACCATGATATCCCGCAGCAGAGGCCGCAGATAAACTACTAAAGGTAGGAGTAGTGTTCTTAGAACTACTAGAACTACTAGAACTACTAGAACTGCTAGAACTGCTAGAACTGCTACTCTTCTTAGGGCTAAACGCCGCCTTTAAATCGCTCCAGAAACCCATTAACTTCTTCCTCTTGATAAACTTCCAAGGCCACCAGGCGTCGAATACCGATCAATCATGCCCAAACCAGGGATACCCGAGCGGCTCAATGGACTCATCTTACCTCTCCTCTCAAACCCACCAGGGGTTCGAGGTGCAGGGGCCGAGATCCGAGGTTTGACATTTAAAGCCGCAATCCCATCAGATAACTGCTTCATACCAGCCGAAACAGCAGACTTGCTCATCGCTCCATTAGCAACAGGAACCTTAATCTGCTTGCCGTTCATTAATTCCGTAGCATAAGATTTCGCACTCTTAGACACAGTGCCTTGGTCCACGTTCCCAGCACCACCGTTATAGGCCATCAATGCCTTCGAAACATCACCCTCATAATTCCGGATCAACGCTCCCAGATACTCCGCACCAAAACGCAAGTTATCAACCGGATCATTCCTGTCCTGTATAGGCGTAACACCAAAACCAGGCTTAATCCCCGTCTCAGACATGATCTGAGTTAAACCAATCTCGCCGTCCGCACCCTTTGCTTTCGGATCAAAACCACTCTCGCGCTCAACCAAACTCACAAATAATTCCGGATCTACACCATAACGCTCCGCCATACTCGCAGCTACGCGCCTGTACTCGTTGCTCTTAGACATCTGTTCCCGCTTCTCGGCTCATGGTCCTTGCACCACTTTACTATAATCCCAAATGAAAATATAGAGGCGATTTTTTTGGGCCACTTTAAACTATTTTATTTGAGACTTCTTCGCTCCCCGAGTGCGGCTGTAACTCCGGTTCTTACTCGCAGACAAAACACCAAGGTTTTTACCATCATTGTTTCTAGGGTTCCCGTCACGGTGCGTAACGTCGTTCCCATCTCCCTTCTTTACCTTGCCAGTCTTAACCATAGTGGCGCGGGCCGCGTTCCTCGCTGCTCGGTTCTTCTTTTGCTTTGCCGAAGAATGATAATTAGCGTATTCGGCCTTGTAATCTCGGGTTCCCATGGACGTTCTCCTTACGTTCTCAAATGGTATTATACACGAATGATTATACGAAACCAACATTATAGGGTGCAGGACACGGATACGTGCGGCAAATAGGGGGGTGCCCCACCAAGAGAAGAGGTAATGTTCCCAGGGATTGTCCGTAGTTACCCCCGTAGACAGAATAAGAAGTAGTGTCCTAAGTGTTATAGGTTACTGGACATAGGTCCTTGTATGCAGAGTAATGTAACTGTTGCAGGATATTATAGACCTGACCCTTTGATTTTTTGGTGGGAGACGATGAAGTATGTGGGCGACGACCGCGCTCTCGTGAACCAAGCCCTTCGGTCTTGGCCGCAAGCGGCTTCGATCGTTCCCTCGTTCCTCGGCTGTCGCATACGATCCGTTGGATCGTGGCAGTCTCCGAACTGCAATCGGCCAACGGCTATGCGCCCGTTGGACGGCGCTTGACGGATGGATGTCACGCACAGCACTGTCGGTCTATGGCCCGACTGTCGGCCACGACCAAGAGGCCGGAGCCCGACCCATAAAGCCAACGGGATTTCCTGATCCCTAGGCATTATGTCCCTCGACTTCCCTAAGTTTCGTCCTTGAAGAGGGACGAGAACTGTCGCTCAGTCTCAACTAACACACACACAACGACATCCGGTCGATGACCAATCTAGCTCGCTAAAGTATAATTTCGAAAACGAGATCCCGTAAAGCCCTGCAATTTTTTCAACGCGACAGACTCTGTGTTTGCATCGCCAACGTCGAAACAAATAGTGATCGACATGAACACGCTATTGGATGACATTGAGTCCATGCCGATCACTATTTGTGTCAACGCCTATGACTAGATCGCGTTAAAATAATGGCGACCTCGTTCCTCGGCTCCTCCCAAGGGGTCGTCGGGGCAAAGACTTTACCAAACGACCTCGTTCCTCGGTTGTCTTTGTTAAAGCCATGGACGTCCTCCGTTTACCTCGGCGGACCAAGGGGCCACGCCTCCTTCTCATTACACCCTTTCTCCGCCAAGTTGGTAACGACCAGACGTCGCTATGAGTGCTTGGCATTATCTTAACTAAGGAGGCCGTCATGGTCATTAACTTACCACAGCCAGGGCATCACGCTCAATGGATCAAGACAACAGAGGCTATGTATCAAGACTTCTGGTACGAGCTCGAAGCCGCTAACGAGACTTATGAGCCAGAGTTAGACACGTGTTCGCTTTGGCACGACGCGGCTAACCATAACTGGGAGCCTGGCTTATTTGACCTAAACGTAGAGATCCCATTTTAATTAACTCAACCAACTAAGGAGGCCATCATGGCTAATCTATCAGACAACTACAACGCAATTAGACACACTCCACTAGAAAATAAGCAAACTATTGAGGAGATGTTCACCATCCTTAACGCTCTCAAATACAAGATCTCTAACGACCCCAACGTCTCATCCTGGTCAAGCGAAGTAACAATGTACGACTCATACAAGAAGATGATAAGTGAAGGAGTACTGCAACTGCGGGATGATGCAGATCGACGTATTGAAACCGCTAACCAACACGAGACCGGAGGCAGCCTCATCAATACACGACGCGAAAAAGCTGACAAGGATGCTGCTTAATGCGGAAAGAAGACCTTGGGTATATCGGCTTGTTCCACGAACCAGAGTCCTGGAACGAGCTCATAAATTGGATAGATCGGCACAACAGTGCTGATCGACCACACTTACTAACTGCGGCAGGCATGGGGGTCAACATGACTGCCGCTCGCGCCGTAAAAATACACAACTCAACTAAGGAATCAAACAATGACTGATTTAAATCTGACAGAACTACTCACACCAGTCTTAAAGGAGATACTCAAGCCAATCGTTCACGACATGGTCGATGATCGGTTCCATCTCAAACTTGCTGAATCTTCTGTAAAATATCAAGGATCAAAATTTGACATCCAGGATCACACCGCAGACATCCTCAACATCGTCGTAGACAATCTGGATTATCAGGACCTTGCCGACAACATGAAGGATTACATGTCTTTTACCACAACTGCTGACTAACCAACCTGCGGGGGCTTCGGCTCCCGCACCACCTCAACTAAGGAGACTACTATCATGAGACAGGAAACTAACACAATCGCACGGGCTTTCTACCGTCGCAGAAAAGCAAACCAGGCACGAACAAACACCAACGGCGAGATCGTCTGGCTACACGGCAACCGCATCGCATGGCGCACACTCGACGGTGACATCGGCTTTACCCTCTCAGGTTGGCCCACCGTCACCACACGCGAACGCATCAACGGCATACTCAGCACGTTCGGATACGGACAATGGGGCGTTGCACAACGAGACCACGACCAGTACATCGTATATCGTGCGGACAAGATGATGCCCCTCGGAGACCACGATCACTTCTACCTCAGTGAGCTTCGGGCCATGGAACCGGAAGGGTATCAAGCCTGTTATGACTAAATATTATCTCGCCGTCGCCTCAATCATCCTAGTATGGTGGGGCGTCGGCCTTCTAATTTTCACCGCCGTCGCTTGTTTCAATACAGGCCTATGTTAACTCAACCAACCGAAGGAGCACTAATCATGAATAATGAGATTTGGAATTACACTGGGAAACCAGGGTCAGAATGGTCCGACGAAGAAATATGCGACTTCTACGACAGAAACCCAAACGTAAGCATCTTAACCTACGCTGGTATGCTAGGACTTACAGGAGGGGAAGTAAAAAAGATCCTGGGAATAACTTGGCCACGGCAACCCCAATGGACTAGCCGAAGAGACATGTAACAACAAGGGAGGGGCTCAGGCTCCTCCTTTTACTACTATCATACTATAGGGTCACCTAGTCGGCGACAAAATTTTTCAAGAAGAATTGAGCGCAAGCGCATTGTGTTTCTGGTCCTCGTTCCTCGGACGGGAATTTGCGCGCGTGGGGCCGCAGGGCAACTAAACAGCGCGTGGGGCCGCAGGGCAACGAGCCACAAGCAAAGGACGAAGGCCGGCAAACAGCGCAGCAGGGTTCGCGAACCGCGATCCTTGGGCCGCGGACAGGCCTCCTTGAACCAAAGCACCCCCCTGATCGCCCCCAAACAAAAGTAGTTCCCGGGAAGAAAGGCTCTTTACCAAGAAGAAATTTGACCCACCTCGAGCCCAATATGCAGCGTTCCACGCGATCTGGTGAGGAGAAATGTTGACTGCGTTACCTTTGCTTACTTTCAACTCACACCAAAACGGCAAGCCATCCCAAACCACATGAACGTCAGGCACACCGCCACCGTGCTTGTTTTCAATTCTCGTGGCGAAGCACTTCTTTGGCAGGTTCTGCCTCAATTGCGTCCAGAAGTTCGCCTCCGGTCCCTTGCTCATGTGGTGTGATATCCTTCGCTGTTCCCTCGATCACAAACGCTTGCGGATACTGCTTCTGCAACATCGCCAGGCGTGATGTAATCTCGTCACGGGACAATTGATCCATCGTATTTATCTGCTCCCTACGATCAATCGTGAGACCTCCAAGAGCCGAGCGTATCTTCTCCGCATTTATTGCAGCGGAAAACTGTCCGGCATCTTCGGCGCCAACCGATAGCTTATGCAGCCTCTCAAGTTGACCGATGGTATTGACCCCATAACGACGCTCACGTTCTTCTCGAAGCTCAGTGATGTACTCCAAAACATGAGGATAATCTCTCCCATTCAAAAGCACAGATGCTTGCTTTGCAGACAGTTCAGAAGAATACCCTGCCAACCTGGCACACTCAGCATTGGAGTAGATGCCCTCGACTATCTTCGATGCAAAAGTCATCTGCCTATTGGTGAGCTTGCGCCCATGTTCTTCTTCGACTTTCTTCTTGACTGGCGGCATTAATGCTCTCCATATTTTCAACAACAATACAACAAGTAGCATCGAAAGGGCAAGGGGCTCCCGTTTACACCCGTTTACACTTATTTACGCTAAAATCGGGGCCACCTCAAGCAGGCGACAACATGGTTGTTGAAATGCCCTTTCCAAAGTGTAAACAAAACGGCTGTTTTGTAAACGGGTGTAAACGGAGCAAGCCATGTATAGTGTGTTTGTTTACACTGTTTACAATATTTACACGTTTTTCAAAAACTTTTTGGCTCTTTAAGTAAAATCTACTGAGATTGTGTATACAGCGTAAAAATAATTCTTGACATATCTGTGGTTGTTGATAGGCTACAAACATTCAACATTACGAAAGGACTACAAATGTATTCATATCACGCAATCAGAACAGACGGCTCTTCCACACTGAGCCCACGTATGCCAAGGATCAAGGACCTGCGTTCGAGATACTTCCGCCAGGCTGAGATATTCAAGAACCACGAAGCGGTGGACGAGATTGTGGTATTCAAGGGCCGTCATATCCATGGCTATTATACCTCTGATTTCAAGTTGGACCGTAGCAAGCCTGCTTACATCCACGATATTTTTTATGGGGTGGAATCATGAAGAAAGTAAAGAACACCTACATCGCCCCGAAGGTTAGCATCTCGTTGGATGGGGACACTCTTCCACTAACTTACGTCACATCAAGGCTTGGAGACATCCTTGGGGTTGACGGTGAAACGTATGGCTTGGAGACTGCTTTGCGGGATTTCCACCGAGAGTGTTTGATCAACTTAGGAACGTGCGCTCTTAACCGTCACCTTTCAGTAGAGGAGGGCGAGTAGATGCCTAATCATTGCTATCAAACTGTTTCGATCTATGGCCCTCGGGCCATGGTGACAGAGTTATATTTCAATTTGGACCGCAAGGGAGTGGAGCCGAGGTTCTGTGACGTTGTGATCCCGATGCCTTTGGATCAGGCTGGCACCAGCGACTGTTGGTGTGATGAGAACTGGGGCACGAAGTGGGACGTCAAAGAAGTCAGCATTACCTTTGCCCTTCAGCATTCGGACATGGATCCTCCTGCTCCTGTGGCTGGGATGTCGTGGTTCAAGTTCAAGTGTTGGACGGCGTGGTCTCCCCCTGTTCCAGTGTGGAATAAGTTACATGCTCTGGGCATTGAGGTCTGGGTTAAATACGAGGATGAGGCACTGAATTTTGCGGGTGAGTATATGTTTGGCGAGGACACATCATGGGAACCAACAGCGTTGGATGATGAGCGTTTGGAACCAGTAGAGGAGGATGCGTGATGGATAACACTGTATGCTCCCACTACATCGTGGACAGGCTGGATGATATTTTACAGAAGATTGAGGAGGACATTAAGATAAACCCTGATGTCGATGTGTTCTGCGATATTTGCGTCGAGGACTTACGGGACGAGCTTATTCACAAAATGGGTTTAAATGCCCATGCAGCATGGAAGGTAGGTAAATAATGGGACGTATGAAGGAAGAGTTTATGCGGTTGTCTGAAGAGCCGCTTATGGATCCATGTCCTGAGTGCCAAGGTGCGGGGACCGTTGAGTATGATGTTGCTCGTCCTCAAAGCTTTGACCGTGACGTTGGTTACTTGGACACGAGTGTTGAGAACTGCGAGACGTGCGCGGGGTCTGGGGAGATGGAGCGTCTGTGTAAATGCGGTGAGTGGGTTACTCAGATCAGGGGCGAAGACGCCACGGTGTGTGAGGAGTGCGTGTGATGGCTCAGTATGAGGTGATTTGCGAGGGCGTTGTCCGGCACACCATACTTGTTGAAGCCAAGCATGGTCGGGAGGCTAAGGTTTTAGCTATCCCTAAGTTCTGTGACTTGGTGGGCATTGAAGAGATGGGCGTTGCAGTAGTCAGCGCAACTCGGGAAGCGGGGCACCCGTATCAATTTAATCTTTGGAAGGAGAATACAAAATGATAAGTTTTGGAATTAACTGGGACTTCATAAAGAAATTGCTCGGCATAAAGTCGGAGGATGTTCCCATAAGTGCGGGGCCGCAGGGCTCACCGAAGAAAACTATAACACGTAAGGATCAGATCCTGCACTCCTTACGACACGCAGGTTCGGGAACCTCGAGGCAGCTATCGAGACGCTTGGGGCTTTCGTTAAGTGTTACCCGTACACATTTAACTGTGTTGCACCGAAGGGGATTGATCAGGGACAGTGGCGCCGATGTTGGCACTGGGATTCACACTCAGAATATCTGGGAGGTTGTTGACTGATGCAAGTTTTCACGGTGCTTCTTATCTACTATCATGTTTATAGCACTGACATGGTCAGTGAGATTTGGTTTGAGAACTACGCCCAGTGCGAGAAAGTTCTTAGGTCCGAGGCTTTGGAAATAATCTATAAGACTTCAAGGGACGTTCACATTTCCTGTGAGAGATCTAATGTTATAAGCAGCACCCCACGTCCTCAACTACGACCAAAGGAGTTAGACAATGAAAAGCTATGAAGTAGTACTCGACCGTGAAGACGGCTTAACGAGCGACATGATCGAAGCCGAAAACAAAACTGAATTATATAAAATTTTAAAAGAAAGATACCCAGAAGACATTGGAGCCGATGCGGTTGGTTACGATGAAAACGGGGAAGAATTTGGGATTCATTGGTAATGGGTAATGAATCATTGAGCCAAGCGCAGCGGGCTGAGTACACATTTCTTCGCCAGCAGGTTGATCGGCTGCAAGACGAGCAGTACCGTGCGGATGCACGATCTTCTGTAAAGAATGAACTTCACATTGCAACGAGGGAGTTGAAAGATTTCACGAGCAATTTGCGGATGCAAGGAAAGAACATATGAACGAAGAGCTAAGAATAAAGTATGAAGATTACTACCGAAAGCGGTGGTTGAAGCAAACAGAGGAGGACAGTAAGCGCAACCCACTGATCAAAGGACCGTGGACCAGGACTAAACCACTTGCGCCCGTCGCGCTCGCCCCGCCTAAGAGCACGAGCCGCCCTTCGATAAAGTTACCGAAGCAAGCGACGATAGTTAATAAATTAATGCGGAAGAACTACAGTTTATTGGAGATCAGAGATCTTTTGGATGAAAACCTCAAGTATCTTTTTGACTTAGAGAAGCGGTATGACCTTCCTCGGAGCGACGATGAGATCAATGATGGTTAATTTACAAATTGATTTGATTTCGGAGTTGTTAGTTCGCAAACAAAAGCAGCTTGATGGGATCGAGTGGGACGATCCTAAAGACCCAAGGATCGAGGGCATGTTACGGCAGATCCGCAATTACAAATACCAACTTAACCAAGGAGAAGAATATGAGCCAAATTTTTGACTTAGATACGACGCGCCAACAACAGATAATTGTTGAGTACTTGACGCCTACTGGTAGTGCGTTTGCAGTCAACCCACAAGGAGAGCAAGTGTTTCTGAACTCGAGGCTTGTGGTTGCAATGAAAGTACAAGCAGGCGACATCTATAACGCATTCTTGTTGCCGAACTACCCTGACAAGAAGGATCAGATACCGTGGAGGGCGATGCGTGTTGAGCCGGAGCAGGTTGATCTTGATCTTGGTCATGTAAAAAAGGATTCATTGTTCAATCGCATCGAGGCTTACATGAGATCGAATGATAAATACGGTGCGTATGAGGCGTGTGAGATTGCGGAAGACCTGGAGGTTGACCAAGACGATGTTACAGCGGTGTTAAAGGAGAGCTTTGACAGAGTTGACGCCTATGTATTGCGGACCGCCGACAGGTAGTATACAAACATACTACAACAAAGGAGCAACCTATGCCTAAACCTATTAAGGATAAACACTATAAGTTCTGCAACGTAGCTCTCTTACCCGAGGACCACGACAAACTGAAGCAGTTAGCGAACGAGGAGCAACGCACGATGACGCGGCAGCTTTCTGTAATACTAAGAAAAGAGTATGAAAAAGTTTTCGAGTCGGCTACAGTTTAATCACTGCCTGATGACTACCCACTATAGGGAACGGTGTGCTCCATACGTTCCCTATTTTTTTGTGGGCCACTCACCCTTCTTGTAACCTCTGACCTCGGCTATGCCTGCGGATCCTCTTGGAGCGAGGTTCGAGCAGAAAGCTCTGGCGACATCGAGGTCTAGGCCGGTCATCTTTACCAGTTCTTTTGCCGCGGTGTCTCGAGAAGCGTAGCCAGTGGCCCGCTCCTCCATTAGCTTGGTTACTTTTTTGGCGTCAAAGTCAGCCATTCTCTTGCTTGCTCCCCTAATACTTTTGCTCCGATATTTATTTTGTTGCGTAGGGCTTCGACTATCTTCTCGTCGAGGGTGCCTTCGGATATCAGATCGATGTATGTCACGTTGTTCTTTTGTCCGATACGATGAGCCCGATCCTCGGATTGAATGCGGGTCTCCAGGTTGAAGTCGTTGGCATAGTATACCACGAGGTTGGCCTCGGTTAAAGTCAGACCGTACCCGGCTGTAGATGGGTTACCTACGAAGAAGCGGAGCGAGGATCGAGGATCTTGAAACTTCTGCACGATCTCGTTACGCGCGTCGTCTGAGGTATCGCCATAGTATGATGCGGCGGAACCTTCTCCGAACTTTTTATTAAGCATCTTTGTGATCTCGACGATATCATATCGGAAGCGAGACCAGATGATTGCTTTGCCATCGTGCTCTTCCATGATCTCGGTCAGTGCGTCCATGCGGCGGGAAGGGAAGTACTTCATCTCGCCGTCGTCTGTCTTGAGGTGCCCGGACATAACCTGTTGGATGCGTAGCATCTGGGTAATGACGGCGGGTGCTGACACCATTTCGCCATCATCAAACAGGAGCATGGCCTGTTGTTGGAGGAGCGAGTACATCTTTGCCTGTTCGTCTGTCAGTGTAACGTAACGAGCGGTGTATATCTTCTCGGGCAGATCAAGGCAGTCCTTCTTGAGTACACGATAGGAGAACTGGGCTATCTTATCTGTCAACTGATCTATGTTTTTGTAGCCAAGTATCTGCTGGAAAGAGTGGGCTCCCATGGTGCGGCGTTGCATAACAGCGTAGCGGCCTTGGAAAGTGTAGAAAGATTCATGACCCAGGAGCCCTGGTCTAAGGAACTCTGCCTGGGAATAGATATCCAGGGGGGACTTTGTTATGGGGGATCCAGTCAACAGTCTTTTATATTGGAAAGCTGCTGCTATTTTTAATAAAGCTTTAGTGCGTTTGGCTTTATGGTTCTTGATGGTTGTGCTTTCGTCGATGGCGATCATCCCCTTTGCGCCCCGAGTTCCAGCCATCCACTGCCCTGCCTTCTGTCCTCTGAGGGATGAGAATGATTCGATGTTCATAACGAAGATGGTTAGGCCGGCGAAGCTATCCTTAACGGATCGCATCTCTTCTTTTTGTTTTTTGTTAGGCGATGCGACCCAGCGAATAACGCGGTGCGGTATGTCATCTGACATGTGTTCGGGGATTTCTTTGGTCACCCAGTTTCGATACACGCCCTTTGGTGCGAGGACCAAGGCGAAGTTAATCTTCCCCTCGAGGAACAGCATACCCATGTTATCTATGAGGACTTTAGACTTGCCTGTCCCCATCTCCATAAAGTAGCCGAACTCTTCTTTGTAGCAGCCTTGATCCAGTGCAACCTGTTGGTGGTCGAACGGTTTATATTTAAAATTGTACTTGACAGTCATCACATACCTCCAGTAGAGTCCACCTTACGGATGGCAAGATGATTTGTCAAACGGATTATAATCAGGATTTAAATCCTGATTGTCATCGGGGGAAACTCCCCCAGTTACAACTTAACCCTGAAGAGGATGGAACTTATGAGTGACATATTTGAAGACTACCTTGACGAGGGGGCAGCACTATCCCAAGTCAACACAGGGACGGGGAAGCAACTCAGCGACCTGGTCCGCAAGCTCCGCAACATCGAGACACAGATCGAGGATGCGGATCAACATTTAAAATCATTGAAGGCTGACAAGCACAAGCTCTCAACAGAAAACATCCCATCCCTTATGGATGAGATGGGCGTGGAGCGTCTTGATGTGGACGGTGTCACCGTATCACGTAAGATGATTGTCCATGCATCTATCCCTGCGGATCGCAAGGACGAAGCATTTGCTTGGCTACGTGAGAACCGACTGGATGACATCATAAAGAATGATGTGACCTGTTCGTTTGGCAAGGGCGAAGACAATGTTGCGGGAGATGTCGTTGGCATCCTGCAAGATCGTGGCTTTGATCCCAAGACCAAGACCCACATCCACCCGTCTACACTCAAGGCCTTTGTTAAGGAACGTGTGACGGATGGCAAACCAATCAACCTCGATATGTTCGGGGCATACATAAACAACGCAGCAGAAATTCGGAGGAAAGTATAATGGATAATTTTGAAGAGCAGATGGAAGATCTTTTGATCGAGAAGCAGATCGAAGACGAACTTCAAACTCTCGTGGAACTTGAGGCTGATCTGAGCACGGTGCAGAAGGCTGCATACACGCAAATGTCCGAGGGAAAGACCATGGCGAAAGAGCGTATCTCTATAATCAAAAGTATTCTTAGTGACTATAAATATAAAGCGGAGAAAGATAATGGGTAATCAGGTAGCTACAAAAAAAAGTGCAGAGTTAAGCACAGATGTACTAGACGATATCTTTGACACAGCAGGGGAAGGCGCATCTTTTGATAGCTCAGAGATGCAGATCCCGTTTGTTCGTATCTTGCAAGCATTGTCACCGCAGTTGAACAAAAAGAAACCTGAGTTCATCGAGGGGGCATCGTCCTCTGACATGTACAACACGGTCACTGGTCAGCACTGGGACGGCGAGGAAGGCTTGGTTGTAGTGCCATGCTACCAGACCACTAAGTATCTGGAGTTTGTACCTCGTGATCAAGGTGGTGGGTTCAAGGGTGAGATCCCTGCAAACGATCCAGTGTTGCAGCGCACCACTCGCGAAGGATCAAAAGAGATCCTACCGCATGGCAATGAGTTGGTTAAGTCTGACCAGCACTACTGCTTGGTGGTGGGCGAAGACGGTAGCTATCAACCTGCGGTTATCGACATGAAGTCGAGCCAGCTAAAGGTTAGCCGCCGCTGGAAAACACAGATAGCAATGCAGAAGATCAAGCATCCTAAGACAGGTGCGATGGTTACTCCTGCGGTTTACGCGACTATGTGGCGTCTATCTACAACTGAAGAGACCAATGACCAAGGCACGTGGGGCAACTACCAGATTGCCAAAGAAGCGTTGGTATCTGACCGTGATCTATTGATGGAGGCGAAAGCTTTCCGCGAGTCGATCATGGCGGGTGAGGTTAAGGCTGCTAAAGATCCGGAACATGTCCCAACTACTTCCGCTGGGGATGACGAAATCCCGTTCTAGTAGTCTTATCGGAGGCGGTGGCGCCTAGCAAACACCGCCTCCATTTAATCTCAACAGGAGCCAAGCATGTCACTAGCACAAAGAATGCTAGCGGCCTTTGAGGGATCGAAGGTTGCACACGGCACAACTAAGGTCGGTAAGATTGGACGCAACGGTAAGGCCGAAGCGGACAGTCGCATTGTCCGAGAGCCGTTAACGAAAGAACTCATGCAAGGACACATTGACGGTAAGCAGGGGATCGGTGCGATCCCAATCAACGAAGACAACAAGTGCCGATGGGGTGCGTTGGATATAGATATCTATGATCTGGATCAGAACGAACTACAGGCGCGGATCAAGAAGCTAAAGTTTCCTTTGTTGCACTGTCGCTCCAAGTCAGGCGGAGCCCACCTATATTTGTTCCTTGAAGAGTACGAGCAGGCCAGCGTGGTCAGAGAGTATCTGCTTGAGATGGCGGTTGCCCTGGGCCACAGCGGATGCGAGATATTTCCGAAGCAGGATAAGATCCTGTCTGAGCGTGGGGATGTAGGGAACTTTATAAACCTGCCCTACTTCAACGCCGATCTACCGCAACGGTATTGTTTTGACGAGAACGTACAGTCTTTAGAGCTTGAGGATTTCTTGAACTACATCGATACGAAGTCTACTAAGGTCTCCAGTTTGGAGAAGCTACGGACCAAGAAGCAGCGCAAGCAGTTCAGCGATGGTCCACCATGTATGCAGCACATGTTTTCAGATGGGCCTGTAGCTGATGACAGAAACAAGAAGATGTTTATGGCAGGGGTGTACGCTCGGCTGAAGCATACGGATGACTGGAAGCAGCAGATGGAGACGATGAACCAGCAGTTGTTTACCACGCCCCTTGACGCCAAGGAGATGCTGGCTCTTCAGAAAAGTCTGGAGCGAAAAGAATACTTCTACACCTGTGAGCAGGAACCCTTCAAGAGTTACTGCGACAAAGAACTGTGCATGTCCCGTCGCTTCGGGGTCGGTGATGCAGAGGAGGTGGCAGTAAGTGTTGGCAGTCTGTTGGTGCAGTTGTCGGAACCCAGGCTATACTTCTTGAGCGTAGCGGGGCAACGGGTTCAGCTTAACTCTGAGCAGTTGCAGAACCAGAGGTTGTTTCAACGTGCCTGTATCGAGCAGATCCAAGTATCTACTCCAATTCTAAAGGAGCGGGTTTGGCAAAAATTATTACAATCGTTACTGGCTAACTCCACCAAGCAGGAGGTTCCAGAGGAGCTCACCTTGACGGGAGAGTTCAAGGACTTGTTGCGTCAGTATTGCACCAGTCAGATCAGAGCGATGCATCCAGAGGAGATGTTAAGTGGTAAGCCCTGGACAGATAACAGTGGGTACACATCTTTCTTGATCTCAGGATTGATGGAGTTCCTGCACAACCGCCGCTTCAAGGCGTTCACAAGGGCACAGATCCAAGAGATATTGAAACAGATGAACAACAATCAAGAGTGCCACGGGCACAAGTCTATAAATAAAGCAGACGGATCGAGGTCCACGACCAGAGTTTGGTGGGTTCCTGCGTTTGAAAACATGGAAGTATTCTTACCTGTAGAGGAGATAAGCAATGACATCCCTTTCTAAGATGATGAAAGTCAGGGAGGTGGCGGCATGGCTCGGCGTATCAGAGTCTGCGGTCTACAAGTGGGTGGGGGATGGCGACTTCCCCAAGCCCTACAAGTTGGGCAACGCTGACGCTCAACGATCTGCCAGCCGCTGGGATCGTGACGAGATCGAAGCTTGGTTGGAGAAGCGGAGAAGCGGGGAAGAGTCATGAGCAATGATGACTTTAACCTCAAGATAACTGTTCGCAATGGGCGTCTGTTGAAAGCCATACGAGAAAGATACGAGTCTGTTTCCGATCTAGCGAGGAAAATAAATAGATCTCCATCAAGTGTAAACCATCTTGTTACTATGAAGCAGGTTCCGACTAACCAAGACGGCTGGACAGACCTAGCTTTGGATGTTTCTGCGATGGTTGGAAAAGATCCAGAAGATCTTTGGCCGGAGCACATGCGTGAGATCAAGTTAAAGAAATCGTCTGCCGAGGTTCTTTTAGATTTAGATAGTGTAAAGAATATCTTGTCTAATGGTTCTGTGGAGAAAAACTTGTCTCAAATAACCGCACTTAAAGAGTTATCAGAACGCCTTACACCACGGGAAAAAGAGGTACTCAATCGCAGGTTTCACGAGAAGCAAAGCCTCGAAGAGGTAGCCAAGGTCTTTAATGTAACAAGAGAACGCTTGCGTCAGATAGAGGCGAAGGCGCTGCGAAGGATGCGGATGAGAGCCTTAAAGTTGGGTTACGGCGCGGATGATCGGAGCGAATATGCGTGGCAGTTCTCGACAGGGCAAAAAGCCAGAGATTTATTGGAGGATT